>JACCEA012515261.1_pt1 | contig 11223 bp, 5 predicted proteins | sample 7449851 | NCBI WGS metagenome assembly JACCEA01 (sample SAMN15323453, study PRJNA562643) | freshwater metagenome | isolation source: river surface water | place: USA:Blue River Watershed | collected 2017-08-18 | reverse complement strand
GACTCTGACACTGAGTCATCGTTTGGTTTTGATGAGATGGAAAGCATTATAAAACATTCCAATCCTGAATACTTTGGACATTGGGAACGTCTATTCAACGAAGCATTATCTAGTCCAAGTATTCATAGTGCCTATCAATCTCTATTGTCAGAAGATCAAGGTTATATCTTTGCCATGACATTCGCAGAGATAACATTTGATGACCCAACCTTTCAACGTCTGTATCTACATCCATCAACATGTATCAATGAAGATCGTGGAATAAGAGTATGGATAATGTTTTATCATGCATTAGGACATATGTTGAGTGCAGACTATCAATTGCCGGAGAAGGAAGTGTTGAAGATTGAGTCAGAAGGACAAGGTAAGGATGAGCACAACGAAGTGTTGGAGTCATTCTCTCGATTGGAAGAACAAGTGAAGATGAAATTATCGAAACAAGATTCAAACACTAATGAGAGGAATGAGTCTGATGTGGTCCATGATGCAGAGCAGACTGAGATTGTTGAACCAGTGAAACAGGAGGATGCACCAGTATCGGACGAACTAACGCAACAATTTGAGACAGAAGTACAGACGGAAGTACAACCGGAAGTATTCACTGAACCACCATCACCACGTTATATCGATCTAGCCGATGATGATGACGATGATATTGTATTACTTATGATGCAACGTGCACAATTGCTCGATTCATTGGATAAGACTCGTCCAGATGATGAGGCAGATAGTAGTACAGCGGATAGGGATAGTGTCAATAAAGCAAAGCAATGGAAAGAAGAGGAAAAGAAAGCACAACGCGAACGCCAATTAGCAGCGAGGGAAGTGTATGAACGTGATATGAGATTGGGTGGATTTGGTCCAGCAGGATATGATTTAGATGATGAAGACTATGTATTGCCTGCTCCACCAGTACAATTGATATTTCCTGCTGCTACATTAGACAGTGTGAATGTGTCTGCTATGATTGGGAATGAGACAGAGAGTGTTCAGACTGTTGTAGTAGAGGAAGGATCACCAACGAATGAGTTGGAGGATGTAGTTGCACTGATTGAACCGCATCACGATACTCATACTCAGAGTGAGAGCGAGAACGTGCCACAGATCGATAGTGAGGCAAGTAATGCAGTAGGGTGTAGTACCATGACACTATCTACTACGGACATAGTAGAGCCTGTTACTATCTCTACCTCTGCTATCTCTGACCATGTTGCCAATATTACAGTGACTGAGTCTTCCGTGAATACCACCACCCTTGCTGCCGCTTCTGACCAATCGACAGAGTCAGTCTCTCCCTCTCTCAAGCCAATCAAACCCAAACCATCCCCTGCAAGTTCGAAAGAAGATCGTTTAATACGTTCGATGCAATCATATCTCTCCCTCGCACAAGCATTATATGATAAACAAGATTGTTCCGCTTATTGTCAGAAACACTTAGCGAAGGTCATCAAGAACGTTCCGCCGCATGTTCCATTGTTCTCTCAAGCGATCACCTTGCGTGGACGTTGTCATATTATGAATCACGAGTATGCAGAGGCTGTAGAAGATCTACTGACCGTGATCACTCTCACTCCGAGTGACGACGAGAGTGAGAGAGAGAAAGAGAGGGAGTTGTCCGTGCGTGAGTTAATCCGTATCCCACGTCTCAATAGTGGTCATATGTATCCCCAGGGATTGGGTACACGTGTGTACGAAGCATTGACATCGTCATCGACTCTCTCCGTCGCTCTCTCTGCGTTGATAGAGAGAGAGTTATTGAGTGATGTCGATGTGATGGTTGGGATCTCATTGGAATACAGTGAAAGCAATAGAGTGAGAGATGCCATCCATGTGATGGACGCACTAACACAAGCACTCACACGTCAGTCCATGCGTGCGTCCATCGGTCCTATGGCAGAGAGAGTGATTGTGATGACGTATGTGAAGTATTACGAGGCATTGGGAGAGAGTGAGAGAGTGGAAGAAGTATTGAGACAAGCGACATTAGTCGATAAGACTCTACCTGTGGAAGACCTAGGTATGTATATAAATATACATTATACTATGTGTTGATATGTAACTAACAATCTCTCTCTCTCTATTGTAGCGGAGTTCTTATTGCGTCACAATAGATTCAATGATGCAATAACAATCTATTCGAATCATCTCGATTCTCTACAACAGACACTCTCTCTGTTAGAAGAGAAAGAGAAGAAGAATGAGAAGATTGAGAATGAGAGAGAGAATACTCACTCTCACTCTCTCCCAGTATTAGTACGAGGAAGAGAACAACGTGAACTCATACATGCGAGACAAGCGGTCGCACGGACGCACAAGTCGATTGCACGGACATATTGGCAATCTCTCTCATCATCGATGAATACGTCTTCTCTCTCTTCGTTTGATAGATTGGTATATCTCTCTTATGCGACTGAACACTATCATTCAGCGATGTCATTAGGATTATATGATGTTGAAATAAGAAGATTCTTTGCTGCATATCCATCACTCTCTGCTGTGACAATGGGAATGAGTGTCGATAGTGATATTGAGAGAGAAGAGTTGAGTAAGACTGAGAGTGAGAGTGTATTGAGTGAGAGTGAAGGTAAGTCACAATCGATTGTTCTTTCTCCACATCGTTGGGTGGTACGACATATTACTCCTGCTACATCTTCTCTCTCGTCTTCTGATACGATTACAACCACTTCTACTGGTGCTTCTGATCCATTGACACGAAAGAGTTCTCGATTGACTTCAGCAATTGATTCATCATTGTTGGGTGCATTGGGTGGTCTTCGTGTTGATGTTGAAGGAACGGAAACAGAGGAAGTCGTATTGGAAGGAGAAGAGGGATTGAGTGGAGGAGGATTGTCAGAGTTTGAAGCTCAACGTCTTTATTTAGAAGAAGAACAAGCTCATGCACAAAAGATTGAACATGCACGTGAAGAAATGATGATGAAAGCAAAAGAATTAGCAAATCAACAACGTAGAAATAGTTTATTTGAAGAAATGCAAGCTGATGAAGGATTTATTCGATAATGTAGTGTATTGTGCAGTATAGGTGTATTTGTAAACTGTTCAAATGGTTATTTTAGTACTGAATGTCATAGGATAGCTTTGTGTTCACAGTTAAGCCCGTTCGTGCAATTGACATACACATTTATTTCTACTATAATTTATTTACTAAGTATCTCTAACTATTTCTACCATATGTGTAACTCTCCTTTGTGGCAAATATGAAATTCTTCTTTCTTGGAGGAACGGAAACAACTGGAAATTCATTAATCTTTTCATTATATGTTTTATGTTTAATTCCAATCTATTTTCAGAAGTTGCAACACTAAGCAGATCGTTTTTATAAACGATATTCAGATATGTTTAACACCAAAGAGGTTAATATCGAACAACTTCTTGCATCACTGCCTTTTGCACATGCTGTTGTAAAGGAGAGTTTACGCCTCTCAGTTCCAACACCATTATTATTCTTTGCAACTAGATAATCAAAATATTACTCTTTCGAATGGATTCACAATTCGCCCATCAGATGAACTCATTATTAATTGTGATTCCATCCATTGAGATTCAAAATATTTTAACAATCCTTTATCATTTGATCCTCATCGACGAGGAAAAATTAAAAATGGATTGCGCATTTCTTGCATTTGATGCTGGACCAAGAAGCAGTCCAGGCGCTTTGCTTGCTACCACTGAACTAGTACTAACAATTGTAAAAATTGCTCATAAATGCAGTTTTAAGTTGGCTTGCGATCCAAAGCTATTCACTGCAAGTGTTAAGAAGCTTCCTTTACAGTTTTCTTCACGCAAGTAAATTGCTGATTACTTATGTGGATGGAGGAGCAAATGCATGGAATTCCTGCGGAACTCGCAGCGTCTGTACCAACCATTAATAATTAAATTTACATTCTAATATGTATCTAACTGTACACGCACGATGGCCAACAAGTATTGAAAGTTTAAACTCAGAACCATCAGGAAAAGTAAGGACTGTCTATTGCTCACAACTTACACAGAATAAAAACTAGGAAAACGTTAGCAGGCTAATACGGTATCATATTTGTGATCTACGACAGGACACACTTTTCAACACATTTGTTTTGAATCCAAACTTAGTCAGTACCATGGTGACGAGAAGTAAATTTCAATGGCATCTGATTAGGAATTGATGTCACTAACATCACTCTCTTTACTTCATGCGGCTCACAAGCAAGTGACCAATCAAGATGATGCACTAATGAAGCAATAGCAAGAATACCCTTCATCATTGCTAACTTCTTACCTGGACATACTCGAGGACCGCCACCAAATGCAACATACTGATATTCAAGCTGTTCTCGCTTCTTTGGATCAGGGTCCAACCAACGTGATGGATCAAACTTATTCGGATTCTCCCAATTAGAATTGATACCATGCAACATACCTTCATAAAATACTGCAACTTGATCATTCGGACCAATGGTCAGACCATTACTCAGTGTATGTGAACCAGACTCAGTCTCAAATGCCATGAATGTGGAAGGTGGTTGTAGTCGTAGACTTTCTTTGAACACTGCTTCAGTCAATGGTAATCGATTCAGGACTTCTTCATAGAGATTCGCGTCGCAATCTTCACCAGCAACACGTTTCACACAATCGTCCATAAAGGAAGAAAAGCGATCTACTTCATCTCGAACTGTTGATTTGATATCAGGATAAAGGGCTAGATAATAAGCGGCAAATGAAATACCAACCGATGTAGTCTCTGATCCAGCAAGAAAGAATAACTTGATATTTTCTATCACTTCATCGTCAGATAATTGATCAGTTTGCGCTTTCTTCAACAGTGTCGCTAACAAAGACATTGATGAAGAGGAAGCCGTAGTTCTCTTCTCCTGGGTCTTGTTCTTTTCTCTCTGGATAAATTCAGCACATGCTTGACGTAAGCGTTGGTCTCCTTCCATCGCTGGTACTTCATATCGATCATAATGCCATGGTGACATTTTCCATATAAAGGTCGGTAATGGAAATATTATCGCTTCCATAAAGAATGCAAATAAATGTTTTACATCTTCAACAAAGATGGATTGATGGACGTACGAATCCATAACTGTAGATGAATCATCCTCTCGACGATTGATGCCAAACGCAAGTTGAGTTATCACACGTAAAGTATAATCCATCGCCTTGAAGCGAAATTCTATCACTGGAGTTGAGTGTGAAGATGTCTTCAAGTCTTCTACCCATTGGGAAGCTGATTGCCAAATATCAAGAATATGATTGGCAACATTCTCTTTGTTGAATGCCGGAGCAGTCAAACGATGTGCTGCATACCAATCTATGCCATTAGCAAAAAACAGCGACTTGGAATATCCTACCTGTTTAGCAGGATAATCTAAACAGCGAATACGGCGTAATATCTTTGGGCGTATATTTAATAATTCTTTTGTTATTTCAATGTCAGAAATTAACAAGAATTTTTGTGGACCAAGATATAACTCAATAAAATTGCCATAGCGACGATGATAATCTTCCAACACTGCTATCATGTTCTCAGGAGTAAGGCCGTAAGCGATACCAAAGATTGGCCATCTTGCAGGTCGAACTAAATATTTGCCATTGGAAAGGATGGAACGTTTTTCACCATAGTACTCAATCAGATACCATAAAGCCAGGATAATAACTATAGCTACCGAAAATGCGGAATAAGAACAAACGATCGGCTGCTGCACTAGTTCACTACGTAATCCATCAGCGATAGACATGATGGCGATGATCAACAAGCAGACCAAAAGAATAAAAAAGTAATTTGCGGCAATGAATGAGCAAGTGGGGCGTGAATGAGCACAAAATAACCGCCTAGAGTTTAGGGGTTTCTCTAAACAACTCTGTTGTCTGAGTGAGTTGCAATAATAAAGGACATTGTTAACCTTACACATTTACACCATTTCTCTACATACAACGAAACGAACTCAAACTACAGATTACACTATTTCATTTACACGAACAGGATAAGGCACAAACATATCTCTTCACAAGAAACAAGCTTCATACACTTTCTAGAAAATATGCACGATTACAATACACACAATTATCATACACACCGACTCATAATCAAGACTATCTTGGAGTATCAATCACCAGCGAGTTCAGGACAACACTTGCATTTTCTCTTGATTAAAGCTTCTTCTTGTACATAATATCGACAAACACTCACATGAGTTCATTGGTTGTCACATTCTTGTGCCAACACAAAGCAACAGAGAGATTATATACAGAGAAAAACATACAAATATTCTCAACAACTGCAAAAATACGCAACCCCACAACACAATACAATAAATATCATATTTACACAGGTACAGAATCCGTTTGTCCATTTTCAATTACTGCCGTTTCTAGTGGATTACTCTTTATCATTTCCACTGACATTGATGGTGGTGGCGGTGGTGCTTGTTGTTCTGAGGATTCTGTGTTTGATCTATCCGGAGTAATAAATGGACGAATCGGTTCAGGTGTAACTTCCTTTGGCGTATACGACTCCCCACCAGGAATACCCGCAGCACTTGCACTGCTTGCATTACCAGTAGTACCATTCTCTAACTCCAATAGATTAGCCGTTTTACTAAAATCTAAGAAGTTATCTTCGCCGGTGTTATTGCCATCTTCAGGAACAATTTGATTGACTGGTGTTTGCAATACCATATCCGTTGGTGCTAAACCATATACACCACCAAGAATCATCGAAACACCAAAAATAAAACCAACCCATTGTCCTGGTGTAAATTCAATAAATTCACGAAAATAAATACCACCACATAAAATAGCAAAAAAGACAAAGAAAACTTGCATAACAGGAATAATAAATAATGGTGGAAATAATGCAAAACCTTTATCTAATCGATTTAACCAATAAGATACTAACATTACCCATGTGATCACAATAAAATATATATACCATGATTTAAATTCATTCTTTTGTCCACGTATAGTAACTTGTAATAACATACTCATACATTTACTGTTTAATACAGCTTGTGTACCAACAATCGCACTGGACATTGAATAACAAAATGGTTCCATAAAATTATGTTTCCACATTAATTTATTTTCTTCTATACGTCGTTTATGATATAAACGGTAGGTATAATCAGTGATTGCCCATAATACAAAAGCAAAAACTAAATAAATATGATATGCGGTATTAGTCTTATAGAGTTCAATCATGCCAGTAGATTTATAGAGTATTGCATGATGTTGTGCAAAGATTACAACAAGAATATTACCAACTACAATAGAAATCGTTGCAATAATCATACGATGTGTAACAATTTCATTATGACAATATTTTGCAAAGACTAAATTTGATACGAATTGAATTGATTCCAATGAAGCAATAAGAGACTGTGCACCAAACCCAAAGGATGCAAAAGTAAAGAGATTACCAAAAATAAATATTAAAACACCAACAATTCTCCATGACATAGATGCTGCTTCTTCGTCCTCTTCTTTACGTTGTTTAGCTGATAGTGTCATGTCAGGTTCTTTTGTACGTGGAGATGAACCAAAACCAACAGGTTCATCTTCTTCTTTTATTCTTTGATCTTCGATTGCGTCATCTGTTGTTACTGCGACTTTACCATCGCTTGATTTGGGTTTCTTGGAAGAAGCTTGTTTCTTACTCTCTCCTTCTGTCTTTTCTTTGTGTCCGAGACTGACAAGGTTGCTGCCAAGGTTGTTGCCAAGTGAACCCAAGATAATGAGTATCACACCAATTATCCACTGTGGAAATCCAGCCATCTCAACATACACGTGCACACGTGAAGGGGTTTTGCAGATGAATTGGAAAGGGTTGCTGTTTATAATTTGTTATGGATGAATGAGAAACTAAAACAGCAAAATCCATGTGTCTAGCAAAAGATTTGATTTTTGATTAAAGTGAAACCGCCCCAAAAGTCAAGAAAATTGTTGGAAACGCGATTATTAGGTTAGTCATATAGGGGTCTTATTTAATTAGCTCTGTATGGTGTACAGTAAGAATAATGCGCCCTGCCCTGTGAACTCTGGGAAAATAGCACTATATGGTATATACATAACCCATAAGCAACTTTTTGGTTTTCACAACAAAACACTATTGCCATGGTTGGATATGTCATTCAAAGGAAAAGCTCTCTCCAATAATCAACGAGACAAGAAGGCTTCGAAAAGCTCTTCATTGTCGACATTTTCCTCGTCACCCTCCGGACCGCCGCCGACAGGCGATGGTACTTCTGCTAAAAGAACAACACGGACCTCAGAAATCACATTGAAATGTTCAAATCGAAATAAGGACAAAGGATCCAAAAGCATTACCGACAAGAAGGTTAATAATGAGAGGAATAATGGTAATAATAACAATAGCCTCAGGGTTACGACTTCAACAACAGGAACCCCCAACTACAGACAGATACTTGCCGTACTATCCGAACGATATCCGGTTCTACAGAACGTTAAAGTGGTTGTTGATAACGATACTAATGCTTATTTTGGCTACATTGTCACAGATAGAGTGGGTGAGTATGTCATGACTAGTAACAAGTCCAGATATATGGAAGTCGTCCCGAAAGTCATACACGTGACAAGAAACGATAATGATAAGATTATCACATTCTTACATGAAGCTGCACATGGTATAACACCAATAGTAGAACGTAAAGTACTAAATGAATGGGTGGAAGTCATACATGGTAGAGAGTTTCATGATAGTTTTTTAGAAATATGTAATTATTGTTATGAGAGAGGGATATTATCGAAACGATTGACAAAGAGAGAGTTAAGAATGAGAGATTCCGTTAATATGTATCAACATGGTCGATGAATTAGACTAGTAGATGATGATCATGTTTGAGGGTTTACCAATTTAATTATAATTACAGTATGTATTTGTTTATTCCACCTTCTCGCTCGTTACTTTGTGTTCTGGTGTCTTTTACTTGGTGTGGGAGAGTAGTACACACCCCAGGCATAACCGTTCGCAACAAATTGTTCACTTTCTCCACAACATTGTTGGTACACGAGGAAAGATAGACAGTTAAAGACGGGTTCTTTACAGTCGAGGAAATCTTTTATACTGTTGAGGAAAGTGATGAATTGTTGCAAAGTCGCATCATCTCCACCTCGACCTCTCCTCAACTGTACAGATCCAGTCATTAAGAGTCCATCGCATTGAATCGAAAGTTGACAAATTAGAAAAGCAAGTTGAACAATTGGATGATAAGTTGGAAGCAAGATTCTTTTCTTCTCATGATTTTTGGGAGGAATCGATACTCAGTAATGGGAAACAGTAACGTCTTTGGATTTTGTGATGGGCACTCCACTTTGACGGTATTGAATGTTGCAAACAAGAATTGCTCAGCCGATGCAGTTGCTTTAGTGGAGGGTAGAGCGCACTTATAACCACGAATACGAATCATCACTCTACGCATGATTTAGCACTTCACGTTAATTGCCCACAAACGGCTCTAAATATCACCAACTATACAATTTTTGAGATTGGTGATCGCGTTGTAGGAATTGGCATGGAGTTATTGCGAAAGCATAAATGGATGAGGATGGTTGTTAATTCGAGCACATTCTGGAGGGCTTTCTAAACAGTGCCGGATAGAATCAACATGACGGAACTGTCTTTGACTTTACACATTCAAACTTTCTCTCAACACACATAACGCAATTAAATGTGAGTGAAGAAAGCATCACCCAAAACTTTAAAATAGATGAATGGCTCAGAAGCAACCATGAGACAAGTCAAAGAACGTAATTCAACAACATACACATTGATTTATTATTGGTGAAGACTTCAGGATGACATCTGTTGCCCAACAACAACAAGTTCGAACTGCTACCAAAACTCAAGAGTGGGATGCATTCTTTGCAACTTTATCACCAGAATCGAGACTTAGGTATCAAGTTTGTGTCGGTGGGAAAAATTACCCATGAGTGCAGGAAAAGCTGTCGTTGCGCACTCCGTCACAGCAATATCAATTGTTCAATGTCAACAGAACTTGGATGAAATTTAAACAGCCAGAACTACAACGATATGCGCAACGTAGGTTTTGAAACCATTGAACACTGTTAGTAACCTTACTTACATGGACTAAATCGGTTCGTGAGTAGGCTTCAGCAGAACATGATATCGAAGCATAGTTTGATGACCGTGACGAGAAATTCACTGTTACAACGCTTTCAATTACATCAAGCGCAGTGGCAAAAACAGCGCGGCAACGTTTAAGCGGCATCAATGACATAAGTTCACCTTACGAATAACCAATATCGTTTGATCCAACAAAGATTACATAAACATAAAACTAACATTGCCATCCATATGAAAATGGAGCTGATTGCATCATACTCCTCTCATTGACATCCCTTTATAAACAACGTTAAGTATATTGAAGACGCAATACCCCTTCCGAAACAGAGATTATGGCACCCATTATTATATATCAACTACCAAATATTATTCATCAGCAATTTAAAAAGCGATAGAGCAAAAGCGTGAAATGAGATTGCAAGCTAGATAACACTGAGAACAACTATGGAAACTACAGATTCGTACTCATGATAAGCTTAGCACCATACGAACCTGAAGACATCTACATCAGCGTACGAGAACACTCTTGAATTGTGAGTTTAAGCCATTTGGGTGACCAACCGAAGAAGATGAACGACTACTTATTTGCTCCGCATCAACAGCTTGGATCTATGATTCTATAATAGGACGATTCTTCCTCACAGCCCTTTCTTCCAAGAACCTTTCTTTTGGAAGATTGGCAATGATATGCAGTTCCAAAATCTTCTTATTGGTCTCAATGCAATGGGAGATGCTTCAAATTGCAGTCATTCAACAATCCTAACTTTAAAGAATTTACATCTCATGCATTAACAGCGGAGCAACTGCAGTATCGGGCACTGCAACATATTTTGCAGACTATTAACGCTCTTGTCCAACCTTAATATCGTTATATCATCTACAATTCCCAAGTAAGGTCGCTGAGAAATTACTCAAGAAGTAGATAAAGTCACAATATGAACGTGGTTGGATAGAGCGAAAACCCAAGCGATGAAGTACTTGCCTCTTGCAGCCTAGCGAAATCAGTGAGATGAGATGTCAGGTCGATGTTTGATTTGAGGCAATATTGGCAGTAAACATAGATTGTTCCATGTGTGTATTATCATACATTGGAAACATAGCATATATATGAATATTATTTG
>JACCEA012400909.1_pt1 | contig 11223 bp, 22 predicted proteins | sample 7449851 | NCBI WGS metagenome assembly JACCEA01 (sample SAMN15323453, study PRJNA562643) | freshwater metagenome | isolation source: river surface water | place: USA:Blue River Watershed | collected 2017-08-18 | reverse complement strand
CATTACTACTATTCCATATATATAACTATCTCCTCCTGCTAAAGATTGAGATTTTAAAATCCATCCTTTTTTCATCATATTTCCTATAAAAGAAGATTGTTTTTCTGTATCGTAAAAACGTTTTACAATAAAATGTTTTGGCGTAGCTGGTTTAACAGTCATTACGCTTACTGTTGTTGCGGAAGTTAGGATTATTAATGCAATTCCTAACATAAAATAAAATGCTTTTTTCATGTGTGTTTTTTTTAAAGTTCTGGTCAAAATTATAAAATATTATTTTAAATACAAAATATTATTTAAAATATTTTTTATTATTTTTAATAATATTTATTTTTTAATTAAATTAATCTATTCCTTGCTCCCTATTATCAGATAAGCTCATTACATGATAAGTAGGTGGGTGGTTTATTGCTTTGGCGTGTGTTCCTGATTTAGCCATTGCTTCTATTAACGACCAATCGTGTCCATAGTGTTCATTATGGGTCGGCATTGTTTTTAAAAACTCGGTTCTAATGATTAATTCGCTATGTCCAATCATTCCATATTGCAGTTGTGCTATCCTATTTGCTCGTCTAGGTGCTACATAACTATCGAAATACATAAAGTCATAATTAGTGTTTTCAATAGCCGACAAATAGTTTTCAAAATGGTTTGGCAAAATAATATCATCGTTGGCAAAAAACGTAAAATATTTACCTCTAGCAATTATAATGTTTTCATTGGTTATGAAGTAACCATGACCTCCTTGATTAATCTTGTTGTTTGTTATTATAAGTTGGTTTCCTTTTGCTTCGCAATGCTTTACAATATCAGCAAAATAATTACTATCTATAAAGTCTTGCATAATAGGACAACCATCTCCAGTAACAAGTGCTTCCCAATCGTTTTCCGTTTGGTTTGCAATACATTCAATTGCTCTTATAGTACCTATTTTTCTTCCGAAACAAGGCATTGAAACAGTCAACCTAAATTCGGTTGAAAAGTAATTGTGGTTAGTGCATGGGTTATTCATAACCTTTTTCCTTTTTAAATATTTCTAATAGTTCTTTTGAAGTATAAAGCATTCCTTTGTAGTCAAATTTTGTTGCCCAATGGTCAAAATCGGTTTCATTTTTAGCGAAATCTAAAAACTCAATAGCATAGTCATCTGCTATTTTTTCGCATTCATTTGATTTATTTGAATTGTCTTTTTCTGAATACCAAGGCAATATTCTGCTAAATTTTTGTTTTAGTGTCATAGCTTTTATTTTTTATCCAAGTTATCAATCATTTTTTCAAATTCGGCACAAATATCCAAAACCATTTCGTAACTCCATTTTTGTTTTTGGTAGTCGTTTTCCTTTATGTATTTAGCTGGGTTTCCAACATAAGTTCCGAAGCATTGCACGTTTACTTTTTTAGTAACAATAGAACCCATACCTATCATTGCATAAGAGCCTATTTTAGAATATTGGTGGCAAATACTTCCTAATCCCATATTTACTCCAACTCCGAGCAAAGAATGACCGCCAATAAGTACATTACAGCTAATGGTGCAATTGTCATTTATTTGGCTGTCATGACCAATATGAGAACCTCTTAACATAACAATATTATTACCTATTTTTGTAGGTACAAAACAGCCTGCATTAATTGTTACATATTCTTTAAAAATATTGTTGTTACCGATAAAAAGTCCTTTATTTTTTTTACCAAAAAAATCTTTATGCTCTGGTTCACTTCCAATGGAACAAAAAGGCTCAAAAGCATTATTGTCGCCAATATTTGTTTTACCCTGTATTACTACATAAGCACCTACTTTGTTTCCTTTGCCAATCTTTACATTTTCCCCAATAATTGCTGTATGATGAATGTAATTATCTTTTACCATTTTGATAAATTTTTTACTTTTATTTGTTGCGGTGTCGGTAGTATAATACTGCATTTGATATGGTGTTAAATCGTTCATTGTATTTAATTTTTTGGTGTTGTTTGACAATGAAAACCTTTTTTACAATCTAAAACATCGTATGGATTAACTCCACTCCAAAACAATTCAAATTTAAAAACTTCTTTATCTTTGTACTTAAATAAGTAATAACCACTCAATATTGACATATATTCAATCCAAGTGTAACCTCTTACTACATGAGTTCTTTCTGGTGCTGTTTTTAGTTCTTCTAAATTTTCAGCTTTTTTTGATTTTTTAGTTAGCATTTTATTTATTGAATTTAGTTAAATATTTTTCTTCAGTAGGCAAACCTCCCCACATTTCAATATACATTTGTTTGTTTTGCATGAACTTTTGATTTAAAGCTGGGTCTTTGGCAATAGTCATTGAATTACGATACACAATAGGGTCTAAAAAAGAAGTCCATGTTTTCTTTGCTCCAATTAAAGTCATTTTATAGTCAAAGCTGTTATCTTCGAAATATGCTGGGAAAAATTCCTCGTCAAACATTCCTGCTTTTTTCCAAATATCTACTCTTAAAATGTAACTGCACCAATTATGAAATGAATTTATGAAGTCGGCATCTAAATTGTTTTTTATCAACAAAGCCAAATCGGTTTCATTTTTGCCTAAATAAATATCGTCATTCAGAATTAGTACATGGGTTGCTCCTATCTTATCAGAATAGTCCATAAGCATATTCCAACTTTTTGCAACTCCTAAATTTTCTTGGGGTCTATAAATCATGAAGTTTTCTTCACGAGTAATAATGTCTTGGTTTCCATTATCGCAAATTGCAATATGAGTATTTTTAAAATCCTCAAAGTATTTTGCAAGTGCTTCATTGAGCAAGTCTGCTCTATTGATAGTCGGTATTGCGACTACTAATTTAATTTCTTGATTTTTCATTTTATAAATTTATTTTTTTAATAATTTCACAAAGTACATTCACAACAATTGAATTTCCTGCTTGTTTATAGGCTTGACTATTTGATACAACTGAAAAATCAAAAGTATCAGGAAAATCCATTAATCTAAAACACTCTCTCGGTGTTAATCTTCTAATTCTTCCAGTTAATAAAGCGTTTCTTTTAACCATTGAGATATATTCATCAGAAGAACCAGCTCTACCAATAGCTTCAGTTAAACAACCACTAATATTTTCATCAACATTTAATTTATCAAATTTTTCTTGTTGACTATTATTTAGTTTTTTTATATTTACTTCAGTTTTTCTAACGCTAACAATTTCCGGTATGTCGTGAATAATAACTTCTTGTTTTACATACGGGTCCTCTGCTCCATTTTTACCATATCTTGCGGTCATACAACCAGAGATATCGTTTTCTTCTAAAGGATATTTGTTAGAAGAATCTCTTTTTTCTCTATGTTTGTTTATCCAAGTTAATAAAGTATCACTTAAAAAATATTTTTCATCAACCTCTTGTTCAAGAATGTCTTTCAATCTTTTTACTAAATAAAATGGTTTAGGAAATGAAAAAAAATTATCTTGGTCATCTCTTATCCCTATTATAAAAACTCTCTCTCTATTTTGTGGAATACCGTAGTTTTTAGCGTTTAAAACTTGGTAATAAACATGGTAAGGCACACTTTCATCGTGAGGAAATATAGTAGGATTGCCATTAACTGATTTTCCAGCTAAATAATCAATCCACCTTTGAAAAGTTTTTCCTTTATCATCGCTCAATAATCCTTTTACATTTTCAAATATAAAAAATCTTGGTTTGTTTTTTTGTATAAATTCGTGAGAATTATAAAACAAAATTCCTCTTTTATCATCTTCTCCTTTCCTTTTACCAGCTAAACTAAATGCTTGACAAGGAGGAGATGTCATATAAATATCTAAACTTTTTTTTGGTATTTCTCTATCATAAACATTTTTTGGGTAATATTTTGGCTCTCCGTAATTATGAATAAATGTTTGTCTTGCATATTTATCCATATCACAAGCAAAAATAGTTTCGTAATCAATATTTAAACGAATCAAAGCTTGGTCAAAAGCACCTACTCCACTAAAGTCAGAGCCAACTTTTATTTTTTTATCCATTATAAATGTTTCTTTTTTTTGGTTTTACAATAATTCTCCAGTTTCTAAATCCACTATTAATTGCGGACTTTTCTTTTGAGTTATTTTAATTAAGTCAATTTGTGCTGTTGTATAGTATTTTTCATTAAATTTTTTAGAATACAAATGATATTTTATTTTAACAACATCTCCCACTTCTAATCCAATTTGATTAATAAGTCTTTTTTGTTCATCATAAGCCGAAAAGCAAATAGGCAAATAACTGTTATTCCATTTTTTACGAATAACAATTTGAGTAGTCCAATCATTAGATTTTATAATATTTATTACTTTTCCGCTTTCTATCATAATAAAATATAAATTATTATTTCAAATATAAAATATTTTAATTAATAATCAATCATTGAGTAGGTTATTTTTTCAATAATTTTACTAACATCAAATTCTTTAAGCCAAATGTTTACAACGTATTCTCTAGCATATTTTTTTACCTTATCTTCTTCCTCAAAGTTTAAATCAGAAAGGGTTTTATAGCTATGGTGCTTAATGGTTGCTTCCATGTACTTTTTCTTTTTTTCATCGGAAAACCTTTTTTTACCATACTCTATTGCACTATCTGACATTTCTTTTGGAATCGACATTAATTTATTTTTTCTAATGAATCCATAAATTACATCTCCAGCATCAACGTAGGTTTCAGTTTTAGTGGTTTCTTTAGCATGAACAATCAAGTCTTTAAAGTTTTTTAATCTTTCCTCTTTATTTATAACTTTTGGCTTTTCGTTTTCCATTTTTTGTAATTCTTCACGAACTCTAAAAAGGACTTTGAATTTATAGTCTTGATAAGAATGAAGCACTTTTGAGCAATACATAATACTCAAGCTACCATAAGCTTCGGCATCGGTTTCTAATCTACCATTTACCAATAGATTAATCATTTCGTTTAAATCAACATCGTTGAAGTTAGGAAAACTCTCTCTAATGTAATTTGCAATAGTATTTAGGTCTAGTGCTTCTGGTTGTTTTGCACCAATGTATTTTGCCCATTTAGTTATTAAAGCGTTCATCAAAAGAAGGTCTTTTTCCGTAGAATATTCCTTAAATTTTTTATTGACTAGGCTTGCGTTGTAAATACTAACTTGGCTTGTACTTACATTTCTTATTTGCTGTGGATTAATTACTTGTATTCCAACCGAGTTTTGTTGCTTCACTAACTTGTTCATAAGCTATTTCTTGTTTTGTTTTCTTTGATATTTGGTTTAAATAACTCTCAAATTTGTTTCCAAAAAGAGTTTCTGGTCGTAGGAATTTGTGAAAATCCGTTCCTATCCACTCGCTTGATTTTTTATCAATTACTTGGTAAAAATCTTCTATTTTATAACCTGCTTTTAGCCTTGCATTTATAAAACCTCTGTAAGAAGTTGTTTGCGATTTGTAACCAGTTCCAGCTTTTTGATTAAGGTAAGAAATTATACTTTCATAAACTTCTTCCATGTTAATTTCGGCTTCGATTAATTTTGGTTCACTTTTCGCTTTTTTCTCTGCTTTGGGTTTAACTTGTTTTATGGTTTCGGTTTTTAAGATAGATAATTTTCCGTAATTAAGTTCAATAGGTGTGTGTGGGATTTTCTCGTTCCATAATTTCATTCCAAAAGATATAATTCGGTAATATTGGGATTTTGATAAATCCAGCCTTCTATGTAGCTCTATCGTGTTGCTTTCCTCAAGTCTAAAAAGAATTGACATCCATACATCATGATAAATTTTACCTTTCTTTTGTAAGCCTTTTATAAAACTTATAAATTCCATACTAATCTACAATATCGTCAATTGGCACATCTAAAGCGTTTGCAATTAAAATTGCTGTATTGATATGATAATTAGTTCTTTTACCATTAATTATTTCATTCAAAATATACATGGAAACTTTATTACCATCGTTCTCCTTAATAATCAATTCGTATAATTCCTTTTGCGACATTCCACGTTTAGCTAATATCTGGTATAGCTTTGTTACTTTCTTTTCTATTATTGGCATAATTATTAAATTTTAAAGGTGTCTAGTGCTTTTATGTAGTCGTTTGTTATTTTGGAGTTATTGTAAATTTCTAAAAACTTTTTTTCCCCATTAGCGACTAAAAAATCAGCTACTTTTACTTGTACTTGATGAAAGTTTAATTTGTTTTGGTGTTGAAAAAGATAATTGGTCATATCTTGCATAACATCAAAAGTTAACGAAGTTATTTTTTTATAAGCCCCCATTTATAAAATATTTATAAGATTTAGTTGTTTTGTCGAAAATTATTTTCATTCCAATTTTATTTTTTAGGAAATGTATTTTTTTAGCATAAAATTGTTTCTCTTTTCTGGACATTTCTTTTGTTTCAAGAACTCCTTTATTTACCAAATAAACTCTTAATTGACCCGAAGAAAGTCTTGGGTTGATTACTAATTCTTTTTTTGGCGTTTCTGGATTACAAAATTCTAATCTACTTACAACCTTTTCGTGAATTACCTTAATTTCGGCTACTGACTTTTGCATTTCTGCAATTTGTTTGGATTCTTGCTTTACAAGTTCTTCGGTTTTTTTTACATCTGGTGTTCCATACCCAAACAACCATTTAAAAAAGTTAAAAATTCTTTTCATTTTTTTATTTGTTAAAGTTATCTTCAAAAGTATTAATTATTATTTTAAATACAAAATATTATTTTTAATAATTTATATTATTTTAGTGATTTTAAAGTGTTTTCGATTATCTTTCGTAATTGGTCTGGAATAATGAAGTTTAAAGCGGTTTCTAAAGCTATCTTCATGTCAGTATGTTCTTGTTTTATAACATCCATGCTTTTTACATACTCCATATTACTTTTAGCAATAGCTTCAAAGTTTTTTGATTCTTGAGTTGCCTTTTGAACTTGATTTTTTAAATCGGCATTTTGTTTTGCCAATAATTCCTTTTGCTCATCATCTTTTTTCTTGCGGTCAACTAGCCTATCGAATATTTCTTGGAATTGTTCTTCAGTAGTGTCTAAATACAAAACATCTTCTTCGTTTTTTACGAAAAAAGAATAAGGTGCTAATTGTATTTTTCTTTGTGAATATACCTTGTTTATTCTTTCCTTTTCTTCTTGCTCAAGTCTAATTTTTTCTTGTGCTTTCTCAAAATTTTCAAGACTAACTTTTGCACCATTCAAAATGGTGTTGAAAGCAACATCGGACATAGTGCTTAAATCAAATTGAGTTAAATCTAAAAAATGCAAATAAGGGTTTAGTAATTCTAATCTTTCTGCTTTTAGTTTTGATTTTCGTAACTGCTCTTTAATTTCGGTGTGTTTTTCTTGTAACTCCAAATGTTCCTCTGCTGGCTCAATTATAGCAAATAACCTTTTAGCAAGGCTATCTATAAACCTACCCTCTAACAAGGACTGCTCTTTTAAGCGTTTGCGTGTTTTTTCAATTTCAACTCGCTTTGCTTTGAGTAATAACCTACCCTCTCTAGCTTGTTGCATTAAATCTACTTGACTATCGTCAGTAACTACAATTTCGTATGCTTTTTTGTTCCACTCGTTAGCAATATCTTCGTATTCTTTGAATTTGCTATCAATTGATAATACTACTTCTCTTGGTAGTCCGCTTTCCATTAGTTCTTGTTTTTGATTCATAATCCTTTTTGTTTTTTAAATATTTCTAATAGTTGTTCATTATCCATATCAAATTTACCTTTGTACTCTCCGTTTTTAGACCAAAATGAAACTCTTTGATTTGGTTTCAATGTATCTAACCACTCTGCAAACTCAATAGCGTAATCGTCTGCTATTTTTTCGCATCCAATTGCATTATCTTCTCTTTGATATTGTCTTTCCATCGAATTATTACCCTCACTAAAATAGGTAAATGGTTTAAACTTTTCTTTTAGTGTCATAATTAATTAATTTCTTGAATGTATCTAATTTTTAAGTTTGGAGCGAATATTCTAAAGTTTTTATAAGCATCGTCAAAACTATCAGCTTGAATTTCTTTTTCAAAATCTTCCCATTGGTCGTTTTTATACTTCCAATAACCTACTAACCATTTTCTCATTACGTTAATGATTTTAAATATTCTCTAATTTTTGTTTTTGTTTCGTTGGAAAATGTATTTTGTTGTAATACCCAATCAACATACTTCATGTCATTTTGAATTGGTTTATTAACGTTTTTACCAAAAGTCCAACAAACGTTTCCGTTTTCGTCTAAATACAACTTATTGCATAAATCATATCTTTTTTTCAATCGGTAGAAATCTTCCATTTGCTCTGGAGTAATTTCTTCTTTACCATCGTATTGGTGGAACAATATTTCAAGTGTTGCGTTTACATCGGCTAGGGCGGAGTGGGCATCTTCTAGTTCCTTTCCAGTATATCTTTTGTAAACATCCGAAAGCTTACTTGGTCGAAGTAGTTTTTCTATTCGGTAAACATCAACAGTATTTAGTTCCCAATCCCCAAAAACAATATTGCATCTTGAAAATTCTTGAACCAACAATGGTATGTCAAAGTTGTCGGAATTAAAACCAGCTATGTCGCAACCATAAAAGAAAGCATATAATGATTTTGATAATTCAATGAATCTAGGTTTATCTTGTACTTTGTCATCCGTAATACCATGAACATCGCTTGCTTCTTTTGGAATTGGTATTGTTGGGTTTATAAGTGAATGTTTTTCGGTCTTTGTTCCATCAACATCAATTTTAATACAAGCAATTTCGACTATCCTATCGGTAGAAACATCAAGTCCAGTAGATTCTAAATCGAAAAAAATAATTGGTCTTTTTAGTATCATGTTTTTATTTTTGTATAATCAGTTAAACTATTTTTATTTATTTTTTTACAAAAAGTGCCATACTTAATGTTTAAATTACTATCATGAAATGCTTCTTTAACAGTGTTAAATATTTTTCCATTTACAGTTTTTAAAACTTTTTTTGAAGATATATTTTTACAACCAGATAAAAAAGCTCCTTTTTGTAATCCCATTTTAAAAGCATGTATTGAATTTTCCGAATTTGTTACCCATTCTAAATTTTCAACACTATTATCAGTTTTAATTCCGTTTTTATGGTTTACTTGAGATTTTCTAAAAGGATTTTCTAAAAAGTGATTAGCAACCAATCTATGAATTGTAAAGTATTTCTGTTTCCCAAAACTAGAAAGAGTTACTATTTTATAATTATTATTAGAACAAGAAGAAGGCATCAATATTTTTTCTGGATAAACTCTTATAGTAGTTCCTTTTTTACCAGTTTTTCTTGTTTTTTGTAAAGATTTTACGTTTCCAAAATTTGAAACTTGGTATAAACCCTCAAAACCAACTATATCTTTCCAAATTTCCATGTTATCTGTTTATTTAAAAGTTAAGAGTTTAATTTAATGTGTTTTTTTATCCACTTTATGCGTGAATTTGTGTTTGTTGGATGCCAATAAAAATTACAATTTCTATGTATAAAAGCATCTAAACTTGAACATTTACTCGGTCTATTGTCCTTAATATAGTTTTTTAAACAAGAATATTCTTCATAGGTAATTTTTCTTTTAAAACACAAATTACCAGCTTGAGAACATAATCCACTATTAATGTAGTCTTGATTATCCAACATTACTTGTAAAAGTTCTTTAATGCTTCTCATGGTTAGTTTAAGTTTAATTTAATGTGTTTTTCAATCCACTTAATACGTGGTTTTATGTTTCTTGGACACCAATACATACCCAAATTCCTATGTCTAAAAGCATCTAAACTTGACCATTTACTCGGTCTGTTATTTTGAATATATTTTATTAAAAACTTACGTTCTTCTTGTGTAATTTTTTTTTTATATAACAATTGACTTACCCAATTACATAATCCAACAATAAAGCAATCTTGGTTATCCAACATTACTTGTAAAAGTTCTTTGATACTTCTCATTATTTTTTAATTTTCTTCATTTTTAATTCATAAGGGAAGTGGGAAAGAACAATTGGTGTATTTGGAACTAAACTACCACAAAGCATAAAAGATTCTAAATAACCATTGTCAAATTGTACATCTATCGTTTTAGATTCTGTACAAAAATCAACAACTTCTCCTTTTAAAGAGCCAAGATAATAAACTACATCCCCTACTTTAAATTTTTTGTTTTTTTTCTTTTTAGGATTTGCAATCTCTCTCTCTTTTTGTACGGCTAAATTAATCTTATCATTTAACTCTTTTAATTTAGTAATTGGTAAATTTGGATTTAGTTCAAAACCTATTGCTTCTAAATTACCCATTAATTCTTCTCTAAATTCTTTTGTAAAAATTTCCATATTATTTGTTTTTAGTTTTTAAAAAATATAGTTCGTGATTAATTCCCTCTTTTTTGATTATTTGTTTTTTTTCTTGTAATTCTTGTAATGATTTTTCTATTTCCTCAAAAGAAAACAAATTTCTTAATTGTATTACTGAAAGTCCATTGCTACCATTTGTTTCTTTATGGTTTAGCTTTACTTTACTTAATAGCTTTCTTTTTAAGAAGTAATTGCTTAAATCTTCATCTGGAACATTATTTAAAAGCTTAATGTAGAAATCTTGTTCGGTTGAAGCTATTACTTCTCCATCGGTAGTTATAATTTCTGCTATCATACGTTTAAAATAATAGCTACTAAAATTCTACCCAAAAAGTAACAAGCTACCGCAATAATAATTGCATTATAGATTTTTTGTGATTTTTTCATGTTCTTGGTTTTAAAGTTCAAGTCAAAATTATAAAATATTATTTTAAATACAAAATATTATTTAAGATATTTTATATTATTTATAAAATTCTATGTTGTTTTCGTCATCGAATATTAATCTTAAAATACCATCTTTGTCGAATAGCTGTAAATAAAATTCTTCTGCGTTATTTTCATTAATAACTTCAATACCTTGATATTCATAACCACCATCAGTTTTACCATTTTGTAGTTTCCCTATCTGGTACAAAGTAAAAACTTTTCCAGTAGAGAATTTTAAAAGAATTTTCTTTTCTCCATCGGCATTAAAAACAACAACTACTGAAGTTTTTTGTTCTTCTTCTTGTACTCCATTTTTAGTGTTTATGTAAGAAGTGTAGTTTCTTACAAAAGTGTCTTGTGCAAAGCTTGTAAACGATACAAGAAACAATGCAATAAATAATAGTTTTTTCATAGATTAAATAATTTTAAGATTAATACACCTACTACCGAGCCACATCCAGCTCCTAGTGAAT
>JACCEA011086468.1_pt1 | contig 11223 bp, 8 predicted proteins | sample 7449851 | NCBI WGS metagenome assembly JACCEA01 (sample SAMN15323453, study PRJNA562643) | freshwater metagenome | isolation source: river surface water | place: USA:Blue River Watershed | collected 2017-08-18 | reverse complement strand
GTGATGACATCGCCCACACGCACCCCCATCGACACCGCCAGCTCGCCGCCCAGCACCACGTTGAAGCTGCCGGGTTGCAAGGCCGCGCGCACCTGCGGAGGGATTTGCAGGGTGAAGTCGGACACCTGGGTTTCCAACTCGGGGTCAATGCCGCGCACCAGCGCACCGCGCATGTCTTCGCCACGCGCCATCAAGGCTTGCTGCGCCACATACGGGGCCGCAGCCAGCACCTCGGGATGTCGTTGGGCTCGGGCCATCAGCGCATTCACATCGGTCAAGCCTTCACCTTGGGGTGACACCAATTCAATGTGGGACACCACAGCCAGCATGCGGTCGCGCACTTCTTTTTGAAACCCGTTCATCACGCTCAACACAATGATCAGCGCGGCCACGCCCAAGGCGATGCCCAGCATGGACACGCCCGAGATGAACGAGATAAACCCATTGCGCCCCGCCACTCGACCCGCGCGGGTGTAACGCCAACCGATCAGCAGTTCGTAAGGGAATTGGGAAGAGTTGCCTTGCATGTGGGCGTGATTATCCCGTAGCCACACCGGGCGTTTGAAGGAGGGGCGCGTTGCATCACGGACAATGACGGGATGACTTCTGTGTTGATCCCTTTTTCGCTCTGGACTGCCCATGGCCCCGAGGCCTCGGTATTGGCCAAGGCCGAGTTGCCGAACTTGCGTGCGTGGTTGGCTCAGGCGCAGCGCGTGGCCGTGGCGGTGGATGACGTGCACGAGCCCTTGCTGGCTGCGCTGTCGCTGCCACACGAGCGCGCATGGGCGCAAGCGGTGGGGTGGCCTGTCGCGGATGGTGGCATCCCTTGGGCGGCAAGGGCTGCCCAAGCGCAGGGGCTGGCAGGCACGGGCTGGGCTTTCATCACGTTGTGCCACTGGCAGGTGAGCAATGGCCAGGTGACCTTGGGCGACCCTGCGCAGTTGCAGATCGACGATGCCACCGACGCCGCGCTGTTTGACACCATGCATGGTTTTTTTGCCGAAGACGGCATCGCCTTGCACCGCTATCAACCCGGGCAATGGTTGGCGCAATCGCCCCTGCTGGCCGATCTGCCCACGGCGTCGATCGACCGTGTCATGGGTCGCAACATTGACCCATGGTTGGTCGGCGGGCACGCCCCAGCCGCAGACTTGAGCCCCGCAGCCAAACTGCTGCGTCGCTTGCAAAACGAAATGCAGATGTTGCTCTACACGCATGCCGTGAACGAGGGCCGTGCTTTGACGATCAATTCATTCTGGGTCCATGGCACCGGCACGCTGCCCGCGAAGCCTGTGCAGGCCGAGCCCACTTGGGTGAATACCTTGCGCACCCCTGCCTTGCAACAAGACTTCATCGGTTGGTTGGAGGCCTGGCAACAGGTCGATGCCACGGTCATGGCACCGCTGCTGGCGCGTGCGGCTGCTGGTGAGGCGCATCGCGTTGTGTTGTGCGGTGAGCATGAGTTTCATGTGTACGAGGCTGGCAAGCGGTCGCTGTGGCAACGCGTGCGTCAGCACTTGGCGCCGACTCCGTTAGACCGCGTGTTGGCCGTTGCGCCGCTGAAAGATTAACGCCATGCAATTCATTCCACGCGATCCACCACCCCGCAGTATTTGGGCGCTAGAGCAAGCCGGTGTCCATCCGCTGCTGGCGCGTTTGTATGCTGCACGCGGTGTGCAAGACGCCGCCACCCTGGACGCGTCGCTCGCGCAACTGCTGCCCCCTGCGGGTTTGAAGGGCATCGATGCCGCGGCCACCCTGTTGGCCGATGCCATGGCAGCCAACCGCAAGCTTTGTGTGGTCGCGGACTACGACTGCGACGGCGCCACCGCCTGCGCAGTGGCCGTGCGTGGTTTGCGTTTGCTCGGTGCGCGCCAGGTGAGTTACATCGTGCCCGACCGCGTGGTCGATGGCTATGGTCTGACGCCGCCGATTTCAGAGCGCGTCAAGGCCAGTGGTGCGGATGTGTTGATCACCGTGGACAACGGCATTGCCAGCGTCGAGGGGGTGGCCCGTGCGCGTGAACTGGGCTTGCAGGTGTTGGTAACCGACCATCACTTGCCCGCTGCGGTGTTGCCTGTGGCTTCGGCCATCGTCAACCCGAACCAACCGGGGTGCACGTTTGAAAGTAAGTCGCTCGCCGGTGTGGGCGTGATGTTTTATGTGCTGCTGGCGCTACGTGCTGAGTTGCGTCAGCGTGGGGTGTTCACTGCGGAGCAACAGCCCAAGCTCGACGCGCTGTTGCCGCTTGTGGCACTGGGCACCGTGGCTGACGTGGTCAAGCTCGATGCCAACAACCGCCGTTTGGTGGCGCAAGGGTTGGCGCGTGTGCGCAAAGGGCAGATGCCCCCCGGCATGACCGCCTTGTTTGCCGCCGCCGGTCGGCAGAGTGCGAAATGCACGGCGCAAGATTTTGGCTTTGCACTGGGCCCGCGCATCAATGCGGCGGGGCGTTTGTCGGACATGACATTGGGCATTGAGTGCTTGATCACTGACGACGTCGGTCGCGCCACCGAGCTGGCCGCGCAGTTGGATCGCATCAACCGCGAGCGCCGCGAAATTGAAGGCGACATGCGCGAGCAAGCGCTGGAGCTCGCGCAAGAGATGTTCGACCCCGAGGAGGATCCGCCCTCGGCGCTGTGTGTGTTCGATCCCGATTTTCATGAAGGCGTGGTGGGCATCGTGGCAGCCAAGCTCAAGGACTTGCACCACCGTCCCACGTTTGTGTTTGCGCCGAGCCAAGCGGCAGGCAAGAGCCACGAGCTGAAGGGCTCCGGCCGCTCGATTCCCGGCTTTCATTTGCGCGATGCACTGGACTTGGTGGCCAAGCGTCATCCCGGCGTGCTGCTGCGATTTGGTGGCCACGCCATGGCTGCAGGCTGCACCTTGGAAGAAGACAACCTCGCCACGTTTGAAGAAGCCTTGCAGCAAGTGGCGCAAGAGTGGCTGGACGAGGCCACCTTGCAGCGCCGCTTAGCAACCGATGGCCCGCTACCGCCCGAATACCGCCGCCCCGAGTTGGCCGACACCCTGGCACGCGAAGTGTGGGGCCAAGGTTTTGCGCCCCCCACGTTCAGTGAGTCGCTGGAGGTGGTGGGGCAGCGCTTGGTGGGCGAGAAGCATTTGGCATTGAAACTGCGACACCAGGGCCAACCGGTGGATGGCATTTGGTTTGGTCGCGTCGACCCGCTGCCTGCTTCCGCTCATCTGGCCTATCGTTTGGAAGTGGATGAATGGCAAGGCAACGCACGCGTGCGCTTTGTGGTCGAAGGCATGGCTGAATAAAACGCACACAACCCATGGCAAGCAAGAAAAAAATACAACTGCCCGAGGTCAATTTCTCTGACTACGGCGACACCCGTTACCTGCACCTCGGCACGCCGTGGGTGCAGGGCTCGATGAACATCGAGAAGCCGTTTGACATCGACCTCGAGTACGTGCAACGCATGATGGCCTGGCTGCTGTTTGTAGAGCCCGATCAGGTCAGCAAACTGCATGCGATGCAACTGGGTTTGGGGGCAGCGGCGTTGACCAAGTTTTCGTTCAAACATCTGCGCATGAAAACCACCGCGATTGAGCTCAACCCGCAAGTGGTGGCGGCCTGTCGTTTGTGGTTCAAGCTACCGGCCGACAGCGCCAAGTTGCAAGTGGTGTTGGGCGACGCTGCTGAAGTGGCGCAGCATGACCATTGGCGTGGGCAGATCGACGCCTTGCAAGTGGATTTGTATGACCACGAAGCCGCCTCGCCCGTGCTCGACAGTACCGAGTTTTATGCCGACTGCCGCAAGCTGTTGACGGAAGACGGCTGCATGACTGTGAATCTGTTTGGACGTAGCTCCAGCTACGAACAAAGCCTGGCAAAAATGGCCAAGGCATTTGGGATCGATGCCTTGTGGGCTTTCAAGCCCACACGCGAGGGCAACACGGTGGTGCTGGCGCAACGCACACCGCGGCATCCCAAGCGTGCCGAACTGATGGCGCGTGCCGAAGCCATTCAAGCCCGTTGGCCTCTGCCGGCGACCAAGTGGTTGCGCGTCTTCAAGCCGCTCCAGGTCTGAGTGTTTAAGGGTTAACCCCTGATTCTGGTTGGTTCAAAAATAGGTGGAACCCACATCGGCTGAGGCTACCCCTGAACTCCATAATTCAGCGCATCTTTGCTTTGGATAGAGGAGAACACATGATCAAAAGTCAGAAAGACTTTTTCTCCGGCCTGATGTTCACATTGGTCGGCGGCGGTTTTGCGTGGGGAGCCACCAACTACACCATCGGAACCGGTGCGCGCATGGGACCTGGCTACTTCCCACTCTTGCTGGGTATTTTCTTGGCCGTGCTGGGCGCGTTCATCACGTTTTATTCGCTGGTGGAGCACACCGAAGACGGCGAGCCGGTTGGCAAATTTGCATGGCGGCCGATTATTTTCATTCTGGGTGCCAACATCGTGTTCGGTATCTTGCTCGCGGGCCTGCCCAGCTTCGGCATTCCTGCCATGGGCTTGATTGCGGCCATTTATGCGCTGGTCATCATTGCCAGCAAGGCCGGTGATTCTTTCGTGCTGAAAGACGTGCTCATTTTGGCCACCGTCTTGTCTGCGGGTAGCTACGTGGCGTTCATCGTGCTGCTGAAATTGCAAATGCCTGTGTGGCCCACCTTCATCACTGGTTGAGCCGGGAGAAATAAAAAATGGATTTGATTGCAAACCTCTCACTGGGCTTCGGCGTGGCCTTCACGCCTGTCAACCTGATGTACGCCTTGGTTGGCTGTATCTTGGGTACCTTGATTGGCGTGTTGCCTGGCATTGGCCCAGTCGCCACCATCGCCATGTTGCTGCCCGCCACGTATGCGCTGCCACCTGTGTCTGCGTTGATCATGTTGGCCGGTATTTACTACGGCGCGCAGTACGGTGGCTCCACCACCGCCATCTTGGTGAACTTGCCAGGTGAGTCGTCTTCGGTGGTGACCACCATCGACGGTTACCAAATGGCGCGCAAAGGCCGTGCAGGCCCCGCATTGGCGGCGGCTGGTTTGGGCTCCTTCTTTGCGGGCTCGGTGGGCACCTTGATCTTGGCCGCGTTCGCACCGCCTTTGACCGAACTCGCGTTCAAGTTCGGCCCTGCTGAATATTTCTCGCTCATGATCTTGGGCTTGGTCGGTGCGGTGGTGTTGGCTTCGGGCTCGTTGCTCAAAGCGATTGCCATGATCGTGTTGGGTTTGCTGATGGGCCTGATTGGTACCGACGTCAACTCCGGTGTGGCGCGCTTCAGCTTTGACATCCCCGAACTCACCGACGGTGTGGGCTTTGTGGTGGTGGCGATGGGCGTGTTCGGTTATGGCGAAATCATTTCCAACTTGTCGCAACCCGAGCATGAGCGTGAAGTGTTCACGGCCAAGGTGGAAGGGTTGTTCCCCACCAAGGAAGACTTCAAGAACATGATGCCTGCGGTGATCCGTGGTACCTCTTTGGGTTCTCTGTTGGGCGTGCTGCCAGGTGGTGGCGCCTTGTTGGCTGCGTTTGCGGCTTACACCATCGAAAAGAAAACCAAGTTGCGCGAAGGCGAAGTGCCCTTCGGTCAAGGCAACATCCGCGGTGTGGCTGCGCCTGAAGCGGCCAACAACGCTGGTGCCCAAACCTCGTTCATCCCCTTGCTGACTTTGGGTATTCCCCCCAACGCGGTGATGGCGCTGATGGTGGGTGCGATGACCATCCACAACATCCAACCTGGCCCTCAGGTGATGACCAGCAACCCCGAGTTGTTCTGGGGTCTGATTGCCTCGATGTGGATCGGTAACTTGATGCTCGTGATCTTGAACTTGCCCTTGATTGGCATGTGGATCAAGTTGTTGTCTGTCCCTTACCGCTTCTTGTTCCCTGCGATCGTGCTGTTCTGCGCGATCGGTGTGTACTCGACCAACAACAACACCTTTGACATCTGGATGGTGGCTGGCTTTGGTTTGGTGGGTTACCTCTTCATGAAGTTGGGTGTGGAGCCAGCGCCTTTGCTGCTCGGTTTCATCTTGGGCCCGATGATGGAAGAAAACCTGCGCCGTGCGCTGTTGCTGTCACGTGGTGACTGGACCGTGTTTGGTACCCGTCCCCTGTCGGCCGGCTTGTTGGCCGCAGCTGCCATGCTTCTGGTGATTGTGTTGCTCCCTTCCATCAAGTCGAAGCGCGAAGAAGCGTTTGTGGAAGATTAATTCAGTTCATTCTGTTTTGACTTTGAAACGGCACCTGCGGGTGCCGTTTCTATTCGTGCTCCTTTATATTTGTGCCTGCAAAAGGTTTCTTTGAAAGGCGCTGAGATGGACCACCCCCAACGACTGGCGTTGCACAACGAGGTGCATGCTCGTCCGCCCGAGCCCATGCAAGCGCCCATGGCCATCTCGCGTGTGGTCATGTGGGGCAACCGCGAGACCGCTGAGGCCAGCCGTGCGCATTTGGCGCAGTTGCTGCACGACCACCATTTGCCAGCTCCCGATGCGCTGACCAACCACCTGCGCGTGGACTTGGGCGCATTTCGCCTGCGCTGGGAGCTGCACACCGAATTTATCTCGTGGACCTTCATGCGCACGGTGGACGCACAGGTGTTCGCGCAAGCCGAACCGATGACCGCGATGCAAGGCGTGCCCCAGGCGTGGTTGTCGCAGTTGCCCGGGGAATGTTTGACGCGCTTGCATCTGTGGCTGTTGACTTCGGCCACCCCCGACATCCACGAGCAGATGCCCCATGTGTTGCGTGAGGACACCTTGGTGGCCTCGACCGTGGCCGAAGGACACGGCGAGGTCTACACCGATTTCCAGCTGCACCCCGACGGTTACTCGCGCATGGTGTTGTTGACGGGTTCGCTCACGCCGCGTCGCCAAGGCCGCCTGGTGCAACAGCTGTTGGAGATTGAAACCTACCGCATGGCTGCATTGCTCGGGGTGCCTGCCGCACGCGAAGCCTCGCAGGTCTTGGCCGACGCCGAGCGTGAGTTGGCTGCCTTGGCCCACGCCATCCGCCATGCTGACCGTGCGGATGAAGCGGGTTTGTTAGACCGACTCACCCGCTTGGCGGGTGAAGTGGAAGGCCAATACGCCGCAACCCACTCGCGTTTCTCAGCCACACGCGCATACTTTGAATTGGTCGATCGGCGCATCCGTGACATTGCTGAATCGCGCATGCCGGGCATGCAAACCATTGCCGAGTTCATGGAGCGCCGTCTGTCGCCCGCGCGCAGCACCTGTGACTGGGCCGCACGCCGACAAAATGCGCTGTCAGAGCGTGTCTCACGCATGAGCAATTTGTTGCGCACGCGGGTGGACTTTGAGCAACAACAAAGCAGCCAACAGCTACTGACCACCATGAACCAACGTCAAGACCTGCAGCTCAAGTTGCAATCCACCGTAGAGGGGTTATCGGTCGCGGCCATCACGTATTACTTCACGGGCTTGGTGAGCTACTTGGCCAAAGGGGCAGAGAAGTTTGGCTGGCCGTTTTCATCCGATGTCACCGCTGCTTGTGCCTTGCCCTTGGTTGGTTTGGTCGTGTGGCTCTCGATGCGCCGTTTGCACAACAAGGTATTTAAGAAATGAACTTCAATTTTTCCAATCCCTACACCTCGACACGTCTGCCTGTGTTTGCGCGCAACGTGGTGTCCACGTCGCACCCGCTGGCGGCGCAAGCGGGCTTGCGGATGCTCTGGCAAGGAGGCAATGCGGTAGACGCGGCCATCGCTGCCGCTGCCGCCATCACCCTGACCGAACCGGTGAGTTGTGGCTTGGGCTCGGATGCGTTTTGTATTTTGTGGGATGGCCAACAGCTGCATGGTTTGAATGCGTCGGGTACTGCGCCTCAGGCGTGGACACCAGAGTATTTCAAGCGCAAATACGGCAACGATGCGCAGACCCCACCAAAGCGTGGCATCGACTCCGTCACCGTGCCGGGCGCCGTGGCGTCGTGGGTGGCACTGAGCGAACGCTTTGGCAAGCTGCCGTTTGAAGACCTGTTGCAACCGGCGGTTGAAATTGCTGAGCGGGGTTATTTGTTGCCTGTGGTGGTGCAGCAAAAGTGGGCGGCTGCGACGCCAGAGCTGCGCAGCCAACCTGGCTTTGCCGACAACTTTTTGCCATGGGGTCGCGCGCCACATGTGGGCGAGTTGTTCAAGTTTCCCGCGGCAGCGAAAGGATTGCGCGCCATTGCGAAGAGCAAAGGCGAAGCGTTTTACGGCGGCGAAATTGCGCAGGCCATCGAACGGTTTTCTAAAGAGCATGGTGGCAGCATCACAGCCCGAGATTTCGCCCAGTACAAAGCTGAATGGGTCACGCCTATCTCGCAAAACTACCGCGGCTACACCTTGCACGAAATTCCGCCGAATGGCCAAGGCATTGCGGCTTTGATTGCTTTGGGTATTCTGGAAAATTTCGACATGGCCAGCTGGCCTGTGGATGGCGTGGATTCGCAGCATCTGCAAATCGAAGCGATGAAGCTCGCCTTCGCCGATGTGTACCGTTACGTGGCTGAGCCCAGCGCGATGGAGGTGACCCCAGCGCAAATGCTAGATCCGGCTTATCTGAAGCAACGCGCGCAGTTGATTGACATGCGTCGCGCGCAAAACTTTGGCGCCGGTAACCCTGTGAAGGGCGGCACGATTTACCTCAGCACCGCCGACGAAAACGGCATGATGGTCAGCTTCATTCAAAGCAACTACATGGGCTTTGGCTCGGGCTGTGTCGAGCCGAACTTTGGCATCAGCTTGCAAAACCGTGGGCATGGCTTCAGCCTGAACGCACAAGGCTTGAACCCGGCCAACGTGGTGGCGCCGGGCAAACGGCCCTTCCACACCATCATCCCCGCGTTCCTCAGCAAAGACGGTCAACCGGTGATGAGCTACGGCGTGATGGGCGCCAACATGCAACCACAAGGCCATATGCAAACCTTGGTGCGCATGCTTGACTATGGGCAAAACCCGCAAGCAGCGTGCGATGCGCCGCGCTGGCGTTACAACGCGGGCTTGGAGATCAATGTGGAAGCATCGCTCCATGCCGATACCGCCCACGGTTTGCAGGCGCGTGGTCACCAAGTGGGTGTGATCAACGACAGTTACCAAGATTTCGGTGCCGGTCAATTCATTTGGCGTGCGGGCGATCCCAAGGTCGAAGGCTATGTGGTGGCCAGCGATGCGCGGCGCGATGGTTTGGCCGCAGGTTTTTAGAACGTGACCATGCTTCTCGCCATTCAACGACCTTGTGCATCCATTGCGGCCTGGCCAGTTGCATGGTTCGTGGCATCGGCTGCGTTGCTGAGTGCCTGTAGCGCTTCCAATCCCAACGCGCCCACGGCCACCAGTGCCACGCCGCTGCAACCCGAAATCGCCACCGGCTTCAAGTCCAAGCCTGATGTGGTGACGCAAAAATTTGCTGTGGCTGCTGCCAATCCGTTGGCCACACGTGCAGGCTTTGATGTACTCAAAGCCGGTGGCTCCGCAGTGGATGCAGCGATTGCGGTGCAAATGGTGTTGGGTTTGGTTGAGCCGCAATCCAGTGGCTTGGGGGGCGGCGCATTTTTATTGCACAGTGCCACTGGCCCCCAGGGGGTGGCAAAGGTGCAAGCCTATGACGGTCGTGAAACTGCACCTGCCGCTGCGACCGAAGACCTGTTGCTGACCAGCGATGGCAAGCCGCTGGCATTTCATGAGGCTGTGGTGGGTGGGCGCTCAGTCGGGACACCTGGCGTGCTGCGCATGTTGGCACTGGCCCATGCCCAACACGGCAAGTTGCCGTGGGCGCGCCTGTTTGAGCCCGCCATTGAAATGGCGACCCAAGGTTTCCCTGTGAGTGCACGTTTGCATGCGCTGCTCAAAGCCGATGCGCATTTGCGCTCGGACCCAGTTGCGCGGGCTTACTTTTATCAACGCAATGGCGAGCCGCATCCGGTCGGTCATGTGTTGCGCAATCCAGAGTTGGCAGCGGTGTTACAACGTGTGGCGCGCGAGGGGGTGGATGCGTTTTACCGTGGTGACATTGCCGAAGCCATGGTGCGCAAAGTGCAGCAGCATCCCAGCAATCCGGGCGTGTTGGCGGCGATTGACTTGGCCAATTACCAAGCCAAAGAACGGTCCCCCATGTGCTTTGACCATGCGGCCCATGCCCGCGTGTATCGCATCTGCGGATTCCCGCCACCGAGTTCGGGTGCCATTGCCATGGGCCAGCTGATGGGGTTGTTGCAACACACGCCTGCCTCTTTGCTTGCGGGGTCAACAACTGGGCCCGACGGTGTACTGGATCCCCGCTGGTTGCATTTGTACGCCGAGGCCGCACGACTGGCGTTTGCCGACAGGGCGCAATATGTGGCAGACCCCGACTTTGTGGCGGGCCCCGGTGGCGATTGGCAGAGTTTGTTGGCACCCGCCTATTTGCGTCAACGTGCCAAGCTGATTCGCCCGACGGCGCAAGCCGTGGTGACGCCCGGTGTGCCTGTGCGGGCCGAGCGCAGCAGCTGGGCGCCCATGGCTGAACAAACCGAATACGGCACCTCACACATCAGCATCGTGGATGGACAAGGCAATGCGTTGGCCATGACCACGACCATCGAAGATGCGTTTGGATCACGTCAAATGGTGAAAGGCTTTTTGCTGAACAACGAGCTGACTGACTTCAGTTTTCTGCCGCGCGATGCACAAGGCCGTCGCATCGCCAATCGGGTGCAGCCCAACAAACGTCCACGCTCTTCGATGTCGCCCACCTTGGTGTTTGACAAAGCCACTGGGCAATTGGTGATGAGTGTGGGTAGCCCCGGTGGCGCCATGATCATCCACTTCACCGCCAAAACTTTGTATGGTGTGCTGGATTGGGGCATGAGCCCACAACAAGCCATTGCCTTGCCTAACTTTGGGACTGTCGGAGGGCCTGTGGTGTTGGAGGCGGGGCGCTTAGCGCCGGCCACGTTGACGGCCTTGCGTGAGCGGGGCCATGACGTGCGCGAACAAGCGCTGACCAGTGGCGTGCAAGCCGTGGTGCGACAAACCGTGAAGGGCCAGTCGGTGTGGATCAGCGGTGCCGACCCGCGTCGTGAAGGAGAGGTGATGGGTGAGTAAGTTGAATCGTCTGTGGCTGGCGTTGGCTGTTGTCGCACTGGCTGCATTTTTTTCGTTCAAAGCGCCGCACCGAGGTGTAGCGCCCGAGTCAAGCAAACCTGCGGCTGCTGCACATGCAGCCTCTGCGACCGATGCTGCCCTGGCCAGCAGTTCT
>JACCEA010445745.1_pt1 | contig 11225 bp, 11 predicted proteins | sample 7449851 | NCBI WGS metagenome assembly JACCEA01 (sample SAMN15323453, study PRJNA562643) | freshwater metagenome | isolation source: river surface water | place: USA:Blue River Watershed | collected 2017-08-18 | reverse complement strand
TTTAAAATGTTTTGATTGGTCGGTCGTACAACAAAAATTGTGTTCGCATTCCATAGAAATAGTTACCACGTTCAAAGCACTGAAAATACCACCCAAAGCAATCTATGGAATCTTCCATTCGAATATGTAACGGCCCATTACAAGAACGGGACTTATTTCGATCTATAGTATTAGTCCTAAGTTTTGTTTACACCTGGAATATTCTGAACGAATGTATGATTTAAGCGTGAAAATGGCTGCAACAACGCCGTAGCGTGGCCCATTAAAGTCACTCTCTTACCACATATCCAATATTGTGCAAATAAGAACCATATTTCTGCGCAACAGCTGGTTAATATTTCAAGAAATAAGTTGGACAAATAATCATTGATCATAGGGTACTGACAACAAAATATAAACGTAAAATTATTGCATTGTTAAATAAGTAAAATCCGTAACAAGACAAATTTCTACAAGATCAGATGGCAAAGTGGAGAAATTTTTGAAGTCCACGACGCAACCAATATTTATTTCGACCATTCATGATTCTTGATTTCTTGTTCGACTTCGCGGGCAAAGTGTGGGAAGCGAGCGCTTAAATCTCCATAAGATGTGCTCTTAGAAATACTATTCTTCTCGGCCTCCTCGAGTTGGATATGCAAATCAGCAAGATCGGCCTTGGCAGCATTTACAATTTGATCCACAACGCCAATAATTGCTTCTCTCTTCTTCGCCTCGAAGGCTGGCAATGAAGCAGTGTAAGTTGGTAAACTCTTTTTGTTATAAGCAGATTCCAATGCGTCAACAGCAGAAGCTGTGAATCTCAATTTCTGCTTGTAGATAGCAAAATCAATTTTCTCTGCAGCTGCACCATACTTGCCTGCAGCGGCTGCGACTTCATTGGATCTGGCACGAAGCAAATTTAAGGAACGCTTGACTTGAGCGTTGTCTACCTTGGAAAGAACTTTCTCCCAATTGAACTTGGAAATGTTGTTTACTGCCATTTTTTCCCCTTGAGATGATATGATTTTTGGTTCGAAAGATGTTGTGTCAGGTGGATTTGGTTACCATTTAATTTAGTTTAGTGATGGTCAATAGTAGGAAAAACATGAGTTTCACGACCAAACCAAAAATCCTCTTTTTTCAAAATCGACAAACCCAAATCACAAGCGCTTGGTGAGGGATCCAGAATGGTGAATTATTGGCATTTTATTGACTACAATAGACAAAAGGAATGACTGATATCAGTGATTATGAATTGGCACTTCAATTGCAGTTTGCAGAAGAGGTGGATGTTCATGATTCTTGCGTAGATGATTTTCAGTTGGCGCAAATTTTATCCGAACCGGATGATCATCGACTTGGCGCACCTCCTATTGTATCAGACTCATTGAGATACTCAAAAATTGTTGTGCGATCACAACATGTTGCAGAAAATATGGTGACTTCTAAACCATTGCCTGTCACAAGTAGCACTTATTCAAGTGCATGTCAACAAGAAAGGAAAGTCCAATATCTGGATGACCATCAGTACAAAGTTCTTGTAAAACATGATCCATTACTAAACGCATTATCCAATTCAGAACGTTTGAGTGAGTTAGAGGGTGTTGGTGATTTGACTGGAAATGGTTTGCTTGTTAACAAGACAGTGTCATGTAGTTTACGAAGTTTCATTCAGGCCCAAGAAAAGGCTTCTAGTTCAAAAAGGACCAACACCAAGAAAGCAAAAACACTTGATTCGAGGAAGATGTGAAATATATTTGTTTCTCCTTTTTAATTAGGTTCATTTTTTCTTCTTCGAAGAGGCTGATTGTGGTTTAGCACTTGGAGATTTTGTTTTGCTGGTAACGGTCCTCTCTTCATCTTTTTCTGGCAATTTCTTTTTATCTTTATCTTTTTCCTTATCTTTTTCTTTAGTTGATCCTCCTTTTGGTGCTTTTGTTTTTTTTCCTTTGGAACTTGCATTTGCCATACGTTCAGCATCTCTCCTTGCCCTAATTTCAAGTTCACGAACGTAATAATCTATTACGTCCTGTCGTTTCATTTGCATTGTTTCCAATAATTCACGATGCTCCTCTTCCCCAGTCCGAATCAGCCTTAAGTGATCTAATAGTGTTAAACTCAAATCTTGAACGAAAGAATTTGAATGACAAGCGGCTGCTTTTAAGAAAGGTTTCAATTTTTGCAGCTGTTGTTGATACCGCGTAACTTTCTGAGAATTGCTTATCGCTTGCTTCCATAAAATTGCTTTCTCCATGGCAAATCGTTGATGATCTCGAACTGTCTGACGTTGTAGTAGTGCATTTTCGTAGACAAGTTTGTCGAAACTAGTATTTAAGTGTGATTTCTCTTGTAATTCCTTTTCCAAACGAATTTCTAACTCTTGAAGTTTTTCTCTCAATTGTTGTACCTCCTCAATATGGCATCGCGCTCTGAAACGTAACTCATCATCATGAGCATCTCGTAAATCCCGATAAGTCTGAATCTTATCAAATGTTTGCCGCATCATAGGAGGAAAATCTTCAATTTGTCGTACCTTTAATGGCTGCAATATACCACCACCAGGCGTGAATCGATCCATTTCTGTTTCCAAATAAGACTCGAGGATGCTGTTAAGTCGACATACTGCTTCTTCCATTTGAAAACGTCTTTTGATATTATGTTTACAAACTTGTTCACTGCTTGCCAAATCAACATTTAACTGCTCGGTGACGACGATGAACAAATTTTCATTTTCTTTCAGCTGTTCGCGCAACATGAGAACTGTATCTTGGCTGGAATCGATACGAGATCTTGCTATTTCCAATTCAGAAATTAAATATTCCCGAACCGAATTCTCTAGACTACGCAATTTCGCCATCTCCTTGAAGTAAGTCAAGATATTTGTATAATCATGGTCTGCTATTATTTTTTTCTCTGCGCTTTTTGCAAGATCTTGAGCTTGTCGAATTTGTTCTATCCGCTGAAGAATATCTGGAGATGTAACCCATTCATTTCTCTTTTTGACTTCTCTTGCAATAAAATGAGGTACAAAAAGACTACCATTGCTTAGCAAGCCACCTTTCTCCCAAACATCCATTACAGTCCGGCGTGGATCGACTCTTGTAGAATGAATTGGATGTCCAATGCGATGTAGATATTCCCATAAAGCTCCCTCCCACATAAAACCTAAGACTTGTTCAATAGTTGGGAGATCAAAATCTTCGGTTTTTAGAACATATTTTACGATCTGTTCAATAGACGTGGCGGCTTTCTGCTGCGCCTTTAATTGGAGGCAACCACATATGGAAGACAACTCCACTGGAGTATGTAAGGCCAAGATATTGCGAAGTCCTTCTTCCATGCGCTTTAAAGAATGGGATTTTTTCAAAGCATCAAAAGATTGCAATCCTTCCAAACGATTATATTGGTTCCCGCGTTGTCGTCGCTTTCTGGTTGTTCCTCGTCGCAGTTGATTTAGTTTCACATCTGCGATGTCTATGTCCCCCATATCGTTTAGATTCTCATCATCACCAGCTTCTTCTTGCATATCACTTTCCTCACTACTGTCTTGCGTCGATGTTGACGACTTTGTTCCATAATAAGTAGAAGCAGAATGTTGGTCGAGAGTGAAAGTCTTTTGTGCTTTCATTTTGCTCGATCTCCACATTAATAAAATAATACTTCGAAGTATAATTTTGATAATTCTAGGCGCATCTCAACAAATCAAGATTTTCTTCTCAACTCTTTGCAAACCGTGGCACAAACTATTATGGATACAAAAAAGTTAGTTCTATGGAATACCGGAATATGGTACAAACAGTAACTTCAAAATGATTGGCGCCAAAACTTATTAACCACTGGCATTTTATAAATAGCAAATCCAAAATCAATCCTCCTATCCTGCTACGCTTAGAGTGAAAAATGAAACGCCAAGTGGAGCTTAATTTGGAATGCTAATAAGCAGCTCTAAAATAACTCATCAACATCATAAAGGTCCAGAAAGTAAATTACATTTCAGCAACTATGGACATTTGCTATCTACAATGTTCGCTCCATATTCATCATAATCTTTCCTGCTGATCCATATTTCATGAAAAGAACCCAGTGATCCCATTATTGAACCTCCTAACCAAGGGCACATGGCACGATCCATAATACTCTTCATTTTATCTGCTTTATCAGAACTACGCTCTATATCACTAACTGCGATGATTTTGACTCTTGTATTTTGGGGAGATTTTGCATCAAGTTCTACTTTCAACCGATCTTGGAGACCTTTGTAGCAAGAATTGCCACCACTCAAAATAATATTTTGCCACATATTATTCATCGAACCATCTAACTCACATCTATAGAGGGAGTTTTGAATGATCTGAGGAATATTGTCAGAGCTCAAGGGCATCGCTATAGGCAATTTGATGCTGGCAGAGTATAGATTTTCGATCTCCCCATCATGACCAAACACGCGATCAAAAAATAATTCTGGAACCTGAAATCGCTCGATTCCCATATCTACAATTGTTCCATCAGGAAGTTCATAAGGGGTTGTAGGTAGAATTGATAGCCTGGACTCAGCTTGACTTAAAGATCCATCAGCACAGCACACAGTAACACTTTCTTTAACATCTCTGCCGAGCTCCAAATTCATGTAGGCATCAAAAGATGAATGCACTGGTTCATTGAAAGCCATATCAACAACTAGAGGACTACCTGATATATCATTGATCGATTTTAAGAGCCGATAGTTGGGACGCGGTCTTGAACCGACTTTTTTTGACACGAGATTAAGCATGTAGGCATCCATCATGCGTCCTCCAACCGGAGATTTTATTACTGCTTTCATGTCGCTCCAACCATCTATTACTGGTGTTACCAATGTTCCACTCGCACCACAATCTACAACTATGCCTGATGTCTTCCCACACGCATAACAAGCTAGCGTACTATCCTTCGCCAAAAAAAATGCTGAAGCTTGATAGTGTTCGAACATTAGTTCGCATAATCTGACAGAAAGAAGAATTGTGTATTCAGTACTCAAGCAAGTATTTACACATTCAACTCACTTATGGCGCAATTCGGGTGTGTTATATGGCTTTTCAGCGACAAGAACAGGCAATCCGGCAACATCAGTTTTCACAAAGCTTCGGATGGCATAATCCCAGAGCCGCTCCAAACCTTCCCAATCACCAATCACACTCTCATGTGTTGGAACCTTAATCTTAACTCCTGGCGAATATTTAAACGGGGAAAATTGGGAATGAGAGCCCTGCTTGTCGCATTCCGCAATTGCCTAGCATAAACCGAGATGTAAACAAATGGACCCACACCAAATTCTTGCCTTACATACCGTAGGGAAATACGCTCTGGGAGAGTCTTCTCCTGCAAACCCCACCCTACATGCAAATGAACCAATATCTGCAACAACTGCTCCAATATTATCGCCACTGTAAAACATCTCTTGAAAGAAGGCGGAAATATATATTGTATTGGTTGAATGTAACATAAGAAGTAATAAGAAGATAAGAAGTCGACGCTTGCTTTTGTACTACGCCACAGTACAAGAATCAGCTGTGCTGCCCTACTCTTGTGCTGCTGCTGCGCGCCCCCTCTTTTATTTATGGTTTAAGTGTTTTGCGGTCCTCCTGCTGCTGATGCTGGGCTCTCTCTGCCTGTGTGCTGCTGCCCTCTTTGCTTTTGTGGTGCTGCTGCTGCGCTGACTCCCTCCCTCTGTTCTGCTCTCTCGTATACCATATACCAAATAATAAAAATATTATCTGTTTTTACCTGTATTGTTTTGTATTGTATTGTAAAAGTATTTCTAAATATTTTTTATCTTTCTGTATCTCATATCATGCAACGAATTGCATTTGATCGATCAGTGAGCGACGGATTTCGCACTGCGAAAGTTGAGAGTATTGTCAGTACATTGCAAGGGCGCCGCCTGTTCGTCGGAACAGCGGATGGATTCTTGACCCTCTACGAATGTAGACAAGACCATTCAGTCGCAGGTTGTTCTTATGTTCAGTGTTTTGAACAATGTTGATCATTAATTAATCAATCAATTTTGCTCCCTATTAGGCAAAAGCTATAGTTGCTATGTATTAGAGAGCATCAGAAAACAATCCAAAGATAAAAAGGCTGCCAATGCATTACAAAATGTCGAGGTAATTGTACTTAATTAATAATTGCCAGCTTCTCACATTGTCAACTTCTGTTGTAGACTTGGCGAGTAATTCTTGGCATCATAGACGGAATGATTTATGCATATGATTCACAATTTTACCAGCAGATGGCAACCATACCAGATAGCAAAGGTTGTCACGTGTATGCCGTCAATGAGCTGGCAAAAATGATTGTCGTAGCAAACAAGAAAAAGTTATCGCAATACACATGGCAAGAACCTGGTTTTCAATTGAAAAAAGAGTTCAACTTAACGGATACACCAAAAAATATCCACTTTGTATCTGGTTCAGTGATTGTGGCTTATAAAAAGTACTACGAATGCTTGGATGTAAATTCTGGTGGAGTGAGTCGCATAATCGATGTAGATAAGGAACATAAAATGGTCATCGGAGAGGTTAGTGTTTTAAACGTGGATCCTACGCTCTGTTATTTTTGTCTCCCTTTTGTGGAAACACAGATCCCGCACAGCGCTTTTCGCTCAGATTGTATTTTACTATCATTAGGTTTACAAGGTATCTTATTAAACACTGAATGTGTTTTATCTGGTGCATCTTTTACTTTTGGATCTCAAAATGAGGAGAGAATCGAATGGACTGCGCCACCAACGTCAATTCACATTTTGAATCCATTTTTGTTGACTTTGTTGAGTGATAGTTCTGTTGAAATCCATGAAATGGCAACTCTAACCTCAATTCAAAAATTGCAAATATCTTCTCCTAGTCCACATGCATTATCATTGGCTATTTGCACCGACGATTCACGAAGTAATTCATCCAGTTCCATTTTTCAAAATCATGCCTATTTGTGCAACGGTGAACAACTTTCGGTTCTTCGCATGATTCCTCTTTCTAATCAAGTAAGAAAATTACAATTTTGCAAGTAGATTTTCTTATAAATAACAATTTAGGTCGAAGTGCTTCTCGCTAATAGTCTCTATGAGGAAGCAATTAATTTGTGCACCGGTTGCAAACATAAAGACATGCTTGCTGGAATCGATTTGGTACGACTCTTTGAATCGAGTGCAAATACTCTTTTGAGCAAAGGGGATTTCGAAAAAGCTGTTCAGCGGTTTATCTTGGCAAAATCCGATTTCGTTCTGGTGGCGAAAAATTTCCCTGACCTGATACCCTTACCGCTGCATTTGTCCTTTGGTATAACTCAAGTAAGTAGCCGCTTGCTATTGACAGTTCAAATAATATAATCTGTTTTCGATAGGTCCGAAAGTGGTCAGGTGCGGTTCTAAATCGAGCAGCCAGTGCGGTTGTGCAATTATGTGAATTTCACAAGCAAAAGGTGAGATCTCAATATTGATTGTAGATCCTTATATCAGTTGTCATATCTATATTAGCTTTCAAAACGAGCTGATTTGTCAGAAAAGTCAAAAGAATCTGGAATTATTGGTCCCAATATTGTAAAAACTGCACCTAAACAACTAAGTGGAGCTCAAGACGACGACGACGATGATGATGATGTGAGAGTAATTTGAATGCAATATTTCTCCATAAGATTTTTACTCAAAATCGTGCTTAGGATTACATAGCAGATCCTGATGAACAAATTCGCCGATCACAACTGTGTGATACAATGCATCTCTTTGCATTGATGCATTGCAATCCTATTCGTAGAGCTGCAGTTGTTGATTTGCTATCTTCTCCCAATCGATGTCAAATAGAGAGTTGCTCTGTTCTTTTGGCTTCGCATGGCAATGCTTATACCGAACCCCTGCTTTGGCTATATCGTTCTCAAGGTCAGCACGGACGCGTTTTGCAAGCTTTGAGTGAGGATAAGTGTGTTGCAGTAGGTGTGTGGATGACAAAGATTATCTTGATACTGTTTGATATAATATTTTCTTAGGTGCGTGGACTAAGGATCAGTTCTATAACTGGACCGCTGATTACTTACGTTGGCTTTGGTATCATGATGATGATGCAAGTTTACCTCGTCAAGCACTGGTAGCTTTGCGCACAGTATTGGAGTACGATGCTGAGGTAAACTTACTTGACTGTTTGCAATGTCCTGTTATGTTCAAGTGATTTATTTTATGGTAGATGGGATTGAGTGTACTCGTTTGCCGACCAACAAATAAGTCATCGTTTGGAGGAAAGGGTGTAACCATAAGTGAAGTATTAAATTACTTGCGATCGACTTCACCTAAAATAAATTATTCTCGCGCATCCACTTCATATGGTCATGGGGCCAGTACTGCTACGATAAAATTGAGAGAAGGGAATTCTATTTGGCAAACAGAAAAGGGTGTTGCTGCGATCATTGCATCAACACCGTTAGTTAATGGACATGCCCTGGCAGTCGCGTTCTTGGGTAAGCATTCAAAGTGCCGCTTATGCGATAGTTACGTTTCTTCTGATAGAATGTCTGGTAAGCAGTGGCGAAGCACCACCTAATATGCACGATGAATTTGCACAACTTTTGGTCGAAGGTCTACCTTTTGACAACGAAATTTCGGTAGATCATTCTAAAAATGATATCGAGTTGAAGACGGATGATAGTGAGATTGTTCAGTTATATAAAGTTTACCGGAGAAAGTTGCAAAGTTTTTTGGGTAATTCTCAAGAATACCACCCAAGCAAAGTATTGAAATTCCTACCAAGACAATATTTACATGAAAACGCACTTGTATTATCCAAATTGGGTCGTCATCGTGAAGTAATCAAGATCTATCTACAGCAGCTTCGTTCTTTAGAACTGGGCGAGTCGTACTGTGAAACAATGTTTTACCAAGTGAATAGCACAACGCTGACGAAACCAAGAGAGTCCAAGATAAACAATAATACTAACACTCTCTCGTCAGCTGGTGAAATATATTTAATATTGTTTCAGGTGAAGCTTGATCTTTTATTTTGTGCGTGTAATTAACAGATATTTAGGTGATCCTTGGAGAAGAAGATGACGAAGATCTGAACGAAGTAGATCGAGAGGATCGTTTTCGCAATGTAGTCAAGTTGGCAGAGAAGTATTTCGACCGGTTTGAGACAAATGCATTTTTGGAATTGTTGCCACGCAAGACTGCGACAATTGCACTTCTATTACGATACTTTCAACTGGTGTTAGAATTTCAACAAACCAAAAAACGTAATCTGCAGGTAAGATATGTATTGGCTTTCCTCGTGGAGAATATAATGTCGCGTTGATAGATCGCACACCAGTTACTTCGTATTCGAGAAGTTCATCTTCGCACTCAAGGGATCGAAATTGAAAAAATTATGGAAAGCTCCAGTGGAAGTATGAGCGCTGCTCCTTCAATGAAGAATTTGAACTTTCATCGCTGATGACGGACTTGACGATAAATTAAACTTATCTATAAGCATATAGGTATCATAAGGTTTAAATATTTCTATACATACCATATTACGACGGCCTTATATTTGTTCAAAGTGGGTGCTTTTTATATTATACTAGCATGGTCTTTCGCTCAGGATTAGGCTACAGATGTCTACGATTTTCTAATGCACAATGTTTATACATTTTAAGGCCTATGTAACTACTGGATACATATTAATATTATTATTAGAGTTCTAGAAATCTGGGCAAACAACTGGCCGTTTCGTTTCTCATGCTACAATACAAACGGAAACAATGGTAATAAAGTATTCATTAATCAACCTACCATTAAACAATCTGATCATTTTTTTTGCTCTCGATCGTTGTCGGCATTCTTAAGTTGTACCTTTAATTTGAATTTTCTGTTTTTTTTCCTCTACTACGTACTGATCATAATCAGTTTGAAAAATGACCGACAGCCATGTAGGTTTTTGATATTCTTGACTTGGCTTGCTTTTGAATGAAAATAATCTCATAACTAGGCCGCCGACGTACAAGCAGAATTGCAGCAATATTTGAACTCGAAGAACATAAACTCATTGTTCATATCAATAGTTGAAAATCTTTTGATTGAAAAACCGGCAAATCCGATAGCTTTCATGATCGAATACCTTTATAAGCAGTACCCAGATCAAGCCAAAGTTGCTCTTGAAACGTTATACCCTGCAGGTGCAACAACGTGAGTACAGTTATCCACATCTTATTCTGTGAAGTTTTCACAATACTTATTACAGCAAGGTCGACCCTAAACCGGAAACCAAAGCACCGACGATGTTCAAGAAGGAAGCTGCCAGAGAGCCTGATTCGGAAGAAGAAGAGGACGAAGATGATGTCGCAGATATCCCAATTGTTGCAACCCAGCCGAAATCGAAAGGCGGGAATCGCCGAATTTCCGTTTCGGCTGAATCAATGGATCCCAACAAACTTAAAGCTCAAATGTCACAAGTTACGAACATTCCAAAATCTCCTGAAATCACCGCAAAATTGTTATCTGTCGTTTCAAAATCGCCAATGTTGCGTATGTTGGATAATGAACAGAAAGATATGATTGTTAAGGCATTTTCGGGTCCTCTCGTGAAGCAACCCGGAGAGAATGTAATCGTACAAGGTGATATTGGAGATACATTTTACTTGCTCGAAGATGGTGCAGTGGATGTGTACATTAAGAAGGGTGGAGCTGATGAGATGAAGGTGCATACTTACAAGCCAGGAGATTCATTTGGTGAACTTGCCATTATGTACAACGCACCGCGCGCTGCCACGTGTAGAGTGAGCACAACTGCGACTTTGTGGGCATTGGACAGAATTTCCTTCAAAGTTATTGTTGTTGCTGCAGCTATGCAAAAAAGAGAAACATACAAATCTTTCTTATCACAAGTACCAATTTTGGAAAGTTTGACTGAGATGGAGATTCTGACGTTGGCTGACTCTTTGGCGGAGGAAACTTACGAAGACGGATCCGTTGTTTGTAATCAAGGAGATGAAGGCAACTACTTTTACATTATTAAGGAAGGAAATGCAGTATGTTACCAGAAGGACGCGGCAGGGAATGAAAAAATGGTTGCTTCCCTCAACGATGGCCACTACTTTGGCGAAATTGCTTTGCTCACTTCAAAGCCTCGTCAAGCAACAGTAAAGGCTAAGGGTAAGCTGAAGGTCTTAGCTATTGACAGAGCAACTTTTACCCGCGTCCTTGGTCCAATGGAAGAAATTATGAAGAGAAACATGGAGCAGTATATCAA
>JACCEA010418197.1_pt1 | contig 11227 bp, 9 predicted proteins | sample 7449851 | NCBI WGS metagenome assembly JACCEA01 (sample SAMN15323453, study PRJNA562643) | freshwater metagenome | isolation source: river surface water | place: USA:Blue River Watershed | collected 2017-08-18 | reverse complement strand
TTTTGAGAAATGTTTCCTAAAAAACTCCATTGCCATTTTGAAGAAGCTTGGAAATTGATGGCTGTTTGTACATCAACAAATGATGGGGCATAATTGGTTTGTGTTTCTTGACTGTTGACCAATAAACTATTGTTTCTGTAACGAACACCCGTAATTGCTGTCCATCGCTTGTCTTTTGAAATCATATCCAAAGAGGCGCTTCCACCTAAAAAACTAGCTTCTACTGTTGCACCAAATTGAGTAGGTTTTCGATAGGTTATGTCCAAAACAGAAGATAACTTGTCGCCAAATTTACTTTGAAAACCACCCGCTGAGAAATCGATATTCTGAATCAAATCCGTATTCGTAAAACTTAAGCCTTCTTGCTGCCCTGAGCGAATCAAAAAAGGACGGTACACTTCTACTTCATTAACATACACTAAATTTTCATCGTAATTTCCGCCACGAACTGCGTATTGTGAGCTCAATTCATTATTAGAATTTACACCTGCCAAAGATTTCAAAACATTTTCTATTCCAGGATTAGCTCCTGGAATATTCTTTAATGTGGCTGGCTCTATGGTCAAAATCCCTTGAACGCTTTTTTTATTGTTGGCATTTACAAAAACCTCCCCCATTTGTTCTTCTTTTTCACTTAAGACCAAATTGAAATCAACCACTTCGTTTGGAGATACCGTCAAAATTAATGTGGCTTTTTTAAATGAGATATGGCTAAAAACTACCGCTACTTTCTCATTTGAGGGAATCGCTAACGAGTAAAATCCTTTAGCATTAGATTGTGAAGTCAGTCCTTGAATCGTTATATTCACATCATTTACAGGATTTTTTTTATCGTCTAAAATAAATCCTTGTAGTTTTCCTTTTTGAGAAAACATAGGTGACCCGATAAAAACAAGGGTAAAAAAAAGGCAGATTTGGAATACTTTCAAGCGAAGAGCTATTTAATTATTTGACTTCTAAAAAAACGAGTTTCAAAGGTAGTAGAATTTCCCATTTGGTCCACTACAATTACTTTAAGAATATTAGCTCCTTCCGCAACGATTCCATCACTAAAATCGTGAGTGAGTTGTCTAGTTTTATTATCGTATTCCATCAAAATCCATTGGTCATTTAAATAAGCATTGTACGATTTAATTCCTGACAAAGCGTCATAGATAGAAAGTTTTAACTCCTTTTGAGCAGTAATCCATTTTCCTTCAATAGGTTTACCAATGCTAATTACTGGATTTACATTATCCAATACAAGACCATATTTCCCTAAGGTTTTTACCTTAGCTGTAAAGGTATTTTCTTTTACAGTGGTTGAATTGTACGAAATACGTCCACCTTCTACTCTACCCAAAAACATTTTTTCCTTTTCTGATGCAGTATGTGTTGAATCCTGAACTTGAATAACAAAATTAGAATGCACTGGAACGGTATCATCGTGTAAGGTCAACACTTTATTGTCTACAGAAAGATTCAAATCAAAATCATTATAAAAAGTATTGGCTGGAAAAGTGACCGTCCAATTATCTTTTTCAAACATGTATTCTTTTTTTGCTTTTATAAAATAATTCGAAGGAGTCGCTTCTTTTGGAATTACAACAGCCTTTTCGTCATAAGCAATTGGGATAGTGATTACTGTTTTATTATTAAAATAATCAGCAACCTCAATACGATAAGTACCCGACAAATTTGGAACTACAGATATCGCACCATTATTACTATCGGTTTTTATAATGCTCAAATCGAAAGGTGCAATTCGAAACAATCGCTGAATACGCTGTTGTGATTTCTTATATCTTGCATAATCTATTAAAACATTGATATAACGCATTTCATCAAACGAATAGGTATTAAATTGATAACCAAATGTTGGCGTTCCGTTGTAAAAAGCTTGAACATTAAAAATTCCGTTTTTATTAAAAGAAACATCATCCGTGTCAGTAGCAATAATACCAAAACCAATTTTCCCATTAGCCATAACAGGATCTGCAAGATAAGTTCCGTCTTTTTGTAGGGTTAAATTAATTGGTACTGGACGTAAAGACTGATTCACGCTAGTCTGGTTATCCAAAGGAAAAGCATAAACAGCGGCAACTTGTGGTTTTTTTGTGTCTTTCAAAAAAGAATCAAATCCAAAAAACAAGGGATTGATAATAAATTCGGTTTTAGAATCTCTTATTTCAAAATGAAGGTGTGGACCTTCTGATGCACCCGTATTTCCAGACAGTGCAATAAGCTGTCCTTTGGTTACAACTAACTCATTTGGCTTGAAGAAAAGTTCTACTTCAAAGGATTTTTCTTCGTATTGCCGTCTTTTTATTACTTCTTGAATTGGCCCAACAGCTTTTTGCAAATGTGCATAAACAGTCGTGTAACCATTAGGATGAGTTATGTAAATGGTCTTTCCGTTGCCGAAAGTTGAGATTTTGATTCTAGAAACATAACCTTCTGCGGCAGCATAAACAAACAACCCTTCACGCTGTTGCGTTTTATAATCAAACCCAGCATGAAAATGATTGGGGCGCAATTCACCAAAATTACCAGATAACTGCATTGGTATATCCAATGGTGACCTAAAATAATCTTTAGGATACTGATTTTGAGCAGTCAAAACGCAACAAAAAAACAGCAAAAAACATAATAATCTCATCCGATATCTTTTTGCTAAGGTAACCAAAACTGTTAAAACATAAAAAAAGAAACAAAAACAACAACACTCTGACTATTAGACAATTAAATATTTTAGCACAAAAAAGACAATAAAATATTGCAATAATAAAAAGGAATACTAACTTTGTAAGATTAAGAAATGAATTGGTTAAAAAATGAGTGTAATTGCAGAAATAATTGATACTCTTGAAAATAAGATTGGAAAGCTTTTTTCTAAAATGCAATTTCTAGAAAAAAACAATCTAGAATTGAGAGATAAATTAACTAATGCAACACAAATCATAGCCCAACAATCTGAACAGATTGAATTGCTTAAAAAGCAATATGAGACACTCAAAATCGCCAATACATTGCTAGGCAGTGAAGACAATAAAAGAGATACAAAGCTTAAAATAAATTCATTAATTCGCGAAATTGATTACTGTATAGCTCAGCTATCAGATTAAAAATGGAAGAAAAGCTTAAAATAAAGATATCGATTGCAGACAGGGTTTATCCGTTAACGGTAGATGCCTCTCAAGAAGAAGGACTCAGAAGTGCTTCAAAAAAAATTGATATGATGATTAAGCAATTTGAAGAAAATTACGCCGTAAGAGACAAACAAGATGTTTTAGCCATGTGTGCGCTACAGTTTGCCTCTCAAGTGGAACAAAAACAAATTGATAATGCAATGAATGGGAGTGAAACCATTGACCGATTGCAAAAAATCAATGCTGTTTTGGACCAATATCTCGATTAAATCGTTCTTACAAAAATTAAGATACTGCCTACATTAGTTCTTATTTGATAAACTCAACACTAACAATTTAGAATGAGCGAATCATCGTTACTATAGCAAGCCAATTCAGTTTGGAAGCTTGAACAACGAGTTAGCTCAAAACTTGTCTTTTCGAGTTTATACAATCCCACTAATGTAGGTTTTTTTTATATATATAATTTAAACAAAATGGATAGTACATTATTAATAATTGTTTCAGGAATAATAGGTATTGCAGCTGGTTTTGGTATTGCCAAGATTATCGAAAAAAGCAATATCTCTAATTTAATTAAGAACGCTAAAAAAGAAGCTGCTTCAATTTTAAAAGACGCCAATTTAGAAGCTGAAAACATTAAAAAAGATAAAATTCTTCAAGCAAAAGAAAAGTTTATTGAATTAAAATCTGAGCACGAACAAGTGATTTTGGCTAGAGACAAAAAAGTAGCCGAAGTAGAAAAAAGAGTTCGCGATAAAGAATCTCAAGTTTCGAGTGAACTGTCTAAAGCAAAGAAAATCAACGATGATTTCGAAGCTAAAAAAGCAGAATTCCAAGCAAAAATCGAAGTACTTGACAAAAAACAACTAGAGGTAGAAAAATTACACAAAAGCCAATTACAACAGTTAGAAGTAATCTCTGGATTGTCTGCAGAAGAAGCTAAAGAACAATTAGTAGAAGGATTAAAATCTGAAGCTAAATCAAAAGCAATGTCTCACATTCAAGAAACGATTGAAGAGGCTAAACTTACTGCACAACAAGAAGCTAAGAAAATAATCATCAACACCATTCAACGTGTAGGTACGGAAGAAGCTGTTGAGAACTGCGTATCCGTCTTCAACATTGAATCTGATGATGTTAAAGGTAGAATCATTGGTCGTGAAGGACGAAACATTAGAGCTCTTGAAGCCGCAACTGGTGTTGAAATTATCGTAGATGATACTCCAGAAGCTATCATTCTTTCTTGCTTTGACCCTGTTCGAAGAGAAATTGCTCGTCTATCCTTACACAAATTAGTTACTGACGGACGTATTCACCCAGCAAGAATCGAAGAAGTTGTAGCAAAAACAACAAAACAAATTGATGACGAAATCATTGAAGTTGGTAAACGTACTGTTATAGATTTAGGAATTCACGGATTACACCCTGAATTGATTAAAGTGGTAGGTAGAATGAAATACCGTTCTTCATACGGACAAAACTTATTGCAACACTCGCGTGAAGTTTCTAAGCTTTGTGGAATTATGGCTGCAGAATTAGGCTTGAATGTAAAATTAGCTAAAAGAGCAGGTTTATTGCATGATATTGGAAAAGTTCCTGATGCAGAAAGTGATTTACCACACGCACTATTAGGTATGCAATGGGCTGAAAAATACGGTGAAAAAGAAGAAGTATGCAACGCAATTGGAGCGCACCATGATGAAATTGAAATGAAATCATTATTATCACCAATCATTCAAGTTTGTGATGCGATATCTGGTGCTAGACCAGGCGCTAGAAGACAGGTGCTAGATTCTTATATACAACGACTAAAAGACCTTGAAGAGGTAGCTTATGGTTTTAACGGTGTTAAAAACGCTTATGCTATTCAAGCCGGTAGAGAATTACGTGTAATCGTAGAGAGTGAAAAAGTTTCTGATGACAATGCAGCAACTTTATCTTTCGAAATTTCTCAAAAAATTCAAACTGAAATGACCTATCCAGGACAAGTAAAAGTTACTGTAATTAGAGAAACTAGAGCAGTAAATATTGCTAAATAATTTATATTGAATACATAAAAAAGGCTTCCCTTAGGAAGCCTTTTTTATGTGTTATTAGTTCGATTTTTTAAAATAAATTTTAAAAGTCGACCCCACATGCAAAGTGCTTTCGACTTCTATTTTTCCTCCCATATTCTCAATTTGATTTTTCGTTAAATACAACCCGACTCCACGTGCATCATTGTTCTTATGAAAGGTTTTATACAAACCAAAAATTGAATCTTTGTACTTATTCAAATCAATACCTAAACCATTATCTTTTATGTTCAAAACAACATAATCATCATTTACATCTGATGTAAAAATAATTTTGGACACTTTTTTAGTATCAGAATACTTAATTGCATTAGTGACTATGTTTAGTAAAATACTTTCTAAATACGCTGGCAAACATTCGATGGTTACACTACTCTGAATGTAATTCAACACCACTATATCTTTTTGCTTAATCGAATCGTGCAAAACATCTAAAACTTTGTTGATATAGACATTCAAGTTTAACTCTTCAATTTCCTTATCCTTGACGGTATGAATACTAACTAATTCGTTTAAGTTTTCTATAGTTGAAAACAACTCGTCTGAAACAATTTGAATATTACTCAAGGTATCCAAATCGGACAATAATTCTTCTTTGTGCAAATCCAATAAAGATTTAATATTTCCGCTATGGGTACGCAAATTATGAGAAACTATATGAGCAAAATTCAGTAGTTTGTTATTTTGTGTATTCAAAATTTCAAGCATTTTGGCCAACTCCAACTCCTTCTCCTTCTGGTCAGAAATATCGGTATGCGTTCCAACTATTCGCAATGGTTTACCCTCTGCATCACGCTCAATAACTTTTCCTCTATCTAAAATCCATTTGTAGCGACCATTACACAAAACACGATGACAAGTTTCGTAAAAGGGAATTTTATTGTCGAAATGAAGGTTTATATTGCCATAATATTCTCCTCTATCATCAGGATGCACTCTCTCATCCCATTCTTCCGGGTTAGCTACCAAATCAGATTCTGTCAATTCTAAAATCTTCATCGATTCGGAAGAATAATAGACTTTCCCTGTAACCAAATCCCAATCCCACACCCCTCTATCCGAAGCTTGTACAGCGAAATGATATCGTTCATCAGCTACTTTCATTCTTATTTCTTGTTCTTTAACATCCGTAACATCCGAGATTAATCCATAAAAGACGATCTCGTCAAGTTCATTTTTCTTCGGAGTGGCTTCAATTCGGATCCATTTATAACTACTATCAGGCAATAATAATCTAAATTCAACATCCCAAACTTCAATGTTAGCTACTGAACGTTCATAGGATTCTAAAAAACCTTTAAAATCAGGTTCATAAATCGTGTAATTAGACAAATTATTAGCATCTTCCCGAAATTCATTAAAGGAAAACTCATTAAAAAAATCAATAGGTTTACTCAGGAAATCAAAAGCGATTTGACGTTCCTTGTTGACTCTAATTTGAAAAATAATATTAGGCAGTTGCTTAATTAAGCTTTCGTAGAGTTTATTTAAATCTTCTGGGTCTCTATTTTTTGTAAATATCATCAGTTATATAGACTTTCTTTTGCTAAAAATAGTAAAAGTTTTAATTAAACTAACATCTTGCAATAATTTAGTTAAAATCAATCCATAAATTTATCTTTTCGAGGATGATATGAATGCATGACCTGTTTTAAAAATTTTCGGTCTAAATGCACATATATTTCAGTAGTGGTGATTGATTCATGTCCTAACATTAGTTGAATCGAACGCAAATCAGCTCCATTCTCCAACAAATGAGTCGCAAAAGAATGTCTAAATGTATGAGGACTAATTTTTTTATTTAGCTCAATCAAATCGGCTAAGTTATTAATTATCGTAAAAATCATCGCTCTGGTCAATTGTCGCCCTCGTCGGTTTAAGAACAAAGTATCTTGAAAGCCTTTTTGAATAGGCATATGAACACGAATAGTCTCTTTATAAATGGTGATATATTTTTGAGCCAATTCGCCAATGGGAACAAAACGTTCTTTGTTGCCCTTTCCGTGAATTTTAATAAAGCCTTCTTCAAAAAAAAGATCCGAAATTTTCAACCCAACCAATTCAGAAACACGAAGTCCACAACCATATAAAGTTTCGAGCATAGCGCGATTGCGTTCTCCTTCGTTTGAAGTTAAATCAATCGCTAAAATCAAGTCATCAATCTCGTCAACAGATAAAGTATCAGGCAATTTCCTACCCAACCTTGGTGATTCTATCAACTCCATTGGATTATCTGTTCTATAGTCTTCAAAAATCAAATACGAAAAAAAACTTTTTAGTCCAGAAATAATTCTGGCTTGAGATCTTGCATTAACTTCTTTTGCAACCTCATAAATAAACTGCTGCACTGTTTCTTCATTGATAGTAAGAGGCGACACAATTATACTTTGCTTGTTTAAAAAAGTACAAAGACGTTCGATATCCAAAGTATAATTCGCAATAGTATTGGCCGACAAACCTCTTTCTATTCTAAGATACGACTGATATTGCTTGATATAATTACTCCAACTCATACTACAAAGAAAGACAATTTTAAGGCATAAAAAAACCTCCTTTTTAGAGGAGGTTCATATGGTAAAATATAAGAATTACAATTTAAAAGCAACTCCAAGATTTAATGAAGAATATGTTCCTCCATCAACAGAAATTCCTTTGTAACCTAGAAACAAATCTGTTTTACCAAAAGAATATCCAACTTTTGGTTGATACAAAAATCCTCCACTATCGCCATCAGTATCTAAAAAAAATGCATAACCTAAATCAGCTCCTAAGAAAAAATTATCTCCAATTGCATATTGTGCAGTAGCAGCTAAAGGTATATAAGATGAATCTTCAGCTTTTATTTCAATACCTCCACCATAATTTACTTTTTTACCAAGATAAACAGAATAACCAGTCGTAACACCTAAATCAAATTTAGCATCAATTTTCCAAGTGTAAGCAGCATCCAAACCTAAGTTAACTGATGTAAAATCCTTAATATCTCCTGTTGGTAGACCAACATGAGCCCCTACTTTAAAACCACCTTCTTGTGCATTAGCAAATGCGAATCCAAATACTGCTACAGCAGTTAAAATAATTTTTTTCATTTTTTTGTTTAGTTTATTAATATTATTCAACTAAATTAGTAATTCAAAATCAAATAAAGAAAAAATGAATTAAAACAAATCTTCTATTAAAGACGTTTTAAGGCACTAAAAAAAGGCAACACAGAAATATAAAAAGCTAGATATCAATAGACTAAAATAAGGATTCTCACTAAAATCAGGTATTTTATACAAAACTTAAATCGCATCATTATTTAACAAGTTAAATCATTCTTTTATTGCTTTGGAAAGCATTAAAAATTATTGTTATTTCGCACAACAAAATCTTATTATTATTTGCTTTATTTATAACAAGCAATAATTAATAATTAATGGAGTTAAACACTATAACAAATCACTAAAAAAAAGAAAATGAAAAAAATCATTCTTATTGCCGCTTTTACATTCTTTGGAACACTAACGACGCAAGCACAATTATTAAGATTAGGAGCTAAAGCAGGTATTAATTATGCAAATCTAACAGGTACTGATATTACTGTAAACACAGAAAATTACAAATCTGATGCTATTACAAGTTACCACATTGGTTTATTAGCCGAAATAAAATTAACAGAGAAATTTGGCATCCAACCTGAGTTATTGTACTCTACTCAAGGAGCCTCTTACAAAAGCGCCATCAAAGAATTCAAAAACGAATTGGGCTACTTGGCTATTCCAGTAATGGCAAAAATCTATTTAAACAACACCTTCAGCTTAGAATTAGGTCCACAAGCTTCTTTCTTATTAAGCGAAAAAGACAATGTTAACATAGAAGACTCCAAAACATTCGACTTTGCGGTTGCTGGTGGTTTAGGTGTGAAAATTACAAAAGGCATCTTTGTACAAGCTCGTTACGGACTTGGATTAACAGAAGTTTCAACCAATGCAAAAGCAAAAAATTCTGTGGTGCAAGTTTCTGCTGGATTTATGTTTTAATAAATAACAAAATCAACTACAAAACCGTACTATTATTTAGTACGGTTTTTTTATTTTTACCAAAAAGAACCATTATGCAAATTGCTATTATTAACGGCCCCAATCTAAATTTATTAGGAAAACGTGAACCCGAAGTGTATGGAAAAGAAACTTTCGAGGATTATTTTGAAAGTCTAAAAACCAAGTTTCCTCATATTCAGTTTTCTTATTTTCAAAGCAATATCGAAGGGGAATTAATTAATAAAATCCAAGAATTCGGATTTTCTTATACTGGAATCATTCTCAATGCTGGTGCTTATACCCATACCTCAATTGGCATTGGAGATGCGGTAAAAGCCATAACGACACCAGTTATTGAAGTGCATATTTCCAATACTTTTTCAAGAGAAAGTTTTAGACATCAATCCTATATTTCAGGAAATGCCAAAGGAGTTATTTTGGGTTTCGGTTTAAAAAGTTATGAACTCGCTATTCAATCTTTTTTATAATCTTACCATTTTTAACACAATAAATTAACAAGTTTTTGTGATGTAAGTTTTTTCATCTGTTTAATTTTACAAAAAAAAGCAGATGAAACAATTTTACGTTTTTATTTTATTTTTATTTTCTTCGCCTTTTATCGCACAAGTAAAAGGAACTATCACTGACGAAAAAGGAAACCCATTACCTTTTGTTTCTGTTATCATTCAAAATTCCTATTCAGGAACTACCACCAACGACAAAGGAAAATATGAACTAAATCTCAAAAAAGAAGGCGATTACACCTTACTATTTCAGTTCCTTGGTTATAAAACAGTAAAGAAAACTATTCATTACGAAAAAATACCAATAACAATTGACATTCAGTTATCGGAAGAGAATTACAACCTCAACGAAGTAGTCATCAATCCCAAAAACAATCCTGCTAACGCCATTATCAAAAGTGCGATTGCAGCACGTAAAGAAAACGCTGAAAAAACAGCCCGTTTCACCGCCGATTTCTATTCCCGTGGATTGTTCAAAATTAAAAATCTGCCTAAAAAGATTTTAGGAATGAAATTAGATATGCCAGACGAAATGACCACTGGCTTAGATTCAACTGGAAGTGGTATTTTGTATTTATCCGAAACCGTATCAAAACTCACCTTCGAAAAACCAAACAATTATAAAGAAAGAATTATTGCCTCTAAAATTTCCGGGAACGACAAAGGCTTTAGTTACAATACTGCTCGCTCTTCATTTTACGATTTTTATGATAATACAGTCGATTTTGATGTAAAAATGATTTCACCCATAGCTAGCAATGCTTTTCAATATTACAAATACAAACTCGAAAGCACTTTTTTTGACGAAAGCAATCATCAAATCAACAAAATTAAAGTCATTCCAAGACGCGACAAAGAACCCGTTTTTGAAGGTTACATATATATTGTAGAAGACAGTTGGGCGATTTATGCCGTTGATTTCGAGATCAAAGGCTATCGTATGCGTAATGAATTCACCGAAGTAATGACCTTGAAACAAAACTTTAATTACAATTCCAAAACTAAAATTTGGAGCAAAAATGCCCAAAGCTTAGCATTTACAGCTGGTGCTTTCGGAATCGGATTTTCAGGAACATTCAATTATGTGTACAGCAATTATGAGTTCTTTGAAACTTTTGAGAAAAAGACCTTTGGCAATGAAATTGTTAGTTTTGAAAACAATGCCAACAAAAAAGAAGACAATTTCTGGGAAAGCACCAGACCTATTCCTCTCACCGAAGAGGAAAGTAAGGATTATATCAAAAAAGATAGTATTCAAACCATCCGTTCGTCCAAAACCTATTTGGATTCTATCGACCAAAAACGAAATAAATTCAAACTATTAGACCCAATAACAGGCTATAATTACAGAAACACCTTCAAAAAATGGTCGTTCGATTATGCTGGATTAATGGACATAAGTTCATTAACGTTCAATACGGTTCAAGGTTTCAATCTAGACTCTGGCTTTACCTATAGAAAATGGGATGATGAAT
>JACCEA011950569.1_pt1 | contig 11232 bp, 13 predicted proteins | sample 7449851 | NCBI WGS metagenome assembly JACCEA01 (sample SAMN15323453, study PRJNA562643) | freshwater metagenome | isolation source: river surface water | place: USA:Blue River Watershed | collected 2017-08-18 | reverse complement strand
TCCCATTGTAAGTGCCATTAATGACTACTTCATCCTTCATTAAGTATGTGTTTGTTGATGATGCATTTATATTTTTCCAGCCTGTACCAGAAATTTGCGTAGGACTTGATTTTGAAGTGATAGTAGCGTCACCTAATAAACCGGCAGTATTTAAACCCCATGCCCAAAGAGTGCCATCTGTTCTCTTCGCGAAAGAAACATCACCATTACTTAAAGTGAAAATCTCGCACCAATCAGTGCCAGGAATTTGAACAGGAGAAGACCTTGCTTTGTCGCTATTAATTCCTAGCCTACCGTTAGCATTATTCCCCCATGACCAAAGCGTATTATCAGTTTTCAATGCCAGAGTATGATTCAATGCTGTTTTAACTGAACACCAGATTGTGCCGGGAATTTGAGTTGGACTTGATCTTCGAGCAATATCACTCTGACCCAATTGACCCACAGTATTATTCCCCCACATCCAAAGGGTATTATCAGTTCTGATGGCTGCACTTGATCCACCTGCTGATAACGAACACCAAGTAGTTCCAGGGATTTGAGTAGGCGATGATCTATGAACTCGATTGTTATGCCCTAATTGACCATTGGTGTTATTTCCCCATGACCAGAGAGTATTATCTGATCTTAAAGCTAAGGTATTGCATAATGATGCATCGACAATTGTCCATGTAGTCCCAGGAATCTGAACAGGAGATGACTTAGAAACTATTGAGTTGTCGCCAAGCTGTCCAGATGTCGCAAGCCCCCAACCCCATAGAGTCCCATTAGTTCTCGTCGCAAAGGAATGAGATGCACCTGCTGCAACTGCTTGCCAAGTTGTTCCTGGTATTTGAGTAGGCGATGATCTATGAACTCGATTGTTTTGCCCTAACTGACCATTAGCGTTATTTCCCCATGACCATAATGTTCCATCGTCACGGGTAGCTAGGGCGAAGGAAACCCCTGAGGTTACATCTTGCCATGTTGTGCCAGCTATTTTCACAGGGCTTGATTTGCTAACGGTACTCAAATCCCCTATTTGGCCATTCGTATTGTTACCGACAGCCCAAATCTCGCTCGTTGCAAAACAAGCTGTTGGATTGAAAGAGCCACGGTCGTGATTCATTTCTTATTGGAATTTTGTCTTGATTGTTAATTGAATCGAATCACCACTACTCAAATTCACTGGATTAAAGGTCGCTGATACGAACGCATTGCCCGAAGATGACTTATCAAAAATCATCGCTTCGTCAACTGCCCTTGCACCCGTTGCAGTGATTGTTGCTACAGCTTGGAACGTATCGCCAGTAGTGCCAGTCGTTTGTTGACTGATGGTAGCAGTTTGTCTAGTCTCGACTTCCGAACTTAATGCAGTGTCAGTAGGTGCTGCTGTACGTGCTGCTCCAGTTGCTCCTACTCCAATCCCAATAAATTGTGCAAGCGGTTGAGTGTTTGCTATTAGACGATTTGTGATGATTGCTTTTCCTGTGTTTGCAATAGTTGTGTTTGCGCCAAAAGCCATTTGATACCCCTATGTTATTTTTGTAAGTACTTGATTGCCGCTTCGCGGCATGCGCCGAAGGCGCGCATAATAATTTCTACTATTTTCTTGAATAAAGTTTTTCGAGAAATTGTCTTGCTAATAATGCCTAAGTCTTCCACTTGACCATTCTTGCGAATGACTACAGCATGAATTTCGATGTCCTTAATTGAAGAAAATATCTGCATGTTATTTGCTAAGAATAGCTAATAGCCGAGTTTTGATGTATTCCCAAACAATTTTCAGTATGTTCTGAGACTCAGTTTTTGCTATTTCTTTGATTTCTTCTTTATTCATGATTTTGCTATTTGTTGGGTGGATGATTACTATATTTAGGCACAAAAAAGCCGCTCGAAAGCGGCCTAATAAGAGAGTTTGATATTATTTTTTACTAAGCAAACGGTTATACCTGAGAAGCAAGTCCATGTATTCATTTCTTAAGTAATTACAATCTTGTTCAAGTTCTTTAATTCTGTTTGAATCCAGCGCATCAGGTAATTTCGCCGTATCTTTCTGTTTAGTAGCTGGTAGCTTTTTCGTATTTTCGGAAGATTCTTTCAACTTTGCTCGTCTGTAATTCAACGAACTTTCTGAAACATGATACTCAGCACATAACACATGAAATGGAATTCCCTCCTCACTATTTCTTCTCGTAATATCATTGAATATTTCATCAGTAATTTTTGACTTAACATTCTTTTTATTTGAAAAGTTTTTCTTTGGAGAGTTATTTTTTGGAGCTGCTTTTTTCACAGCAGGCTTAGCTTCTGATTGAGTGCCAATCTCATCTTTAATCTCTTCTGATTGAGTTTTAATTGGAGTTTCCATCATTAAGTCCATCCTTATAGTTATTATCAAAACGCGAATGATAGATGGTATTATTAGAGAAATCTACAATTTATTTTTGAATCTCGGTGATTTTTTCTTTACTTCTTCCATGACTGTAAATTCCAATGAATGCTCCAAAGCTAATATGTATAAGTCCATTACCTTGAAGACTTAAAGGGGAATATGGGGTCATATCAGCACCAGAATAAACTTGAAGACTGTTCCAAGCAATAGGCGCAATGATGAAATCGAAAATGCAAATTGCAATGTATGTGTAGACTGCTAAAGGTCTAGCCAATCTCGTCATTTGATATTTTGTCATGTTAGAAAAAAGCCGCCCGAAGGCGGCTAAAAGGAGAAGTGATGCTAACTATTTAGATCATTACATTTACCATGATTTACAGAATATCCCAATTGAACGTTTGCAAGTTCTCTAGCTTGAGCGGCTTCTTCTAGCGTTTTAAAGGTTCCTAGAAGTACACTTCTTCCATCAAGTGAAATAGTGGCAGAAAATTTATCTTTCTTCTCATCGTAATACACCCCATTCACACCTGTTGTATTATCGCTTCTTAATTTGCGGTTCTTCTGATTTTCGGACTTAGTAACGTCACGTAGATTAGATATCCGATTGTTTGCTTTTTTACCGTCAATATGATCAGTTTCGAATCTTGGGAAAATGCCATTGCAATAGAGCCATATCAATCGATGCAAGTAATACTCTTTACCAACAATCATCATTTTTCGGTAGCCCTTCTTATCAGTAGTCCCAGCTAACTTTAATGATCCGTCTTTTAAACGATGACAAATTAAACCATCATCTTCTGTAACTACATATTTTGTGTTGAGGAGGAAAAGAATTGTATCTTCTTCTACAGTTCTTAATGCAGCGTTCTTAATAATATTGATCCATCTTGATTGTGCCATTTTGATTCTCCTTTGAGGTAGTGAACTTAAAATTGAAGTATTTTCTATACTTCTACATGTATTTATATACTTCAATTTTAAGTTCAGTTTCACCACAACTTGCTGAAAGATGTCCCTTGCTTTCTCTTGATTTTTGATTTTTTAGGAGGCGGTAATCTTTCATCAATTTCGACCTCTGCTTCAATCGTTTCTTCGATCTCTTCAATATGTTTTTTCTTGGCATCGAGTTGAAGCTTCTTCCTCACCGATTCAATCTTTCCTTCGCTCATCCGATGAATAGCGTTTTTATAGGCAGCACACATTGCATACGTCAGCAAATCCAGTGGCTCATTCGCTTCACCAATCTTCTTGACCCATCTTGTGCTAGGCTTCCCTCTGTAGAATACCGTTTCTTTGTATTCTGAAACCAACCCTTCAAAGAACGATGTTGGGAGATATTTGCTGAAGTGAATCATACCTACGCCGGTCTGTTTAGATAGCTTCGTTGAAATAGTATTCTTAGTTTGGTTAACGCCCAAAACGTAAAGCAATAATGTTTGATTCGTCCCCTCAATTTTCGTCTTGGTAGCATTCTTGATAGGGTCAGCATTGGGATTGCTCGAACCCTTAATAGGGATGATTTTGTGAGCTTTATTTCGATGACAAAACGCATAAATTTCTTTAGTAAAATGACCACCCGAATCGATGAACGAAGTGATTGGTTTCATTTTTTGACCTGATTCGTGAGGCACTTCTCTTGTGAGATAATCTAATAATTGTTTTTGTGTTTCTTTGTCGTCGGGGCTACCATATATGACGGTGTAATCTACTGCCCAACATTCCAAACCATATGAGAATGCCCACGTAGCACATTCAAATCTCGTTTCTTGAACGTCAACTGAGCAAATTACAAATGTTCCTCTTGATGGCACTATGCCAAGCTTATAGTCTTCAGCTCTCTCGATTAATTTATCAGCAGTAGTGAAAGTATCCTCATCAGAATAGACGTTAGCTAGCCGAGTATTAAGAAATGCTCTCATCAAGTTCGATGAACCCGTTTTTTCAGTCTCTTGCTTTGCTTCAAGATATTCCATCATTAGAGCCGTCCAGGAGAAGCCACCATAAGGCATAAACAGAGCGTTAATGTGGAATGATGCTGTCTCGCCGTCAAAGTCTTTTGGACTCGTCCATAAGCCATTCTTGAACATTTCAGCTTTGTGGTGTTCATAGTGAACGAAACCACATTCCTTGCACGGATAATAAGCTTGCCCTTGTTCATCGAGTTTCAATTCTTCAAATATCAATTCTTGCGGATGTTTACATTCTATGCACTCTGCTAGGGCCTCTTGCTTTGTACCTTTCTGAAAAAGAGCATCAATTTTTGATTTGCCCTTTACTGTAGGACTTGAAAAGAAGAAAAACTTGGCATCATTACCAAATGACGTTGCTCTTTTCTCTGCTAGGGATATCGGTGAACCTTCGCCAGCAACATTGTCATTCCATCTGTCAATTTCATCCCCAAGAATTACTTTTGCCGGAACTTCAGATAATGTGGATGGACTATTGGCACTGCCTAGAAATAAAGTACCGCCAATAAATGACTTGATAGAAGAGTTGTTTGGATCAGTATGGCTTTTTGGATTGGCGAATTTATTTCTTGCAAAGTCATGGGATTCGATAGTCTTGTCAAGGCGGTTGACTAATCTTCGTTTCAATTCCCCTGTTGGAGATAAGAAGAGAATATTCGAGGGATGCTGGTCAACGATGTAGAGAAGATAATTTATTGACGTTTGAGTTTTGAACAGTTGAGATGCGCCCATCAACGCAATACGTTTATAACCTGAGTCGACATCAAGCGCGTTAATGATTGTTTCAACATGTGGTGTGAATTTTGACGAATACTGCCCGTAATGTTTAGCACCTGTAGCTTTTGGGATAATTACTTTGCTATTGCAAAAATCAAGAAAGTTAAGGTCGGCGTCAGGTTGCAACCCATCGGCCAACATGCTTAGAATTGCTTCATCTTTGTCTTCAATTTTTGGTACTGACAAGCTGGCAAGCTTTTTGATTAAGCGCATTTACGTCTTCAAGCTTTCAATGCCGTCGTTTGTTTCATTGGTGAAATTTGCTAGTAAGTCCCCGAATGATTTCTTCAAGTGCTTTTGAATAGATACAGGGTCACTATTGTTGGCTAGCTCAGGAGATAGCTTGACGCATAATGAAAAAATCTTATCTCTTAATGCCCTTGAGGTTTCAAAGACAATTTTTTCAACGTCTTCTCGAATCAAGAGATGCTTTTCGGCTAGCTGCAATTCTCTCAATGCGATTTGAGACAGGACCTCTTCTTTAGAAGCTTTTGCTAATAGTAGACGGGCTGTAGCAGATTCTAAATCGGCGTGAGTATCTTCGGCTGTTTGAAGAGTTTGAAGCTCACCAGTTACTGGCTTGGCTTTTGCGATTCTATTTTTTGATGAACTTCCTGTTGTTCTGATTCTTTTCGATGAGTCTGCCATGATTAGAGCTTTGAAAGTACACGTTTCAACTGATTGTTTATCCTGTTTTCAAGCACCTCATTAATTCTTGCAGACACTTTGTCGGTGTTTTCTCGCGTATTCGCCATTTGGCTGATGTTCAGCGTTTGGAACGGGTGAATTTTTCTTGATCCTTCTTCTCTGAAGAATACAGTTCTGCCTTTGTTACCAATGAATGCTCTATTACCGAGTGACTTATGGACACCATTTCTCTTGATTTTGGCGTGAAGTTGATTTCTGCTACCAGCTTTGTTTCTTCGTCTTGAAGCAGCTAATGAGATTGATTTTTCTATGAATCGAATGACGTTGAGTGAACGTTTGCTCGAAGACGTTAGAATCGTTGCTGTATAACCAAGCCCACCATTGATTATCTTTGGCGTTTCAGAAACGAAAGCTCGTATTGATGGGACTACCTCTGTTCTTTGAATATTAAAGCTACGTGTGATTTCTCTCACTAGCGCAACTTTTCCCGTATCTGCAACTTGCTTGAGTGCTGGCTTTAATACCTTGCTTTGAATCTCGCTAGGAAGCTTGTTCAAAGCATCAACTAAACCTTTGAAATTTGTATTGATGTTGATGTTCATTATTCGTCCTCATCCACCTCTGAAGGAACGTTCTGAGATAGTATTTTCATCTCATCCATAACGCTCTGAGGCTTAATCCCACGCTTTTCACATTCTGCTTCGAATCGCTGAATATCATCCAGAATCGTTTCAAGGTCTTTTCCAAGTTCAGCAGCTATTGAATATGGAGATTCAAGTTTGTTCTGCAATGCTACAACTTTGGCATTAATGTCACGGAGCGGATCCACCCACGCCCAGCGGCGACTTTGGAATGAGTAATTCATAAATTTCTCTTTTTTAGAGACGGGAAGAAACGTGCCATTCTCTAATGTAATGCTCTTGTTGAGTAATGCTGACGACAACCATTTTTCGTAGACTGTATCCATCATTTGTGAGATAAAAGATTCTTGCAAAGTCATCCAATGGGATCTTTCTTCCAATACAGCAGACCTAATGCTGCTATAAGAAACTCCAGTTAAGTCATTTGCTAAGAGGTTGTAGCTCACTCCAAGACCTGATGCTATGTGTCTTACAATAGCTGTCGTGAATGTATCAAATAATTCATGAGGGTATGCAGGATCGTATGACTTAAAATCATATCCCGGCGGCAAGACACTGAAAGAACCGCCTACTGCACTGGTATAAAGCTCACCTTCAGAATCTTCCTCTTCAGTAAGGGGATCAGTAACTCCCTCACCTTGAGTAAAAAATCCCATCGATGAAGCACCGATTGCGGATGCTTGAAGTGCAAATTCAGTAAATTTTTTCAGAACGAACATTCTTTGCATTACAGCACTCATCCAAGGGATACCTCGAATTTGTGACGGATACTCAGAAATGAATATGTGACTTATCTCCGAAGCTGGAATTCTTATAGTCTCAGCTCCTTTTGTGCATTTATTCTTATAGATGTGATATGCAATTGGGCTTCCAAACTGATCGATTTCAACGCCAGATATGATTTGTTTTCTACCATTGAATGCTTCTTGGTTAATGTCTGCTAATTTTGCTGCTTCGATTAACTGAAGAGAGTATCCGTATATGTTACGGTCATCGAAAATATGTCTGATAAGAATTTCGCCGTCTCTTGCTACTGATCTTGCAACTAATCTTTCAATTTCTGGAAGAGTAAGCGTTCCTCTCACGTCACATTTCTTCTTACTCCACTTGCTCCAATGTCTTTCAATGGCGTTATTCGCTTCGCTGTCAACACCCACTGAATCATAAGATTTTGCTTGAAGCTGAAACCCTTGAGAGCCAACGATGTTTTCTTCTACAAGATTTAAATATTTCTTGGCAAGCGGATCATTCTGAGCCAGGTCGTTTGATCGTGCTCGAAGAACAGGCAATTCATATCTCAAGTCTTCGTTGATTGATCTTACAAACTGATTCCACGAAGAATTCAACCTGTTGATCTGAGCCGCCTCGAATGACCTTTTTGATTTTTTATTCTTGAATTCTTTTATCTGTGCCATTTTTATAACCTAACGAGTATTCGATTGGCATGAGGTTTTTTGCCCTGCTGTTTTCTTGTATCTCTAGCTGCCTCGGCTCTGATTTGATTTCTGAAATTCATGAAGTCTGCATGAGTATTGAACTGCATGTTTCGACCTTCGATTGAATACATTTGCGTATAAGCTTGAGGGCCGTGATTCAGTAATGCCGTGTCAAGAATTTCGATTAATTTTTGAGCAGTGGTTCTAAAGTCGTTCGTTGAATCAATTAATGATGGGAGGACGTTTACAAGTTGGTTTATTACTGTAGATTTCTTACCAGTGGTCTTATGAGTAACCTGACCTATGATGTGGTAATCTCCTTTAGTCAGAACCCCGGTTGAATTCCCATCGAAAGTAATTATGAAATCACTTGAATCTTCTTCTACGGTTAGTGAAATGTTTACATTTTGATTGATGAGTTTCACAACTAAGGAGTAATCATCGGAAGAATAATCAGGGATGCTTACTTCGAATGAGTAATCATCGCCTGCAATTATCTCTTCTTGAATATTTGGAATTCTCATGGATTTTTTGTTCTTTAAGATTTATTATTTAGAGAGTTGCTTTCTCTATCTGGTGAAGCAAATGGTTCAGCATTCGAGCTTGGTCAATCACATCTACCAGCGAGTTATGGCACTCTGATGAGCGGTAAGCTTGCATATCAACATCTAAGCACTTGAATAGAGTTCGTGAATCTCTCTCATTCCAGTACTTCCAGGGGATCTCAATATTCAATGCTGCTAGTGTTGATTTAATGATTGGCAAGTCAAATGACATGCCCTGACACCATATTAGAGATTTCGGACTAAGCCATTCATTGAACTCTTGCATTACAACATCAATGCTTCTTTGATTAGTCATTAATGATTTTTTGACTTCAATTGGCCTTTCAGCCCACCAATCCAAAGTTTCGTTTGAGTAATGACGATTTAATTTTTGATTTGAAGTTTGCTCGATGTTGGCGGTAAATTGAGATTCAATTTTAAAATCCTCACCGACATAAAAATCTATTGCCGATATTTGAACGATAGCGGCATCATGACTCGATGAAAATGTCTCAATGTCCAGCATGGTATGCAATTGCCGTTGTTTGAATGCACCGCGCATGATCAACTAGTCAGTCCAATCATGCCGTTCTCCTACCGAACAAAATTTCTTTATCTTTAAGAACGAGTTTGACCACATACTGCCTCTGCTCATCCAAGGCATCTAAATCATCAATAATATTTCGCTCTTGCTTACTCAATCCGCCGATTGAGTCAATAATTCTGAGTGTGGGCGGGAAGCAATTATCTTTTTTTTGTTCGAGATAATTTTCAATACTACTCTGCTCTTGCTCGTCTAACGTGAGGATTAATTTTATGACTTTAGCTGCTGATATTATTTGCTCGTCTTGGAAGAGACTATTAATACCATTCAATATTTCTTCTCTTGATATCATTTCTTCACCGTCAAGCTATTTGCTACGAACATTTCAAGCTCTCTGATTTCATCTTGAGTCATATTCTTCATTAAGAAATGAGCTTGTGTTAGATGCTGCTTAGCTCTATCGAAGAATTCGCTGTTTAATTTCTCGCCAATACCAGTTCTTTGTTTAGGGTTATTGACTGCTTCTGTTAGCATTTTTTCTCCTTTGTAAAAATGTTTAACAGTAGTATTTATGGAAATTAATTCTTCAAAATAACCACTATAAATGCAGGGCAAATCTTCAAAGAGTGAGTGGACTATTGCTGTGGTAAAATAATTACAGGTAGCGAATGGTGGCGGGTTTGTGAGTTGAGAGATTCTTTTCCTAATGTAATTTCAAAGCTATGATTTTTTCGCAATGCCTCAGCAAATGCTAAAAGCTCAGCTTCGTTATTCCCATCAAATCCAGGAAATGTTAAAGATGATTCATCAATGCCTGACTTATCAGGTAATTTTTCATAGCTAGCTTTCATATCACCGTAGATTCCAAGAATTCTTATAACATGCTCAACATTTTGTTTAGACAATATCGGTGAAATATGTAAGTTCTGTGAGTAAATCCACTCATAGCCATCTCTAAGATTATCGGATATTTCTTTTAAAAACTCATCGCTTTTCAAAATTGAAAGTATTTCATATTGATTAGCAAGAATCAGCCTCTCCGCATCAGTCAATTTCATTGTTTCCATTGCTCTATCCTCGCTTAAAATTAATCGTATTGATGAGTTAGATAGTGTGAAAAATTAGCTAACATATGTCACAGTATTAATTTCAGAGCCATTAAGATGCTTTTTTTGCTAGTTCGAAATGCTCATGCATGCATTTTATAGTATGTGCTAGTAGCAATTAAAATATTATTGACTGGAACAGATCATGAAGATAGCACACTGATTATAAGCGATGTTGCAAAAAACGGACCATCAGTTGAGTAAAAACTAATCACTTGAACGGACCAACTATCTAAGCATTTTATTGTTCAGGGAACAAACCAACTAGAGAGTTTAAAATTGTTCTTCTTCAGACAATCCCTATATTATAAGAAAAAGTCTGAAGAAGAACAAAAATTGAAACTAATAATTCTGAGTCTTTCCCCGAAGGGGAAGAATACAGACCAACTGATACAATGAATATTACTTGATGATGATAATAATAATAATTAATGTAAATTTATTATAAAAATAACATTCAGGAAATTCGATGGAGTCCTTTTTCCCGAAGGGGAAAAGACGGAATCAACAATCCTAAAAAGTCGAGCTACGAGCGCCAGCGAGTAGTGAGAATTTAGGATTGTTGATTCAACTAGATGATAATGGATTTTATTATCAATCAGAAATTATCATTCATTCTTATAGATGGTTTATCTTACATCAAATAATCTACAGGAAATTCGATGGAGTCCTTTTTCCCGAAGGGGAAAAGACGGAATCACACTTCAATATTCGAGCGAAGCGAGAAAATTGAAGTGTTATGACAATACTAGATGTATCTGAATTTTATTGATAATAAAGGTACTAGAAGATTTAATAATCCAATTGCTTAAGATTCATACATTAATTCAACCTCGCTTCGCTCGCTTGAATTAATAGTTCTTCCCTTCCTTCGCGGTGCTCAGGAAGTGAATAACTCTTACCTACTTGAATGTTATTAAATGATATTTTTATAATAAATTTACATTTAATATCATTATCATCTTGAAAGATTCTTCATGTAATATTATTTCAATTTTTGTTCATCAGACTTTTTCTTATAATATAGGGATTGTCTGATGAACAATTTTATCTTCTATCTTTCACTGTATTCTTCCCCTTCGGGGAAAGACTCAGAATTATTAGTTTCAATTTTGTCGTCTTCAGACTTTTTCTTATAATATAGGGATTGTCTGAAGACGACAAAATGTTGTATCAGTTGGTTTGTTCAGCGAC
>JACCEA010957236.1_pt1 | contig 11236 bp, 9 predicted proteins | sample 7449851 | NCBI WGS metagenome assembly JACCEA01 (sample SAMN15323453, study PRJNA562643) | freshwater metagenome | isolation source: river surface water | place: USA:Blue River Watershed | collected 2017-08-18 | reverse complement strand
TATAAAATGCATAACACTTTATTAGTTAATCTTAATGACGTAGCATATAAAAATCATACACATATATTTTTGAAAGAAAATTAATTTGTATATACAAATTAATTTTCTTTTGATATAATTATAAAATAAAAATTTGTAAGTGATTATGATGTCTAAATTTTTTTATAACATATCGCGTTTAGTTAATAGAGAATGCTATATTGATATTTTAAATTATCGAGGATTTAGTCATATCTATTATAAATGCGATGATAAATCTATTCTTCACGATATAAAAAATGCTTTTAATTTAGATATTACACATTATGAAAGTCACGCGGCATATGAAATTGAAGGATATGACGTTTTATATTACACATAACTTTATAAATCTAATAAAATTAGTAAATTATTTATATTAAATAAACTTAGAAGTAAATAAAGATAAATTAATGGCTATTACTAAGACTGTATTAAAAAGAACTAATTTGAGAGTTTATCCCACTAAAGCTCAAGAAGCAGTTTTGTCTCAAAGTTTTGGTAATAGTCGTTTTATTTGGAATTATTATGTAGCTATTTTCAGAAATAAAGACATAACTAATAAAATATATCCTTCTATTAAAGAATTAAAAGAAATTCATGGTTTTGATTTTCTTAAATTATCATCATCTTGTTGTCAACAACAAACGATTCGGCATTTTCAACAAACTATCAAACAATTCTTTAATAAGAAACGTAAATCTAAAATAGGTTTGCCTAAATTTAAAAAGAAAGGCGTTTCTAAAGATTCTATAGCTTTTTCTGGTTCTGGAATTTATAAAACTAAATCTGGAGAAATTAGATTACTTAGTTTAGGTAAGCTTAAATTAAGAGGTGAAATTGATCTAAATTCTTTAAATAGAAAACAAATCAAAACTATTACTATAACCAAAGACAAATGTAATCATTACTACGCTTCTATTTGTTATGAACTAGAAGTAACTTATGAAGAAAGAGATTTTAAATTAAAAGATAAATCTAAATCAATTGGTTTGGATTTAGGATTAACGCATTTTCTTATTGATAGCCAAGGTAAGAAAATAGACAATCCTAAATTCTTGAAACAAGAATTAGAAAAGTTGAAATATTTAGATAGATGTTTATCTAGAAAAAAGAATGGATCTAATTCTTATAAAAAGTGTAAACTTAAAAGAGCTAAACTCTTTAAATCTATTACAAACAAAAGAAACTATTTCTTCCATTGTGTTTCTAAGAATTTGATAGAAAATTTCGATTTTATTTATATAGAAGATTTGTCTGTAAAGAATATGGTTAAGAATAGAAAATTGAGTAGAGCTATATCTGATGTTAGTTGGTCTAAGTTTGTTTCTATATTATCTTATAAGTGCGATTGGTATAGAGTTTCACTTCATAAGATTAATCGTTATTTTGCATCATCTAAGACTTGTAATTTATGTGGCTATCAGATAGATAAATTATCATTGGATATAAGAGAATGGGTTTGTCCTGATTGTGGAGAAGTTCATGATCGAGATATTAATGCCGCGATGAATATTCTTAAAAGAGGTGAATTTGAGCTAGCTCAAATTCAAAATAAAAAGTTGAGTAAAGGTGTTTGCTTAACTTAAAAAATCAGATGTGGATGAGTTTACTTTATTTTTAACTAATATATGATATAGTATCTCAATTGAAGCATTTACTAAAGAAATAAATTAGTTTATTATTTTTATCTAGTTTATTATTTAGAATACATTTTACTGATAGATTTAAAAAAGAAGATATTTTAAATATTTGCAATGAAAAAAAAGTTTATTTATTTAATAATGCATTTTCAAATTCAAGAATTTTAAGGTGCTCACCTAAATTAAATTTTATTGTTAATTTTCAAATCGAAACCGTATATAATTCGAATTTTTGCCAAATAGAATCAAAAAAATTAATAAACAGAGGCGATATTTATACAATATTTTTTGATGAACAAATTGGTTTAAGAAAAAAACAAATCAATCAATATTTAAAACTAATCGAAATGAACGAAATCTGTAATTTCGAAAACGATAAGTTATGATAAAAAATATATAGAGATATGTTTATATATTTGCAAAAAGCTAAAGACGATCTAATATTTTTAAAATAATTATAAAAATGTATATACAATTACACTTTATCGTGTTATAATAACTATATCAAATAAATCATATAGATGATACTGGAATTTAATATGGATAAGATTGCAATTGTACGTAATATCATTGAAAATACTGATGGTTTGTTTTTCAATATCACATTCGTTAAGAAAAATGGCGAAATTCGTAATTTAACTGGTCGTACTGGTGTTACAAAACATTTAACACCAAATCCTCGTATTTGTATGAATGGAACATCAGATACAGTTGCTCATAAAGAAGAATATATTAAAGTATATGACACTATTAAAAAAGGATATCGCAATGTTAATATGGAAACAGTTACGTATTTTAAATGTGGTGATGTAGAAATCGAATTCAAATAAATTTAAAATATAAAAAAGGAGAATCATATGATTCTCCTTTTTAAATTTATTTGTTTATCTCGTGGTAAATATTTTTTAACTGTTCAATTGTTAATTTACTATAAAAATAATTATAGTGCATAACATCATCACGCATAATAGGTTCGTAAAAATAAACTGAAACATCATATAGTTCAGGGTTTTCTTTATTGACGTTTGTTATAACGCATTTAATATCATCGATTTTAAAAAAATCATTGCATATATTTACGAATTTAGCCATTATCAGTATCTCCAGATTTAATTAATGATTCAGTTACGGATTTATCTTCTTTTTCATCGTATCGATATTTGAATTCAATATGATGACCATATTCATTTTTTTCATGTAAAACTACAACCATGTGTTTTACACCGGTACCTTGATCAACACGATTAATAATACGTGCAATGGTACTAGTTAAGAAAATATCACCATTAATTTTAACGTAATTCATTTATTTGTCTCTTTAGTATATTTCGTTGTACTTTTATTTAAACAATTTTTATTTCAGGAATTCTATCAGATAATGTTTTTGATTCTATATTAGAATCACGATCAAATAGAACAGCGTCATATCTTTCATCAATAAATAAATAATCGATTTGACACTGATTATTTATGATTTCATATTCACCAACTAATTTACCAGTTAGATGTTTATATAAGCGAATACAAAAATTGCCTTGACACGACGCCGCATCTAATACAAATATTAAAAATCCTTCTTTATCTAATGATTTGTTTATTAATTCATACTCTTTGTTGTTTGAATCTATAATAACATATTCATCGATATAACGAATATCAATATTATTATAACTATAATATGGAGTATCACCAGATGTTAATATTGCACCAGTTGATTTATGTATTATATCATAACTAATCGGTAAAATACACCCTTCAAGAAATCCGGTAATATTATTATTTCCAATATTCATGGTATTAAGTTCTGTAAAATCATCATTAATAATTTCAACTTGAACTTGATTAAATTCTGTATTATATGGATCATAATCAATAAATGAATCTGAATCATTAAATGGAATAACGGTATCATAAAATTTAATATCTTTAATATATCCTTTAAAACCATTATTAATAGTTAATGTATTATCTGTAATACTTGTATTTTTAGGTAATGACATTACATTATTATCGTCATTAACTTTTACGTCAATAAAAAATTCTTTATTATAAAATGTAATATCGTTATCTGATAGTTCTGGTGTTAATGAAATTGTTTCTGTATTAGTACCATCAGTTAACGTATAAATCGTTTCAACTGGAGTGATTACAGGGGTATTTACTGGATCATTTAATAATGATAAATCAGATGTATTGCGAAACACTTTAATGGAATAAATAGTGCCACTAAAATATGTACTTAAAGAACCGTAAGCCCCTATATACGTATTACTACTTTCATTAAAATTTATAGATGAAAGTATGGATGAATCCGACATTAGTATTTCAACATTATTTAGAAATACCTTAGCTATATTATTTTCTACTACTAGAACAAGATTGTTAATAACATTAAAAGAAATAGCCCCAACAGGAGAAATTCTTATCACATCAGTTGAATTAAACCTAATATATAATTGACCATCACTCTTTATATCTATATAAGAATCAACAGAACTACCAGACAATATAGTATTCCATGTATTACCACTTGAAACTACTTTAAACCTAATAGCAATAATAAAGTCGTCTAGTCCAAAGTTAAATAGTTCATTTTTACCTAATTGAATATACTGATCAACCCCATTAAAAGAACAGCAATATTGACTATCTTGATAATCTCTTTGTGTAATATTAACTGGATGGATTACACACTTATTGTTATTATCTTTGAACAGATATGATTTTCCAGTTGGTTTAAAATCTAAATCTAATACTGTTTTATCATTATAAGTTTCAGGGATTTCACTTGTTCCAACAAACATTTTGAAGTTTGACATATAACCATCTAATGTAGCCTCATTATTAGCATTATATATCATGCCGATAGTAGTATATCCTGCCAAACTAAAATCTATATAATAATTATTAACTTTAGTTAATATACCATTTAATTCCATATATAAATTTATATCTTTTCTATAAATTTTAAAAATATTCCATGAATTTAAATTTATAGAATTAGATGTAGTTGCAAAAGTAGAATTATTATATGCGATTGATATGCATCCTGTATTAGCCTGTATAGTAGAATTTACCTGAAACCACATTCCGCCATTATTTTGATTACTTGTTCCATTAGAAAGTATACTTTGACCATAACCACTAGTATGTAATGATGGAACATAAATATCCATCTCAATATAGAAATCTGAACTTGTACCTAGATTAAAAATATTATTACTATTGATAGTTAAATATTTCCCCTGTTCAAACTTAATACATTTTTTACCATCAATTGTAGTATAAGTAGGATTACCAACACTATTAATAGTCAATGGAGCAAATCCTGTATTAATTGCATTTGTTTCTAATGGTAAATGAACAACGGATTTATCAATCACTGTATTTATAGGATCATTATACAAATATTCATATATAATATCGTCTGATAAAGTTTTTACAATCAAATTAGAAATTCGATTGGTTGTATTAATATCGTATATATTTGTACCATATGTTCTTACACCAATATGGTATGGTATGGTATCTCTAGAATCCGTTATATCAAACAGAAGATTATCCGAGATATATATTTTAAAATTGGAATTATTACTAATAATTTTTATCTTATATGTACTACCAATAGCCATACCATGCGATTTTGTTGGTGCTATTGCATTATAACTGCCACCGCCATACCCAAAACCTACAATACCAGACTGCATATATAAAATATAACCGAATGAATCAATACCAATGGTGGGTGTTATATCAGACCCCATAAATGTTATACCAGTTTGTTCGTCTGATAAGTATACATAATCAAATTCTAAAATAAAATTGTAAACTTTTGGCATATTTTTAAAAATAGCAACTACACTATTATTATCATATGCAACCAACGATATTGTTCTTTTATCAAAACGCTTCAAATTATAGGTATATGTTGGATATACTGCAAAATCAGTTTCTATAGAATCTTTAATTGATTTAAAGTTATCAATATAGCCATGATGACCTCCAGAAGACACCCAATTCCCTGATCCTATTCTTGTACCACCTCCAGCTGAGTAATCAAAAGTTTCACTATCGTTGCATGTTGCTTGGCTAACAAGAACATTATTTAAATATAAATTAACCGTATTGTTACTTCTTTTTAGCTCAGTTTTATAATATTGATTTGCTAAAACATTATCAGTATTTACTATTAATCCATTTTGTTTACTAAAGTATAGCCCATATGATGTACCAAAACATAAATTTAAAATGCCAGAGTCAGGGATGCTCGTATGACCAGTACCTAATAATACATATACGCTTTGATCTACGCTTGATGCTTTAAAATCCATCTCTATTCTAAAATCTTTATTTTCAAAATTCATATTTTGATTAGTAGGTAATAATAAGTTAATACTGGATGACCTATTAAAATAGGCTGAATAACCTTTAACAGAATTTACTTGATCAAAAGTAACGTCATTATTATTCCAAGTAGAATTACCGTACTTATCAACTAAATTATTATCAAAATCAAGCTGAATTTTACCAGTTGGATCTTCAGGAATTACCGCAACACCTTTGTAGATTTTGAAGTTTTTGATGTAACCATTAAACCAGTTAGATGACGCAGTGGTATCAGCCGATAAACCACCTAAATGAAATTTACTATTGGTATAATCAATGCCTGTAAAATTAAAATCTATAGAGTTATCGAATACATCATTAATATATAATGAAACTATGCCAGAATCACAAATAACTCGAATATTGTATTTTTTGTTGATTTCGAACGACATATTTGAAATCAATAGATTAGTCATACTCCCTAATATTTGATTTGATTCATATGAATTAACATCTAAAATAACAACAAACTTATTTGCATAATATGTGCTCCAATTGTATTGTGATCCATGCATAAATAATTTAAGTACTTTATTTACACCACCATAACTAAAGTTGTATGAGTATAATGTTGAATATTTATCATCCGCTATCTTTACTACATCAACAACTATAGTCCAATTATCACTTAAAGTCATATTCAAATTTTCAGATACTATCTTAGTATTGTTATTATTTTTTAAATATGAATATCCACCAAAGAGAGATGATTGATTATTAATGACCAAATTGAAGTTGTTGACCCAATTCATTTTTAAATAACCATTATCTACAATCTTGGTGCTATTATTTTCACCATCGAATGCAAGATCAACAACTAGAAATTCTTCATATGGATCTGGGTCGCGCACTTTAGTCGCAATACCATCATGAATATTAATGTTATCAATTAGACCTTTAGTACCATGCCTAACAAATTCAAATGTAGGTACTAATGAATCTAATAATCTAATTGGATTGTCTGTTTTATTCCATCCATATAATGTGCCATTAACACTATCTAATTTATCATTTATAAATACCCTTAGTGCTGATGAATCATATGTTAATGTATATTTATTTATTTCATTATAATTAAACTTATACTTACCAACTACAGGAGATAAACTTGGTGTGTTATTATCACTTTTATAAAAATATACATTTCTTATAGTTCTACCCCAATTTAATTGTTGTTCACCTGACGATGTTGTTTTTGATTGTGATATTAATGGTGCGTCATATCCAGCTGGGCCATATTTATCTTTAATCAAAGCATAAAATTCAATAGTAAAAGGAGTGCTTCCGCCTGTAATTACATTACTATTAGTATATAAACTATCACCTAAAGCTTTAGTCTCAAAACTATTTTCACCAAATATTTTATTAACGGATGTTACATCAGCTGTACCTTCTTTGGTCCAAACGGTAGTTGGTATTTTATCAGTCAGCCCGGTTTCAAAATCTAATCCTGACGTAGTATATTCATTTACTAAAACTTCTGGATCATCTGGTATTCCAGAGTCATTAACGACATTAGTTACTAATAGCTTATAACCATAATAAGAAATTAATTCTACATCATCCAAGGTAACATTAGAATAACACTTAAATGATAATGTAAATGGATTATTAATATTATAATTTGTATAAAAACTATTAGTCCCTGTACATATTAATTTATCTTGGTTTATGTTTTCATCATTAATAGTTTCTAAACCATTCCAAGTTATAATTGAATCTTCTACAGTTTCTAATGGTGCATAATAAGATGTAGCTGTATCGTTAATAGCTTTATTACCAAAATACAAGAATGATTTTAATGAAGAACCATATTTAGTATATGATCCATTAAAAATCATAGTTGGACCAATTGATAAATTAGCCCAATATAAGCGGCCTCTCAAACTATTTGTATTATCGCTTGGATTTATATCAACACAACCTAATATTAAATAACTGCTATCTGAAGATGGCAAATTATTTTTAAATGATATATTTTCTGTACATAAATATTGTGTTCCATTTATAATTACTTTATAAATATCTTCATCTTTAGATATAGATATTACATAATCAATATCGGCTTCAAATTTATAATTACAATTAATTGATATATCGCCATTACTATTATATAAGCTTAAACCATTATCAAATGTATTTTTTATATTACATACAAAATGAGTTGTTCCATTATTAATAGTTACAATGTTTTGAATAGATCGTAATTCAGTTAATCTAAATTTAATAATAAAATTAAATGATTTATCATTAAAATACGATATTTGAGTTCTAAATCTATTATAGTTACTAGATAAATTTGCATATTTAATATTATCAGATACAATGCATTCCATTGTTGCAGAAGATGAAAACGTATTCCATGTCAATTTAGTATATGGATTATTATCATTTATAATATTTGCAAAATTTTGAGTCGTCGTAATATTTTCAAAATTGAGTTTTGAAATAATATTTAATCGTGTTAGTTTATTAGTCATAATTAGACCAATCCTCGTCATTTAAGCTAATATTATATACAAATCTTACTGTATCATTACTATTATTAATACTAAAATCATCATTAATAACATAATATTTTTTAGAACCACCGCCATTAATAGAATTATATGAAATAATTGCATTATTATAATGAATATTATCATCTATATTATATGTCCACATAAATCCAGATAATTTACCTAATAAATATCCTTTTTCGGCACTTACATATATATTAGAAATAATATATCTATAATTAATAGGATCTGGATACGGTATATATGTATTTCCAGAAATATAAAAATCAGATGAACTATTAATTTTTATTGGAGATTTCGTTGGATGAAACACGACGCTAACACTTTTATTTTTATATTTTAATGCAGCGGCCCTAACATTTCCAACATCGGTATTACACATTTGAGCGTAATTATAATTCGAAGCATTACTAAGCGGAATGGATTGTGGGTTATTATTTATTTGTTGGTAATTATAAAAATCTAAATTATAACGGGCTGATTGAGCAATTAATATATAATTTAAATTTTCGTTTGATGTTTCATTATTTATTTTACCAAATCCATATATAAATGTTTTTTTTACTGTTGTCGACGCATTATATACCGATGGAATAAAATAAAATAATCTGCCATTACCAATTAATGCCCAACTATTATTAAGTTGGCGCTCAGTATTATTATTGCCTGAAGCACTACATATCCCAGCCGTTATCATTTGCCATAATCCATTCCTTTGAAAATTGCCGGATAAACCGTTTTGTCCATTAAATTGTGCTTGAAAATTTTGTTGTTTATACCATGTAGGTTGAGGCGCTAAATAAGGAACAATATATTTCCCAGGCGAATCTAGATTATCTAATTCATCAGTCATCCAAACTAGTGGATTAATTAGTTGAGAATAATCGTTAACGATATTCCATGCATCCGGCTTTGTATCATTTACAACAAAATAAGCTTTTTCTTCATCAGTGGTAAATGCCGATATATTTCCAGACGTAAAAGCTTCAATAAAACCTAATGGAGCAACTTTACAATATGCGATTCCAGACGCGCCACTATAACTAGTTGTTAGCGCAATACCGTCGCATCTTTTAGTAATTATCGTTACGGCATCTATAATTTCTATAATTTTATATTCGCCATTAAATTGAAAATCTTGTATATTTTCAATTAACAAAGTTTGATCTACAGAATACGTGTGAGGATCATTAAACGTGATTGGTATTTTCTTATTTAATTCGTCAATAGTTTCAATAGAAATGATACTATCGTTTGCGTTAAATCCAGTGCATAAACATGATCTCAATAATTCTACAAAATAACCATATCTGTCGCCTTTTAATGGCGGAGTGCCATAGTGCGACGATGAAATATATTTGACGTATTTTGACATTTTAAAAACCGCGTGTTTTAAGAATATTTAACGCACGGTTTTATCATTTACTCTTTCAATTTGCGTGTGAAATATAACTTAATTATCGATGTTTCGGTATAAAAAATCATTAATACGGCAGGGAAAACGATAGATAATATTGATGTTGTAAATATTATAGATTCTGGAGAAAAAGGAATATATTTATAATATAAAATTAATAAAATATATATTAAAACCATTAATATAATTATATAACAAAATAATCTTTCTCCTGAAAGAAAACCACATCTAGTTAAATATTTTGAAATAACTCTTCTATCTATATTATTAAAATTCAAATCAATATATTCAGTTATATATTGATTTCTACGGCTAGAAACAATATCTTTATATTTGATTTTATACCAATCCAAATTTTCTTTTAAATGAATCTTAGCGTATTCTGTAGAACTAATAATTTTTTTAGTTTTATCTAAACGCCTTCGCTTTTCATTGTCAACTTTTAATTGAATTTTGATATAATCTTCATCATTTTTATTCATTTCAATTTGCCTGTAAAATATGTTTTAATATAAGACGTTGTAAAATATTTTATCTCTATTAAAAAATAAAATTAATTATATCATATTATTGAATATGCGTATATACATTTATTTTTTAGTTTTATATGAAAGATTTTTTAAATTTTCTATAATTTCGCTTACAGTATGATCTTTAGCTATATCTAAGTTAGAATAGTAAATAATTTTATATAAAATAAAGTCTTTATTTTCATATGGACTGTTAACGTAAATATAATATAAATTATATTGTGATAACTTTAAAATACAATTATCTAATAATTTTAAATAATTATTTACAGAAATATCTTTAACAAAAATATTTATATCTCGTACAATATTCCAATGTGTAAATGTAATTTTAATAAATTCGCGATATTCTTCATAAATGTCATTATAACAATGATTTGCGGTAAGAAAAAAAGATAATTGTGTTGTAACAAGATTAGGATGTAACATAAATATTCTATCTTGTATGTTTTTTACATTAATGGTTTTCATAGTAAATAAAATAAAATAAATTTAATTATATCAAATAAAAATCAATAAATATACTTTAAAGGTGAACAATTTTATTCACAAAAATAAGACTAACTGTTATAGGTAGAAAATAAAATGAAAAACGTATTAATTTCAAAAACATCAAACCATTTTAAAAAATTAATAAAATCTCAACTAAAGCTTTCATATTCTAGAAATGAAAATAAAGATTCATTTTCCAGACAATCTTTTTTAAATGAGTATAGAATTATT
>JACCEA010244952.1_pt1 | contig 11239 bp, 4 predicted proteins | sample 7449851 | NCBI WGS metagenome assembly JACCEA01 (sample SAMN15323453, study PRJNA562643) | freshwater metagenome | isolation source: river surface water | place: USA:Blue River Watershed | collected 2017-08-18 | reverse complement strand
CAGAATATGAAACGCCGCAGCGTGCGCTATACAGTGAGCGCAGGAAACGCAACCAGCAAATGGTATAGCCGTTCTATGGGTCTGTTGGGTACGTTGATCCTCATGTTCCTGATCCTTCACCTTTACCACTTCTGGGCTCCTAACCGTTATGGTCAGGCATTTGACCCTGCATGGAAGGAAGAAGACCTTTACCACAAAATGGTAGCAGTATTTGCGCCATTGTGGGTTGTGATCATCTATGTATTGGGTTGTGTGTCGCTGGCATGGCACCTGATGCATGGTTTCTTCAGTGGCTTCCAGACATTCGGTCTGGCTACGCACAAGTACAAGGGCGTTATCAGGTCGATAGGTGTAGCGTTTGCTATCATTGTTCCACTGATCTTCGCGAGCATGCCGGTTTACCTGCATTGCGTTGGCAACTGCGGCCACTAATTGATGGTATCCGCTGACCACAAACAGCGTCTAAGAAAAAATATAGTTCTGACCTTGAATTAAACAATGATATGGCGTTAAATTCTAAAATACCTGCCGGACCGATCGACTCGAAATGGAAAACGTACAAGTCGACATGTAAGCTGGTGAACCCGGCAAACAAGAGGCAGCTGGAGATCATAGTAGTAGGTACCGGACTTGCAGGCGCATCGGCGGCCGCTTCTCTTGGCGAAATGGGTTACAAGGTAAAGGCGTTCTGTTTTCAGGATAGCCCGCGCCGTGCACACTCGATTGCGGCACAGGGAGGTATCAACGCTGCAAAAAACTATCAGAACGATGGTGACAGCACTTACCGTTTGTTTTACGACACGATAAAAGGAGGTGACTACCGTGCGCGTGAAGGTAACGTGCACCGTCTGGCAGAAGTGAGTGCAAATATCATAGACCAGTGTGTGGCACAGGGTGTTCCTTTTGCCCGTGAATATGGCGGATTGCTAAGCAATCGCTCATTTGGTGGTACACAGGTTCAGCGTACATTCTATGCTGCCGGCCAGACCGGTCAGCAATTGCTTATTGGTGCATACCAGGCATTGGAGCGTCAGGTAGCATTGGGTACAGTTACCATGTACTCCCGCCACGAGATGCTTGATGTGGTTACTGTGGATGGAAAAGCACGCGGAATCATTGCCCGTAACCTGGTGACAGGTGAACTGGAGCGTCATTTCGGTCATGCTGTGTTGCTGTGCACAGGTGGTTACGGAAACGTGTTCTACCTCTCGACAAACGCGATGGGCAGTAACGTAACGGCTGCCTGGAAGGCTCACCGCAAGGGTGCGTTCTTCGGCAATCCATGTTTTACTCAGATCCACCCTACATGTATCCCAGTGAGTGGAGACCACCAGTCGAAGCTGACGCTGATGTCGGAATCGCTGCGTAACGACGGTCGTATATGGGTGCCAAAGAAACAAGGTGATAACCGCAAACCTACCGATATACCTGAGGAAGAGCGCGACTATTACCTGGAGCGCAGGTATCCTGCTTTCGGTAACCTCGTTCCCCGCGACGTGGCCAGCCGCGCTGCAAAAGAGCGTTGCGATGCCGGCTACGGTGTAGGTTCTTCTAAAATGGCAGTATACCTGGACTTCGCCTCAGCAATTGAGCGCTATGGTAAGGTGGAGGCCAACAAACAAGGTAAACCAAATCTTGATAAAGCTTCTATCATTGCGCTTGGCAAGGATGTTGTCAAAGAAAAATACGGTAACCTGTTCGATATGTATGCGAAAATAACAGGCGAGAATCCGTACGAAGTTCCAATGCGTATCTATCCTGCGGTTCACTACACGATGGGTGGTTTGTGGGTAGACTATGAACTGATGACCACTGTACCAAACCTGTATGCATTGGGTGAAGCAAACTTTAGCGATCACGGCGCTAACCGCCTTGGAGCATCTGCACTGATGCAGGGTCTGGCTGATGGCTACTTCGTGATACCATACACTCTTGGAAATAACCTGGCAGATGATATCCGGACGAAAGCAATCCCAACTGATCACCCTGCGTTTGTGGCTGCAGAAAAAGAAGTGGCAGACCGTATCAACAAACTCATGAACATCAAGGGCAAGGAAAGTGTTGAAAGCTTCCACAAGCGCCTTGGTAAGATCATGTGGGATAAGTGCGGGATGGGCAGGAACGCGAAGGGACTGCAAGAAGCAATCAAAGAAATTCAGGAATTGCGGAAGGAATTCTGGAGCAATGTCCGCATACCAGGTGACGTGAACGAATATAACCCTGAACTAGACAAAGCCGGCCGCGTGGCTGACTTCCTGGAATTGGGTGAGTTGATGTGTATCGATGCACTGAACCGCAATGAAAGCTGTGGTGGTCACTTCCGTGAAGAATCACAAACAGAAGACGGAGAAGCACTGCGCGATGACGCTAACTATATGTACGTAGCCGCATGGGAATTCAAAGGTGAAAGCAATTTTGAATTGCATAAAGAGCCATTGAACTACGAGGTGGTGCATCCAAGTGCAAGGAGCTACAAATAATGAAATGGGGCAGTGGCCCTGCAAATCAAACATAAAGTCGTTCGGCGGAAGCGGAATATTAAACAATATTTAAAGAATAGCGTATGCAACACTACAATATGAACCTCACACTGAAGGTGTGGCGTCAGAAGAACAACAAAGCAAAGGGTGGATTCGAAACTTTTCAGGTTAAGAATGTTTCTTCGGAGATGTCGTTCCTGGAGATGTTCGATGTGTTGAACGAGCAACTAGTTGCAGAAGGCAAGGAGCCTGTAGCGTTTGACCATGACTGCCGTGAAGGTATCTGCGGTATGTGCAGCATGCACATCAATGGTCGTGCACACGGTCCGTGGGAGCAAACCACAACCTGCCAGCTGCACATGCGCGAGTACAAAGACGGCGATACCATTGTTGTGGAGCCATGGAGGGCAAATTCATTCCCTGTTATCAAGGATCTGGTTGTTGATCGTACGGCATTCGACCGCATCATTGCTGCCGGTGGTTACGTATCAGTAAATACAGGAAATGCACAGGACGCTAACGCCCTGCCAATAGAAAAACAGAAAGCTGACGAGTCATTCGCTGCTGCTTCCTGCATAGGTTGCGGTGCATGTGTTGCCGCATGTCCAAATGCCTCGGCAATGCTGTTCGTATCAGCAAAAGTGTCGCATCTGGCATTGTTGCCGCAGGGAGATCCGGAGCGCAAAGTGCGCGCGGTGAACATGGTGCAGCAGATGGATACTGAAGGTTTTGGTAGCTGTACGAATATAGGTGCCTGCGAAGCCGAGTGCCCGAAAGGTATCTCTATCGAGAATATCGCTCGTTTGAATCGTGAATATCTTGGTGCTGTATTTTCAGGTAGCGCACAGGGATAATTGATACAAATATTATAAGGAAAGGGCCATACGATAGTGTATGGCCCTTTTCATTTTGGGGTAGGCACATTGTCTGATCTCTGCAGACAACCCCTGTAACATTGTGGCCGTGGAAGGCCGTTTTTCATAGTGCCAGGAAAATGCGCTTCGTCAGACTTTACATCCAACTATGGCACGAAAATAGATGAATAGAACCTGCTGTGAAATACAAGATAGTGGGTATTTTAAAAGAAACGCGGAGATGCCGAACCGACATCTCCGCGTTTTTGTGAACAAATATTCCTACTATGGCTGGTACACAAAGCGAACAACACTTATCGCACCGTGTGCGCTTTGGAACTTACACAGGTACGTGCCGGCAGCCATATCGCGCTGAAGGGCAATTTTTGAATCACCACTGTTCACGTTGACTGATTGTATCAACCTTCCATCGATACTGAATATCTGAACCGATCCGGCAGATGATGAGGAAATGGAAAGTATGTCATGTGCCGGGTTGGGATAGACATCAAAACTTACAGTAACACTATTGTCGTTGATGCGTGTGAGACAAGCTGAAGCAGCCTTCACAAATACTGATTTGGTAGCTGTATCGGCACTGCAACTGTTTGTCACTATATAACTAATAACGACGCTACCTGAAGCAACACCGGTAACTACACCGGATGTTGAGACTGTAGCACGTGATACGTTGCTGCTTGACCAGCTGCCGCCGGTGATGGTAGTGCTCAAATGAATCGTATCAGTTTCGCAAACACTATCGGCACCAGACAGAGTACCTGCATCAGCAAGAGCAGTTACCGTAACAACAGTGGTTGCTGTAGCCGAACCACAAGAATTGCTAACTGTGTAAGAGATCGTTGCTGTGCCAAGTGCATTGCCCGTAACCAGACCAGTCGAAGAAACTGATGCTGTAGCCGGGCTTGCAGAAGACCACGTGCCGGCGGTTACTGTGGATGTCAGAGAAGAAGTCAGGCCGAGGCACACGAGTGTTGTACCACTAATAGTACCCGCGACAGGAAGCGGATTGACAGTGACAGGATAAGTAGCTGTCGCTGTTCCGCAAACAGTTGACACCGTGTACCTCACGGTGTCGAGACCTGCAGCAACACCTGTAATAACACCGGTTACTGACACTGAAGCCTTACCTGTGGTGGTACTCCAGGTGCCTCCCGTTACTGTTGATGAGAGCGTAGTTGTAGCGGCAACGCACACAGATGATGTACCGGTGATCGTTCCGGCAGACGGTAGGGGATTCACGGTAACTATTCGTGTTACAAAACAACCTGTAGGTAAGGTGTAAGTGATTACCGCCGTACCTGCTGCACCACCTGTTATTACCCCTGATGTAGAACCAACAGCGGCGACAATTGTGCTACTTGAAGACCAGGTACCGCCTGTAGATGTGCTTGCGGCAGTGATCGACGAACCGACACAAACGCTTGTCGGACCTGAGATTGCGTCGGGAAGCGGATTTACCGTAGCAATAGTAGTGATGCCACAACCAGTTGCCAACCGGTAGGAGATGGTGACCGTGCCTGCAGAAACACCGGTTACTAATCCGCCTGTTGATGTTATGGTTGCCACCGCCGTATTGGAGCTCGCCCATGTTCCACCTGTAGGAGATCCGCTAAGCGTTGTGCCGGAACCTATACAAACCGCAGCCGTCCCGGTAATTCCTGTAGGAAGCGGATTTACAGTAAAGACGGTGGTACGGGTACAACCTGTAACGAGTGTATAAGTAACAGTTGTTGTTCCTGCTGATATTCCAGTAATGATCCCGGTTGACGCGTCAATTGAACCTACAGACACGGTGCTGCTTGACCATGTGCCACCGGCAGGAGTTGAAGATAAAGATGATGTACTACCAACGCATGCAACAAGTGTTCCGGAAATAGATGACGGAAGCGCATTGACTGTAACGACCGAGGTAGTTATACAACCGGTGGCAGAAATAGAGTAGGTGATGCCGGAAGTGCCTGCTGCAACAGCAGTAATTGCTCCTGTGGCCGCTCCTACAGTAGCTACTGATGTGGAACCACTGATCCAAACACCACCTGAAGTAGAAGTGGATAGTGTACCCGACTCACCCACACAATATACCGATGTGCCGGTGATACCGGCAGGCAGCGGATTGACTGTAAATACCGCAGTGCGCACACAGCCCGAAGCAGATGTATAGCTAATTGTAGCTGTGCCCGGCGCTGCACCTGTGACAACGCCAGACGCTGATCCGATAGTAGCAATAGTGACATCAGAACTTGCCCAGGTGCCACCTGCTGTAGTGTTGGTGAGCGTGCTTGAGTTACCAACACAAGCTGAAAGGATGCCAGCTATTACCGCAGGCAGAGCGACAACAGTTACGGTAGCTGTGCGGCGGCAACCTGTAGATAAAGTATAGGAGACCACAGCTGTTCCTGTACCCGAACCAGTTACAACACCGGTGGCAGAACCTACAACAGCAACAGAAATATTGCTGCTACTCCAGGTTCCGCCGGGTGTGGTAGACGATAAGGTGATGCTGGCGCCGAGACAGACTGGTCCGTTGCCGGTGATGGATGCAGGGGCCGGATTTACGGTGATAGTAGCCGTATTTGCACAGCCGGTAGAGGTAAGAGTGAATGTCAGGGTGGTAGTGCCGCCGCTAAGTGCGGTAAGACTACCGGTAGCAGAGCCGATGGAGGCAACAGTTGTGTTACTGCTGGCCCATGTGCCTGATCCTGAACTGTTTGTATAGCCTGAGATGGTACCTGCACACAAGGTAGTGCTGCCCGTTATCGAGGCTGGTAGTGCCACGACGGTGCCAACTACAGTTGTGAAACAGCCGGTACTGAGCGTGTATGTGATGCGTGAAGTGCCCGCAGAAACACCCGTAATAATTCCTGAAGTTGACCCGATATCGGCCACGGATGTATTTGCACTGCTCCAGGTACCGCCACCGATACCCGTTAATGTGGTTGTGGAGTTGACACAAACCGAGAGGCTTCCTGTAGGCGTTGACGGGTTGGGATTGACAGTAAGTATGGCAGTGACAGTTGCAACACCACAACCACTGGTTATTGTATAGGTAATGGTTGAAGTACCCGACGAAACACCGGTTGCAATACCGGAAGAAGAACCGATCGTAGCAACGGATGCAGTAGAAGAAGACCAGGTGCCACCGGTCACTGTACTTGTGAGTGTGGTAGTGCTACCTATACAAGCATTCAGAACTCCTGATATGGAACCAGCGGTAGCGGAAGTTGTAACAGACATAGTGAACGTAGAAACTACAGTTCCGCATACTCCCGTGACGCTGTAACTGATCGTTGTAGTGCCGGCAGTGACACCTGTAACAATCCCTGAAGTACCAACAGTCGCGACAGCGGTGTTGCTGCTGGCCCATGTTCCTCCGCTCACAGTGCTGGAAAGAGATGTAGTGAGCCCTGTGCATACACTTGAAGAACCGGAAATGGCACCTGCAGAGGGGGCCGCATTTATAGTAACAACTATGCTACGTAGACAGCCTGTGGAAAGTGAGTAGCTGATTGATGCCGTACCAACAGCAACGCCGGTCACAACTCCTGATGAGCTGCCGACTGTAGCAACTGAAGTATTTGAACTCGACCACGTTCCGCCCGAAGTACTTGACGAAAGCGTGGTGGTCGTGCCGACACAAGCAACCGCCGTTCCCGATATTGCTGCAGGCAGCGGATTGATAGTAAGCGTTGCCGTGCGGGTGCAGCCGGTTGCAATAGTATATGTGATAATTGAGGTGCCCGTAGACACTGCAGTCACGACGCCAGACGACGAGCCGATTGTGGCAACTGAAGTAGTGCCGCTTGCCCAAGTGCCGGCTGCAGGTGTGCTAGACAACGAGGTAGCACTACCTTCACAAACTGTCAAAGAACCTGTGATAGAAGTGGGTAATGGATTTACCGTAATTGTTGTTGTTGTGCGGCAACCTGTGGGGAGCGTATATGTTACAACAGCTATACCGGAAGAGATGCCAGTAACGACACCAGTGGTAGAACCTACCGAAACTACTGAACCAGTTACCCCCCACGTTCCTCCGGATGAGGTCGATGAGAGGCTCGCTGTACCTCCAGCACATATAGCTGTGCTACCACCTGTGATAGCCGCGGGGACAGGATTGACTGTAACAATTGTTGATTGCGAACAACCAATAGGACCGATTGCGTAACTAATCAGCGCTGTACCGGCATTGATGCCTGTGATGACACCTGATGTAGATCCAATTGTTGCGACGGAAGTATTGGAGCTGGCCCATGTACCGGTAGGTGAGCTTGCAAGCGTTATTGTGCTGCCAACACATACCTGAGTTGTACCTGATATAACCGATGGTAACGGATGTACAGTCACAACTTGTGTTGCAAAACAGCCTCCCGGAATCGTATAAGTGATAACGGTTGTTCCTGCCGCCACACCCACTACCACACCACTTGTGTTCACGGACGCTACCGAAGTAGTACCTGAACTCCATGTACCACCTGATGTGGCATTCGCCAGCGTAGTTGAAGAACCCAGGCAGAACTCAGGCACACCCGTAATGGCTGCAGGCGTAGGATTGATGGTTACGGCTGCGCTTCCCTGTGTGCCCCAGCATCCGCCTGATGACTGTGATCTGAAATAGTACACTCCAGTAGAGGTGACTGACTGTGATGTAGAAGGGGTGGCTGTTGACGTGCCGCCAGATGTGGTGCCCTGGTAGTAGATTGTTCCACCGGCTCCGCCAGAGGCAGTAAGCGTGGCACTACCACAGAAAGTTCCGCCACCGGATACAGTTACTGCAGATGGAACGGGAGTAACTGTTGCGACGGTAACCGCAAAACAGCCTGTTGCCGGAATTGTGTAAGAGATATTTACTGTTCCAGCTGTGACACCAAACAAAGACCCTGTGGCACTACCTATTGTTGCAATAACGGTATTGGCACTTGACCAAACGCCACCTGATGTGGTTGATGCAAGAGGCGTAGACGTTCCGACACAAACTGATGGTGTACCGGTAATGGCTGCAGGGTTCGGGTTTATTGTCACCGTTACAGACCCCTCGGCGCCCCAACAGCCCGATGAAGACTGAGAACGGAAGTAGTAAGTGCCAGAGGAAGTCACCGTTTGAGAAGTGGATGGGGTAGCGGTGGAAGTGCCACCGGATGTGGTGCCCTGATAATAGATCGTTCCACCAGCACCACCGGTTGCTGATATTGTAGCGCTTCCGCAGAAAGTCCCTCCACCGCTCGCTGATACCGCAGACGGGGTTGCATTAACTGTTATAACTGACGTCACGAGACACGAAGCCGGGGTAACATATGACACGGTGGTTGTGCCTGCCGTAAGCCCCGCAAATAATCCGGATGTTGAATTAATCGTTCCTACTGAAGTTGTACTACTGGTCCATGTACCTCCGGTAACACTGTTTGACAATGCCAGAGTGCTTCCTGTACACACCGAAGTGCCACCCGTTATCGGAGCCGTTGCATTGACAGTGACAACCGCAGTGGAGCTACATCCGGAAGTTGCGATCTCGTAGGTAATATTCGAAGTGCCACTTGTCAGCCCGTTCACCAGACCACTGGAGGAACCAATCGTTGCCACGGCGGTTGTAGAACTTGTCCATGAACCGCCGGCGGGTGCTGACGTGAGCGTAGTAGTGCCCGAAGGGCATATTGAAAGTGTACCTGATATGGGTGAGATCGGATTTACTGAAACAAAAACTGTGCGCCGGCAACCTGTTGGCAATGTATACGATACCAATGCAGGACCACCCGCAGTACCCACACCACTCACTACGCCTGTCAGTGAGCCTACAGAAACAACCGTTACCGCACTGGAACTCCATGTACCACCGGGACTGGTGTTGGAGAGGGTTGTTGATGAGTTCGCGCAAAATGTGGTTGTTCCTGTTATTGCCGGCGGTAATGGATTTATTGTAACCACATCGGTCACAGAACATCCGGCAACAGTATAGGTAAGGTTGGCAGTGCCTGCCGTGCTACCTGTTATTACCCCTGTTGTGGCACCTACAGTTATTGAACCTGTTCCGGCTGAAGTTGTCCAGGTTCCCCCGGCCAATGAGTTTGTAGCCGTTACTGTCGCACTCGGGCATACTGCCAATGTTCCCCCAATTGCCGATGGCATCGCGTTCACCGTGACTGTTGTAACCGATGCACATCCCAAAGCGGTCGTGTAGGTAATATTAGTTGTACCCGCCGTGATACCCCCGACAATTCCCGGCATACCGGTTGAATTCACTGTGCCGACAGCAGTGTTGCTGCTCGACCAAGTGCCACCGGTATTTACGTTAGATAGGGACGTTGTAGCACCCACGCATACTGATGCCGTGCCGGTATTTGCGGCGAGCGGATTAACAGTAACTACAGCGGTTGCAGTACATGTACCTATGGCGTATGTAATGACCGCGGTACCGGCAGATCCGCCGGTAACAATTCCGGAAGAACTACCGATTGAGGCCACCGAAGGGGTGCCACTTGTCCAGGTGCCACCTGATACCGGGTTGGTAAGTGTGACTGTTTGTGTGGCACACACTGTTAGCGGGCCGCCTATCGTTCCGGGGTTCGGATTTACTGTAACTACTCTTGTAACAAAACTTCCACCCAATGTATAGGATATAGTAGCGGTTCCGACAGCTGCACCGGTCACCACACCCGTCGAAACATTGACGCTTGCTATGGATGCATTGCTACTACTCCAGGTACCGGATGCAAGTGCATTTGAAAGAGTTATGTTTCCTCCTACACAGACACTGAAAACTGAACCGGTAATTGCTGTCAATTCGGTTGCGGTTGATACACCTGTATTCCATTTATCGCCAGCATCGGCACCACCACCGTTCACAGCGTTTATGACGCCCCGCAGAGATACTGTACCAGTTCCGGAAGCGGGCGCTGTCCACGGTACGGTCACTACATAAGTAGTACCAGCACCACCTGACCCGGTTGTAGCAGGCGTTGCAGAGTTCTGCTCTACAACGGTGATACCCGATGGGGTAGCAGTGTGCGTACCGCCTATTGCGCTTAGTGTTCCCACGCTAGAGCCGCCTGAATTCACAGCAGATATCTGGAAACCAAAATTCGGCAACGTGAACGAACTACTTGTTTGCGTACCCGTTATTCTGATAAAGTAAGAACCACCGGCCGCATAATGCGTCGCAGGCGATAAAGAAGAATTCAGTAGCTGCATGGTAACAGTGGTGGAAGCGGTTGATGCGCCTGCCGAACCATGACATCCGCCGCCACCGCAACCTGATGTGTAACCATAGATACTGGCAGAGCCCGGTCCACTTGAGTAGCTGGATAGCAGCATACAAATAAAAATCGTAAACAGGGAAAGGAGCGTAATTCTTCTTTTCATTTTTTGAGAGGTTTTTGGGAGGAACGTTTCCGCATGTTATTGGAAATTACATGTACCTACATGCGAGGGTAAATATATGGATATATTATTCAACAATACAAGCTTATTTTAAACAAAATATTCAGTTTTATCTGCTAAATGATCAAAAAGTGAGTACCACGAAAAAAGAGTAATCAAATGTGAGCAATAGTAATAGTTATCAATAATAAAAATCAATTCATTGACATCAAGCCATTTATGCACAACTCACAATCTCAATATACCGAAGGCCGGAAAGAAATGAAACTACGCCAATATTAATGGCGTATTACTAAACTAAAATGTTAGAGTAACCTAAAAATTATATTCCATTTATTGCAAAAAGGAAAATGCCCCACGATCTGGTGGGGCATTTCAGCGGAGAGAGCGGATTGTGAACCAAACTCTCCAACGTCTTTTATTTCAATTATTTAGATTCTTTCCTTCACCCTAGAAACCCCGGAAGAAACCAAGCAACCCAATTGGGGGGCTTGACTGAACCTCTTGTGTTTCATT
>JACCEA010235554.1_pt1 | contig 11239 bp, 6 predicted proteins | sample 7449851 | NCBI WGS metagenome assembly JACCEA01 (sample SAMN15323453, study PRJNA562643) | freshwater metagenome | isolation source: river surface water | place: USA:Blue River Watershed | collected 2017-08-18 | reverse complement strand
TATTTTAGGAAATTCTAGAGCAACCTCATCTGATATTGGTGCTTATGAATACCAACCATAAATTTCAAATTTAGAGCGGTTTTTTACCGCTCTTTTTTTTTATACTTTAATAAGAAAGTTTAACTTTGCACTTTCAACAACAACACTAACTACATTAATATGATTCATTTCTTCGGGAACCAATCCAACACCGTTTTTGCTGTACAAACACAAAACGAGATTTCATCAGAAGACATTAACAAATTAAACTGGCTTTTTGGCGACGCACATAAAATAGACAAATCCGTATTAGCGGATTTTTTTGTAGGGCCACGTGCCGCAATGGTTACACCTTGGAGTACGAACGCAGTGGAAATCACTCAAAACATGGGGATTTCGGGAATTATTAGAATTGAAGAATTCGAAAAAGTAGCAGATACTTTCAACGATTTCGACCCTATGATTTCTCAAAAATATTCCGAATTAAATCAAGATATTTTTACGATAAATATTCAACCTGAAGCTATTTTAGAAATTGATGATATTGATGCGTACAACAAACAAGAAGGTTTAGCTTTAAGTATAGAAGAAGTTGAATATTTAGATAATTTAGCAACTAAACTCGGAAGAAAATTAACGGATTCTGAAATTTTTGCTTTCTCACAAGCTAACTCTGAACACTGTCGTCATAAAATTTTCAATGGTACTTTTATTGTTGATGGTGAAGAAAAGCCAACATCTTTATTCAAATTAATTAGAAAAACATCTGAAACCAATCCTAACGATATCGTTTCAGCTTATAAAGATAACGTAGCTTTTGTTAAAGGTCCGAAAGTCACACAATTCGCACCAAAAAGCGCAGATAAACCTGATTTTTACGAAGAAAAAGAGTTTGATTCTGTATTATCCTTAAAAGCAGAAACACACAATTTCCCTACAACTGTGGAGCCTTTTAATGGAGCAGCCACAGGTTCTGGAGGAGAAATTCGTGACCGTTTAGCTGGTGGACAAGGTTCATTACCATTAGCAGGAACAGCTGTTTACATGACTTCTTATTCAAGATTAAAAAACGATCGTAAATACGAAGAAGCCATGGCAGAACGTCCTTGGTTGTACCAAACTCCAATGGATATTTTGATTAAAGCTTCAAACGGAGCTTCTGATTTTGGAAATAAATTCGGGCAACCGTTAATTACTGGTTCAATTTTAACTTTCGAACATAATGAAGAAAATCGTAAATTAGGTTACGATAAAGTAATTATGCAAGCAGGTGGAATTGGTTATGGAAAATTAGATCAAGCGATAAAAAAGAAACCACAAGAAGGAGATAAAATTGTAATTCTTGGTGGAGAAAATTATAGAATTGGAATGGGTGGTGCTGCTGTTTCTTCAGCAGATACTGGAGCTTTTGGTTCTGGTATTGAATTAAATGCCATTCAACGTTCTAATCCAGAAATGCAAAAACGTGCGGCTAATGCTATTCGTGGTTTAGTGGAAAGTGACAACAATCCAATTGTTTCGATTCACGATCACGGTGCAGGTGGACATTTAAATTGTTTATCAGAATTAGTGGAAGAAACAGGTGGATTAATCGATTTAGATAAATTACCAGTTGGCGACCCAACACTTTCTGCCAAAGAAATTATCGGAAATGAATCTCAGGAAAGAATGGGATTAGTAATTGGTGAGAAAGACATCGAAACGTTGCAAAGAATTGCAGATAGAGAACGTTCTCCAATGTATGAAGTTGGTGATGTTACTAGCGATCATCGTTTTACATTCGAATCAAAATCTACAGGTTTAAAACCAATGGATTACGCTTTGGAAGACTTTTTCGGAAGTTCGCCAAAAACAATCATGACAGATTCAACAATTGCTAGAAATTACAGTAATTCAGAATACAATTCAAAAGAAATTCCAACCTATTTAGAGCAAGTTTTACAATTAGAAGCCGTAGCTTGTAAAGACTGGTTAACGAACAAAGTGGACCGTTGTGTAGGTGGAAAAGTGGCCAAACAACAATGTGTTGGACCGTTACAATTACCTTTAAATAATGTAGGTGTAATGGCTTTAGACTTCAAAGGAAAAGAAGGAATTGCGACTTCAATTGGCCACGCTCCTATTTCGTCTTTAATTGATCCAGTTGCAGGTACAAGAAATGCAATTGCAGAATCGCTTTCAAACATTGTTTGGGCACCTTTAAAAGATGGTCTAGATTCAGTTTCCTTATCAGCCAACTGGATGTGGGCTTGTAAAAATGAAGGTGAAGATGCCCGTTTATACGAAGCCGTTCAAAGTTGTTCTGATTTTGCTATCGAATTAGGAATCAATATTCCAACAGGAAAAGATTCCCTTTCAATGAAGCAAAAATATCCAAATGATGAAGTAATTGCACCAGGAACTGTAATTATTTCTGCTGCTGGAAATTGTTCTAACATTACGAAGGTAGTGGAACCGGTTTTACAACGCAATGGAGGAAATATTTACTACTTAAATTTATCTCAAGATACATTTAAATTAGGTGGTTCGTCATTCAATCAAACACAAAATAGAGTTGGAAATGAAACGCCAACTATTAAAAATGCAGATTTCTTTAAAAAAGCATTTAATACATTACAAGATTTAACTAAAGAAAGAAAAATCAAAGCTGGACACGATATTGGAAGTGGTGGTTTGATAACAACTTTATTAGAAATGTGTTTTGCAGATGTGAATTTAGGTGCGAATTTCAACTTAACTTCTATCAATGAAAATGATTCTACTAAATTATTGTTTTCTGAAAACATTGCTGTAGTATTCCAAGCTGATGCTGATGTAGAAGCTACATTTAAAGCTAACGGAATTGAAATTTTCAATATTGGAACCGTTACGAATTCAGATACTGTTTCTATTACGAATTTTGATGATACTTTCAATTTAAGTGTTTCAAAATACAGAAAAGCTTGGTTTGAAACTTCGTATTTATTAGATCAAAAACAAACTAAAAACGGAAAAGCATTAGAACGTTTTGAAAATTTCGCAAATCAACCTTTGCAATTTACTTTCCCATCGCATTTTGATGGAAAATTACCTGTAGTTTCAAACTCAAACCGACCAAAAGCGGCAATTATTCGTGAAAAAGGAAGTAATTCGGAAAGAGAAATGGCAAATGCTATGTATTTAGCAGGTTTTGATGTAAAAGACGTTCACATGACAGATTTAATTTCGGGAAGAGAAACGTTAGAAGATATTCAGTTTATTGGAGCAGTTGGAGGTTTCTCTAATTCTGATGTTTTAGGTTCGGCAAAAGGTTGGGCTGGAGCATTTTTATACAACGAAAAAGCCAATACAGCTTTGAAAAACTTCTTCAAAAGAGAAGATACACTTTCTGTGGGAATTTGTAATGGTTGTCAGTTAATGATGGAATTAGAATTAATTACTCCAGAGCATGAAGTTCATGGAAAAATGAAACATAACGATTCCCAAAAACACGAAAGTGGCTTTACTTCTGTAAAAGTTCAGAAAAACAATTCGGTGATGTTATCTAGTTTAGAAGGCACAACTTTAGGGGTTTGGATTTCTCATGGTGAAGGAAAATTCAATTTACCATTATCAGAAGAAAACTATAACATCGTAGCAAAATATGGCTATGAAGACTATCCAGCCAATCCAAATGGTTCAGATTATAACACTGCAATGCTATGTGATGCAACTGGAAGACATTTGGTTACAATGCCACACATTGAGCGCTCAACTTTCCCATGGAACTGGGCAAACTATCCAGATAAAGGACAAAAAGACGAAGTTACTCCTTGGTTAGAAGCGTTTGTAAATGCTAGAAAATGGATAGAAAATAAATAATTTATTTTAAGAATAAAAAAAATCAGCTTTAAAGAGCTGATTTTTTTTTTGCCCATTAATTAAAAATTAAGTAATTACCTCAGCATACTTTTCAATAATTAAACGTAAATCGTGAAACTCGAAAGGTTTGACTAAAATATCTTTCATTTTATATTTTGAAATATCACCTTCTAATTCATATTTATCAGAAGCTGTTAAAGCAATAATTGGTGTGGTTATTCCTAACTCATGAATTTTTTCTGTAGTTTCAAAACCATTCATTTTAGGCATGTGAATATCCATTAAAATAATATCGAAAGTGTTAGATTTTAAAATATCTAAAGCATGGAAACCATCCACAGCAATTGTACATTTTAAGTTGTTTTTTTCCAGAATTTTTTGTGTCACAATTTGATTCACTTTATTATCTTCTACAACTAAAACACTTAAATTTTCAATAGATTTACTATTTTTATTTGAAGTAGCACTTAGCACTTCTTCGCCTAAAATTAATGGAATAGAAAATCGAATCGTAGTACCTCTATTCAATTCACTATCAATATGAATTTGTCCGCCAAAGGCATCTACAAAACGTTTAACTATGGCTAATCCTAAACCTGTTCCTTGAAATTGTTCATCAGAATTTCTTTCAACCTGAACAAACTTATCAAAAATTTTATCAATATATTTTTGTGGAATTCCGATACCTGTATCAGTAATTTCAAAATTCAAAGCACAATTATTCTTAGTATAAACCTGAATATTCACATCACCATCTTTAGTAAATTTCAACGCATTACTTAATAAATTGATGATAATTTGCGAGAGTCTTGTTTTATCCGTTTTTATAAATTTTGGAACATCTGGTGCTAAATTTAAAGTGATTACATTATGGTATTGTTTGGCAATCACTTCCATAGAATTTACAATCGTTTCAATTTCAGATTCAAAATTAATATCTTCATAAATAAGTTCAATATTTTCCGATTCTATTTTAGATAAACTTAAAACATCATTAATTAATGATAATAAATATTTTGCGGAAAATTTTAATGAATTGATGTATTTACTATCTTTTAATTCCGCATGTTCATTTTCAATAATCTCAGTCATACCAATAACTCCGTAAAGAGGTGTACGTAATTCGTGACTTACGGTCGACATAAATTGCGTTTTAAGTTTGGCAATTTCTTCTGTCTTTTGTTTAGCTTTAAACAATTCGATATTAGCTTTTTTTAGCTTTTTATTAATTCTTCTGTTTTTCGTAAAATTTTTATACAGAAAATACATTAAAGTTAAAAAAGTAAACACTAAAATGGTAAGAAAAATGATAAAGTACTTATTAAAATTTAATTTCTTAACATAATTTTTATTTTCTTGTTCTACTTTTTCTATTCTTGAATTGATTAAATCCAATCGAAAAGTTTGATCTTTTCCTTGCAGGATATTTTTCTGTTCTTCGTTATAAATTTCGCTATTAAGTTCAATATACAATTTATAATATTCCACTGATTTGTCTAGTTTATTGTATTTTTTATAAAACTCTGCTAACGATTTATAAATGTCCAATAAATTCATCCTGATGGCAGGAGTAGCATCTCTTTTTCCTGCCTCAACCGCTTCTAAAAAAGCATTTTCAGCATTTATAAAATCTTTTTTATACAAGTCATAATAGGAAGAATAGGAAGCATACATGGAAATAATTACATCCATTTCTTTTACTAACAAAACCTTATCTTTTACTTCGTCTAAGTATTTTTTGCCTTCCTCAAATTGCTTTAATTCCATTAAATTGGCGCCAATATTTAGTGCTGCAACTAAGTAATCATTATTATTTTTAAGATGTTTGGTATGATAATATGCTTTTTTAAAATAATAAGTTCCTTTGTAAATATCTATGCCATTATAAGAATAAACGCCACCAAGATTATTGTACAACCAACCTAAAGAAGCATCATTTTTTATTTTTGAAGCACATGCAATTCCTTCTTTGTACAATTCAATCGCTTTATTATAATCGGTAAACTGTTCAAAATTTAAACCTAATAAATTATAGGTTTTCGCTGCAAGTTCAAAATCTTGTTTTTTTAACGCATAGGTAAGTATTTTTTCGGCTTGTTTTATAGATTCTTTGTTATTTAAATTGTAGAAATTATCGCTAGCAATGGCAAATAGCTTATTAGCTTCCACACTACTATTTAAATTAGTTTGGGAAAAATGTTTATTGAAAACCAATAAAAAAAAGAAAATATACTTTAAATTTTTCATGGCTTAATTAAACAGAAAAAGTATTTTTTTTTGAACTCCATCATTAGTACTAATTTATACATGTTTTTCTATAATTACTTGTAAATCTTTAATTTCGAAAGGTTTCACTAACACATCATTAATTCCATTGATAGCCATTTCGTTGATAATTTCATTTTTATCAGAAGCTGTTAAAGCGATAATTGGAGTTGTAATTCCTAATTCTCTAATTTTTTTAGAAGCATCAAAACCATTTAAAACAGGCATATGAATGTCCATTAAAATCAAATCAAATTTATGTTTTTCAATTAATTCGATAGCTTCCAAACCATTTTCAGCAATTTTACAAGTATGATCACTTTTGTCTAATAATTTTTTGGTCACCATTTGATTAATCTTGTTATCTTCAACAATAAGAATATTCAAATTTGTTTTATTATTTTTGGTTTCTAAAACTAAATTTTGTTTGTAAACAACTTCACAATCAGCTTGAATATAAGGGATTTTGACTGTAAAAATGGTTCCTTCATTTATTTTACTTTTGACTGAAATTTCGCCTTTAAACAAATCAACTAATCGTTTAACAATTGATAATCCTAGTCCAGTTCCTTTATATTGTTCATTTAAATTGACATCAACTTGGACGAATTTTTCAAAAATTTTATCTAAATATTCTTCTGGAATTCCAATTCCATTGTCTTCAATTTGAATTTGAATTTTTTGAGTAGTATCTTCTTCTAAAAGATCTAATTTAATAGAAACCACACCTTTTTTGGTGAATTTTAACGAATTACTGATTAGGTTAATTAAAATTTGTGAGAATCGGGTTAAATCTGTTTTTACAAATTGAGGAACGGTATCAGAAACTTCAATATTTAATTGATTTTTATTGGATTTTGCAATAATTCCTAGTGATTCTCTAATGACAGAAATTTCTTTTCTAATTTCTACATTTTCATAAATTAATTCAAACTTTGTATCTTCAATTTTGTATACATTTAAAACGTCGTTAATCAATGACAATAGGTAATTTGAAGAAAACTTCAAAGCATTAAAATACTTGTCTTTTTTCAATTCAACATGTTCAGATTCAATAATATCAGCCATTCCAATTACACCATACAAAGGCGTTCTTAATTCATGACTAACATTAGATAAAAATTGCGATTTAAGCAACGAAGCTTCTTCAGATTTGATATTGGCAATTTTTAATTGTTCGTTAGATTCGAATAATTTTCTATTTAATTTTCTATAATCTAAATAGTTTTTAAACATGAAAATTAGAAAGATTAATAAAATCCCAGCGAAAAACAAACTCATTTTTACAAGTTTTGAAGAAGCGGACATCTTTTGATCTTGTACTTTCTTTTCCGAAGCAATTTTCTGAATTTTATTATTCATTTCCACAATTTCAATGGAAGAGCCCGAAAATTTAATTTCTTGATTTCTCTCTTTTACATAGACAACATCTTGTAAACTATCATGCATTTCTAAAAAACGTAATGCTTTAGGAACATCATCATATTTTTTATAAAACTTATAAAGTTCATCGTACATTTCTAATTCATTGGCTTTTAAGAATTTTTTATCTCCAACTTTTAGTTTATTTATTACGATTTGATAATTGATTTCTGCATTTTTCTTATCGTTTACATTGGAATAATATTTTCCTAATAAAGAATGATATGTGACTAAAATTTCGAAATCATTGGTGTTTTTGGCAAAAGAATTAATTCGATCTAAAAATATTTTTGCAGTTTTAAAATCGCCTAATTCCATATTCGCGTCTGCAATATTAACTTCAGCGTAAGCGATGTCGATTTTTACACCATTCTTCTTGGAATATTCATAACATTTCAGATAATATTTTAATCCTTTTTTCGGGTTACTTAACCTAAAAAAATACACGTTTCCTAGATTGTTATGTAAAAAATCTAATTGTTGAATATCGTTAGCTTTATAGGCGTATTCAATTCCACGTTCGTAGTAATAGATGGCTTTTTTTAAATCTGAAAATTCCTCGTAATTAAGTCCGATGATGTTGTATACTTTAGCGGCATAACTGTAATCGTCATTTTTTAAAGCAAATTGAAGGACTTTTTGCGCATTTTCTAGTGAAGATTTACAATTTAAATTATTTAAATCATCAATAGCTTTTCTCAATGTTGCTTTAGCCTCTACCCTATTATTTACTACAAGTTGAGCAAAATTAAATTTTGGTAATAGGAGAAAAAAAAAGAATATAAAATATAGCTTTGCTTTCATTTTATTTTTTGAGAATTGTAAAAATAAAAAAATCCTGATATAAATCAGGATTTTTGATATAATTTATTTACAAATTATCGAATTAACTTCTTGTATTTGATACGAGTAGGTGTTACATCCTTACCTAATCTCTTACGTTTATTTTCTTCATATTCGGTAAAACTTCCTTCGAAACTATACACTTGTGAATCACCTTCGAAAGCTAAAATATGTGTACAAACTCTATCTAAAAACCATCTGTCGTGAGAAATGATTACCGCACATCCAGCAAAATTTTCTAAACCTTCTTCTAAAGCACGAAGTGTGTTGATATCTAAATCATTGGTTGGCTCATCTAAAAGTAGTACGTTTCCTTCTTCTTTTAAAGTCATTGCCAAGTGTAAACGGTTTCTTTCTCCACCAGATAATGTAGAAACTTTTTTGTTTTGATCACTTCCACCGAAATTGAAACGAGATAAATACGCTCTAGAATTCACTTGTCTTCCTCCCATCATAATCAATTCTTGACCGTCACAGAAGTTTTCCCAAAGTGTTTTGTTTACATCAATATTAGAGTGCGATTGATCTACATAGGCGATTTTTACGGTTTCACCAACTTCAAAACTTCCTGAATCAGCTTGCTGCTCGCCCATAATCATTTTAAAAATAGTAGATTTACCCGCACCATTTGGTCCGATAATTCCAACAATACCCGCTTGAGGTAAAACGAAATTTAAATCGTCATATAATAATTTATCGCCAAATGCTTTAGAAACATGTTTCGCTTCAATTACATTTGTTCCTAAACGTGGACCATTAGGAATATAAATTTCTAATTTCTCGTCTAGTTCTTTTTGATCTTCGTTTAATAACTTATCGTAGTTTTGTAAACGTGCTTTTTGTTTCGTTTGACGACCTTTTGCACCTTGACGTACCCAGTCTAACTCACGCTCTAAGTTTTTTCTGCGTTTAGAAGCTACTTTTTCTTCTTGTGCCATACGAGCAGATTTTTGATCTAACCAAGAAGAATAATTTCCTTTCCATGGAATACCTTCTCCTCTATCCAACTCTAAAATCCAACCGGCTACGTTATCTAAGAAATATCTATCGTGCGTTACGGCAATTACTGTTCCTGAGTATTGTGCTAAATGCTGTTCTAACCAAAGTACAGATTCGGCATCCAAGTGGTTGGTTGGTTCATCTAATAATAAAACGTCTGGTTGTTGTAATAACAAACGACATAATGCCACACGACGTTTTTCTCCACCTGATAAAACAGAAATTGGTGTATCTGGATCTGGTGTACGAAGTGCATCCATGGCAACTTCTAATTTGTTGTCAATTTCCCAGGCACCGCAAGCATCAATTCTATCTTGTAATTCTGCTTGACGATCCATAAGTTTCTCCATTTTTTCTGGATTTTCATACACTTCTGGCAAACCAAAATCGTCATTAATTTTATTAAATTCCGCTAATAATTCAAACGTTTCAGCGGCACCTTCACGAACAATATCAATTACTGTTTTTGTTTCATCTAATTGTGGTTCTTGCTCCAAATACCCAACGGTATAACCCGGTTGAAAAACTACATCGCCTTGGTAATTTTTATCGATACCAGCAATAATTTTTAATAAAGATGATTTTCCGGAACCATTTAATCCAAGAATTCCAATTTTAGCTCCGTAAAAGAAACTTAGATATATATTTTTAAGAACTTGTTTATCTGCTCCTGGATAGGTTTTACTCAATTTTTGCATTGAGAAAATTACTTTCTTATCGTCTGACATATGAAATGTTTATATTAATAATTTATTGTTTAAATCTTCGTTAATCTTAGATTGTACTTCTGAATTCGTAAATTAAAATTACATTCTTCCTTTTAAGGCATTAAAAACCCATGCATTAGCAAAAAAACCAACACCAACTGCGGCAAAACCCCACCCCGCAACATCATCGTATCTGTAAATAGCTAAACCTAATATAATCAATCCCATTATTACCATGATACCTGTAGCCCAAGCTAAAACTGTATTTTTGTTCATCTTTTTAATTTTATAAATTTAGGAATGCAAATATCGTAAATTTTATTTTTCTACGCTATTTAAAACCGACATTCTTAACGTTAAAAACTTAATTATAACAATAAAAATTATGGTTCCTAATACATTTGCCTTTAAATCTTTAATAGAAAATTCTTCTAAAATAAAAAGGCGCTTCCCTTGAAAGTAATTTTGAAAAAACTCATTAATTAAACCAATAAAATTGAAAAGTAATGCACTCCATAAAATGCTATTTAGTATTTTAATTTTACAAAAAAATGAAAAATAATAAAATATCAATAAACAAATAACCATAGCAAACAGCACATGCTCAATCGTATTTAAATTGTAATTAGTTTGTTCTGAAAAACCCCAAAAAGAAGCTCTTACAAACAAAACATAACTTACAAAAAAAGTAAAAATTAATTGTGAAAACTTAAAAACGGAAGTTTCAGATTTACCTTTTTGAAGCACTAAAACCTCCACACTTATAAAAAAGAAAAGAATGTAAAAATACAAAATGGGAACTTTAATTAAATATACAATAAAAAGACTAAACAAATAAAAACATCTTGTTAACCAATTTATTAGCCCAAAATTCATTAGTTAAATATTTTATAAACCATTTCTTTTAACATATCTTCTTCTTTCATGGAACCAGCTCCTACTCCTTTTGATTTCACATCAATATCTCGAATAACTTCTATAATCTGACTCACTTTTCGCATAGGAAAATTTCGAGAAGCGGTAACATATTCGTCCACAAAAAATGGATTTACACCTAATACTTTCGCTACATTAAATTTCGATTTATCCTTTAATCCGTGATATTGTAACAATTGAGAGAAAAATGAAAACATTTGCCCTGTTACTAATACCATTGGTGTTTCCTTCATATTAAAAGCAAAATG
>JACCEA010618152.1_pt1 | contig 11248 bp, 8 predicted proteins | sample 7449851 | NCBI WGS metagenome assembly JACCEA01 (sample SAMN15323453, study PRJNA562643) | freshwater metagenome | isolation source: river surface water | place: USA:Blue River Watershed | collected 2017-08-18 | reverse complement strand
GCCGTGATGGGCGGCACGCCAGCCCAGGTGGAAAACGCCGCCGAGATCGGCATGGAGCACCACCTCGGCCTGACCTGCGACCCGGTGGGTGGCCTCGTGCAAATCCCCTGCATCGAGCGCAATGCCATCGCGTCGGTGAAGGCCATCAACGCCGCCCGCATGGCACTGCGCGGCGACGGCACGCACTTCGTGAGCCTGGACAAGGTCATCAAGACCATGCGAGACACCGGCGCCGACATGATGACCAAGTACAAGGAAACCGCCCGCGGCGGCTTGGCCGTCAACATCGTCGAGTGCTGAGCGGCACGGGCGCGCCGCTGCGCAGCCGCTAGAGCGGCAGCACCTCGTCGCCCGGCTCGGGCACGCAAGCCTCGTTCAAGGGGGCGCCGTTTTCGCGCACCACCACGTGCGTGAGCGTGTGGCACAACTCCACGCGGCGCGCCGCGGGGTGACGCTGCTGCAGCCAGGATTCGAGCGCGGCGGGCAGCGTGGTGCGCACCTGGGCACGGCGCCAGTCGTCCTCCGGGTGGTCGTCGAAGTGGACCCAGGGCACGAAGGCGCGGGCGATCCACAGCCAGGCGCGGGACCTGGCGTCCACGGCCGGCGGCTCGTAACCCGCGCTCTGCAACCAGGCTTGGGCTTGTGCACGCGGGTCGCCATCGCTGGGGGGCGCCCAGGCGCTGGCGATCAACTCGGCCACCCACTGGTTGCAGTTTTGGTAGCGCAGCGAAAACGGGTGCGCGTTGGCGCTGTAGTGCGGGTGCAGCACGCGCAGGGCCGCCTCGTTGTCCAAGGCCGTCCGGGCCAGTTGCTGGCCGGCTTCACCCGGCACGAACACCAGGGACGCAAAGCCCAGCTGCGGGCTCTCGGTGCCGAACAGAAAACCCGCCACGCCCTGGTCGAACACGCGTGGGCGGGCTTCGTTGCAGGCGTAGTACAGCTGGCGCACGGTCCAGGGCGCGTCGGGATGGGCCGCCAAGGCCAAGCCCGAGTGGCTGTAGCGCACGCCCCAACGCTGCAGCCTCAGGCCCGAGCGGCTGATCAAGGCCAGCGGCTCGGGGGACTGCTGGAGCCGCTGCCGCACCACGGCGGCAAAACGCAGCAAACGGTCTTGCTCGGCAGCGCTGAGGTGGCTGCCGTCGCCATCGCAAAAGCGATGCGCCAGCGAGCCTGCATGGGCTGAACAGGCCAGCGCCAGGCCGGCCAGCGCCGCCGCTGCGGCGCCCCAGTGCCGCAGGGTCAACGCACCACGCGGGCGTCGAGGTCGCGCAGCCAATCGTCGGCCAAGGCCAGCAAGAAGGGCTGCGGCTCGGCGGCCAGGGCAAAGGCCACGCCGTAGGCACGCGGTTGCGCATCCAGCAGCGTGCCCACGGCCAGGCCTTGCTTGTCGGCCAAGGCGGCGTCCAGGGTCAGGGCGAAGGCCTGTGCGCCTTCGCTCACGGGCGCCAGTTGGAGTTGCAGCTTGCCGGGCTTGCCCGGCGCGGCGGCCACTTCCGTGACGCGGTATGTGCCTGCCGCCACCTTCTTGTCTTCGCCCGAAGAACTGCCGCTGCTGCCGCTCACCGATTCCGACAGGCTGGCCACCGACTGCGACGCCAGGCTGGCGGCGCTGGAGGTGAAGGAGTCGGCCCAAGCCGGCGTGGCCAGGGCAAGCACCAGGGGCATGGCGTACAGGGCGCGAAGGGACATGAACGGTCTCGGGTCAGCAACGGGTGGGCGGAATGTAACCAGCGCACGCCCCCCGTTGGGGCATGGTTTAACCGCGCCGCTGGCGCACGGCAGCCGCCAAACGGCGCAACACCGGCTCGGTCTGGGCCCAGCCCAGGCAGGCATCGGTCAGGCTCACGCCAGGGCGCAGGCTGCTTTTCGGGGTGCCGGCCACGTGGTCTTGGCGGCCAGGCTGCAGGTGGCTTTCGATCATCACGCCCGTGATGCGGCGTTCGCCGGCCTCGATCTGGCGGGCGATGTCTTCGGCTACCTCGATTTGCTTCTCGAACTGCTTGCTGCTGTTGCCGTGGCTGCAATCGACCATGACCTGCTCGCGCACACCGCTGGCGCGCAGTGCGGCGCAGGCGGCCTCGATGCTGGCGGCGTCGTAGTTCGGCGTTTTGCCGCCGCGCAGGATGAGGTGGCAGTCTTCGTTGCCGCGGGTTTCGAAGATGGCGGCCGCGCCCATCTTGGTCATGCCCATGAAAGCGTGGCCGCTGCGAGCGGCCAGCACGGCGTCGGCCGCGATCTTGACGCTGCCGTCGGTGCCGTTCTTGAAGCCCACCGGGCAGCTCAGGCCGCTGGCCAGCTGGCGGTGGCTTTGGCTTTCGGTGGTGCGCGCGCCGATGGCGCCCCAGGCGATCAGGTCGGCGATGTACTGCGGCGACAGCAAGTCCAGGAACTCGGTCGCCGGCGGCAGGCCCAGGGCCGTCACGTCCAGCAGCAGCTGGCGGGCCAGGCGCAGGCCCTCGTTCATGCGGAAGCTGCCGTCCAGGTTGGGGTCGTTGATGTAGCCCTTCCAGCCCACGGTGGTGCGCGGCTTTTCGAAGTAGACGCGCATCACCGTGATCAGCTCGCCGCCCAGCTCTTGGGCCAGGCCCTTGAGCAAGCGGGCGTAGTCCATGGCCTGGTCGTGGTCGTGGATGGAGCAAGGCCCCACCACCACCACCAAGCGGTCGTCTTCACCGCGCAGCACGCGACCGATGTCGGCGCGGGTGCGCTCCACCAGGCTCAGCGCCTGTTCGGACGGCGGCAGCTCGTCCAGCAGCAGCGCGGGGCTGATCAGGGGCCGCACGGCGCGGATGCGCGTGTCGTCGGTGCGGGTGGCGTCTTGGGTGGCATCGCCCACTTCGCGGTCGTGGGTCGGGTCGTCGAATCGTTTCATGGGGCAGGCTGGGAGAATCCTGCCCATTGTTGCCGCTTTGAGTGCCCTGCCCCATGCTGTTCCCCTATGCCCTGGCCCGCCCTGCCCTGTTTGCCCTGGACCCGGAGCACGCCCACGAGCTGACGATGGCCAACCTGGAGCGCTTCCAGCGCACGCCGCTGGCCTGCACTTGGGCGCAGCCGCGGGTGGACGACCCGGTGACCCTGGCCGGCTTGAAGCTGCCCAACCGCATCGGCCTGGCCGCCGGGCTGGACAAGAACGGCCGCGCCATCGACGGCCTGGGCGCCATGGGCTTCGGCTTCATCGAAGTGGGCACGGTCACGCCCAAGGCGCAGCCGGGCAACCCCAAGCCGCGCATGTTCCGCCTGCCGGAGCACGACGCGCTGATCAACCGCCTGGGCTTCAACAACGAAGGCTTGGACGCCTTCCTGGCCAACGTACAGCGCGCTCGCACCTTCCGCGCGGGCGGTGGCGTGCTGGGCTTGAACATCGGCAAGAACGCCGCGACGGCCATCGAAGACGCCGCCAGCGACTACCTGAAGGGCTTGGAGGGCGTGTACCCGCACGCCGACTACATCACCGTCAACATCAGCAGCCCCAACACGGCCAACCTGCGCAGCCTGCAAAGCGACGAGGCGCTGAAGGCCCTGCTGGACGCGCTGATGGCGCGCCGGGAGCATCTGGCCACGGCCCAGCGTCGCAAGGTGCCCTTGTTCGTGAAGATCGCACCGGATTTGGACGAGGCGCAGGTGGGCGTCATCGCCACCACCTTGCGCGACTGCGGCGTGGACGGTGTCATCGCCACCAACACCACCCTCAGCCGCGAGGCCGTGGCTGGCCACCGCCATGCGGGCGAAGCCGGGGGCTTGTCGGGCGCGCCGGTGCGCGAGGCCAGCAACCGCGTGATCGCCTTGCTGCGTGCGGCGCTGGGCCCGGGCTACCCCATCGTGGGCGTGGGCGGCGTGATGAGCGGCGCCGATGCCGCCGCCAAGCGCCGCGCTGGCGCCGACGTGGTGCAGGTTTACACCGGCCTGATCTACCGCGGCCCGGCCTTGGTGCGCGAAGCGGGCTTGGCCCTGAAGCAGGCTTGACCCTGCGCAAGCCAGGACCTTGGGTTAGGGCGCAACCCTAGCCGCTGCCGGCGCGCCTTGTGTCACCGTACTGGGGCCATGAACCCCAGCGAAGTTCACGAGGTCTTGAGGCTCAGCAAACTCTTCGGCGCCTTGGCCGAGGGGGACCGCCACGCCTTGGTCGAACAGCTGAAGGTGCGGCGGGTGCAGGCGGGCGAACAGCTGTACGCCGAGGGCGCCGCGGCCGATGGCTTGTTCATCGTGCTCAGCGGCCGGCTGCGCGTGTCGCGCCACGGCCGCAGCGGCGACTTGCTGCTCTACAACGAGCTGTGCCCGGGCGAATGCACCGGTGTGGCCGGCTTGATGCTGGGCCAGCCCCGGACCGCCGATTTGTTCGCGCTGCGCGACGCCATCGTGGCCGAGTTGAACCAGGAAGGCTACGAGCACCTGCTGCGCTTGAGCCCCCTGGTGTTCAGCCGCCTGTTTGCGCAAGCCCTGCACCACTACTTGCGCCACATCCAGCAGTTGGACGAAGGCCAACGCGCGCAAACCATCGCCATCGTGCCTTTGCAGCCGGGGCCCGAGGCCACGCGATTGGCGCATCGGCTGCACGAGGTGCTCGGCGCGCAGGGCCGCAGCGCCTTGCTGGAGCCCAGCGGCGAGGCCAGCACCGAGTTGGACGTGGCCCAGGCCATGCTGCGCATCGACCAGCACGACCGGCAGACCGAGGTGCTGCTGATCCGTGCCGAACCCAGCGCCAGCGCGTGGACGCGGTTGGCCTTGCGGCAGGCCGACCAGATCTTGTTCGTGGCCACCCCCGGCCCCAGTCCCTTGCCGGGGCCGCTGGAGCGCCGCTTGCGCGAAGAGCCTGGCTTCGACTTCAAGCGCCAGCACCTGGTGCTGGTCTACCCCGACGACGCCCCGCACCCGCAAAGCACCCGGCCTTGGCGGCAAGACCGCAGCCGCCTGGAGCGCGTGCTGCCCGTGCGCGCCAGCCACCCGGCCGACACCGGCCGCCTGGCCCGCTTGCTGACCGGCCGCGCCGTGGGCGTGGTGCTTGGCGGCGGCGGTGCGCGGGGCTTTGCGCACTTGGGCGTGATCCGGGCGCTGGGCGAGGCCGGCATCCCGATCGACTTGGTGGGCGGCAACAGCATGGGCGCCCTCATCGGCTCGCAATGGGCGCTGGGCTACAGCCTGGAAGAAATTCAACAACGCGTGCTGGCCTTTGCGGCGAATGGCGAGCGACCCACGCTGCCCGTGGTGTCGCTGTTGTCGGGCCGGCGCATGGAGCAAGGCCTGCGCCGGCTGTGCGACAACGCCCAGGTCGACGGCCTGTGGACGCCGTTCTTCACCGCCGCCTGCAACCTCAGCCGTGCTGCCACCACGGTGCTGGACCACGGCCCGCTGTGGCGCGCCGTGCTGGCCAGCAACAGCCCGGCCGGCTTGCTGCCGCCGGTGCTGTACGACGGCGATTTGCTGGTGGACGGCGCCATCCTCGACAACGTGCCGGTGGACGCCATGCGCCAGCGCCTGGGCACGCCGCTGGAGCGCCGGCGCGGCAACGGCACCGTCATCGCCATCGACGTGGACGTGCAAGAGCCCCTGGCCGTGGCGCCCGACAAAACCCACCTTCGCCCGATGGACAAGCTGCGCAGCAGCATCGGCCGCGGTGCCGCCATGCCCGGCATCGGCGACATCCTCTACCGCGCCGGCCACTTGGGCGGGCTGATGCAGCGCAACAAGACCGTGAGCCTGTCGGACTTCTACCTGGAGCCGCCGGTGTCGGAGTTTTCGATGATGGGCTACAAGCGTGCCGACGAGATCGTGGCGCGGGGCTACGAGTACGCGACGCAGGCCATCGCGGCCTGGGACCGGCGCGCGTTCGGCGGCCGATGACGCAGGCCGGTCAGCGGCTGGGCTTGGCCCTGGCGCAGCGCGAGGTCTTGCTGGACCAACGCGCCCACCCCGACAGCCCGCACCTGCTGCTGGGCGGCTTTGCCCTGCTGCGCGGCCCGGTGGACGGCGACGCGCTCAACGCCGCGTTGCAAGCCCTGGCCCGTGAGCAAGCCGCCCTGCGCCTGCGCGCGCTGGACCACACCGGCCAAACCCTGCTGCCCCCCGCGCACGAGGCACCGTCGCTCGTCGAACTGCCCGCGGGCGACCCCGCGGAGCCCTGGGCCGCGATGGGCGAGGTGTGGCAGCGCTGGAGCGCCCAGCCCCTGGACTTGCTGCACGACGTGCCCTGGCGCATGGGTTGGATGCCCTTCCATGCCAGCCTGCACGGCCTGGTGCTGTTCACGCACCACGCGGTGATGGACGGCTACGGCACCGCGCAGTTCATGCGCCGCTGGGCCGCGCTGTACAGCGCCATGGTGCGCGGTGAGTCCCCGCCCGCGGAAGACGGCAACGTCTACCTTCAGCACATCGAAACCAGCCTGGCCTACCCCGACAGCCCCGCCATGGCGGCCGACGCCCGGCACTGGCACGCCCAGTTCCCCAGTGCGCCACCGCCCCTCCTGCCGCCCAGCGCATCGGCCACCCTTCCCCGCGCCTTGATGGCCCAGCAGCGCTGGTCCCGCGAACGCCAAGCCGCGTGGACGGCCGTGGCGGCCCACGAGGGGCAGACCGCCTTTGCCACCCTGCTGGCCGCGCTGGCGGTGCATTGCACGCGCATGGCCGGCGTAGACGAGGTCGTCATCGGCGTGCCCACGCTCAACCGGCTCGGGCGCGCGCACCGGCAGGCGGTGGGGATGTACGTGGGCGTGGTGCCCCTGCGCCTGCGCCCCGACCCCGACGGCACCGCGCGCGGCTTGATCCACCAAATCGGGGTGCAGTTGCACGCCGGCCTGCGCCACGCCCGCTACCCGGCCAGTCAATTGGCCCGGGACCTGAACCTGCTGGCGCAAGGCCGCACCAGCCTGTTCGACGTGCTGCTCTCCTTCGAGCGCCAGGACTATCACCTGGCCTTTGGCGAGGCCCAGCTCACCGAGTCTCAGCAGCTGTTCAGCGGCTGGGCGCGCTTTCCCCTGAGCCTGACGGTGTGCGATTTCGGGCCCGAGCAAGACCTCAAGGCCATCGCAGAAGGCAGTGCCGCGCGCTACGACGCCCGCGGCCTGGAGCTGCTGCTGCGCCGCGTGGCCCACGTGGCCGACCAGCTGGCTGCAGTGCCCGAGGCCCCGCTGCGCCAGGTGCAGCTGCTGGACCCCGTGGAGCGCGCCGCCGTGCTGGACGAGCCACACCGCGACCTGGCCCAGCTCGACCTCGTCGAGCCGTTCGTGCAGCGCTTTTTTCAGCAAGCCGCCCTGCTGCCCGAGGCCACGGCCTTGGTGTGGGACGGCGGCAGCCTCGGCTACGCCGCATTGGCCCAACGGGTGGACACCTTGGCGGCGCACCTGCTGCACGCCGGTGCCAGCCCCGGCCGCGTGGTGGCCCTGGCCTTGCCGCGCGGGCCCGCGTTGGTGCAGGCCCAACTGGCCGTGGCCCGGGCTGGTGCCGCCTTCTTGCCGCTGGACGTGGACGCGCCCGACGAGCGCCAGCGCCAATTGCTGGACGTGGCCGACGCGGTCGCTGTGGTGACGCAAAGCGAGGCCCTGCCACGCTGGCAGGCCCTGCACCCGAAGGTGCTGGAGGTGAACGCGCCGTCCCCAACGTCACGGCCCGTTTTGCCACCCTGGCCGGGCGAGCGGGATCTGGCCTACCTGCTGTTCACCAGCGGCAGCACGGGCCAGCCCAAGGCCGTGGCCGTGCCCCACGGCGCGCTGGCCAGGCGCTTGGCCTGGATGGCGCGGGCCTGGGGCATCGGGCCGGCCGACCGCAGCCTGCAAGGCACCCAGCCCACCTTCGACCCCTCGCTGATCGAGTTGCTCTTGCCCCTGACCCAAGGCGCCAGCGTGGCCCTGCCGGCGGCCGGCAAGTTGGCCCCGGAGAGCCTGGCGCCCTTTGCCGCACGCCACGGCTGCAGCTTCACCGCCCTGGTGCCCACCACCCTGCGCCGCCTGCTGGACGGTTTGCGCGCCCTGCCCCCCAGCGAGCGCCAGCGGCTGCGGCTGCGCGTGGCCTGCTGCGGCGGCGAGGTGCTGCCGCCCGAACTGGCCCAACGCTGGTTGAATGAAACCAGCGCCTCCTTGTGGAACGTGTACGGCCCCACGGAGGCCTGCATCTTTGCCACCGCCTGGCCCTGTCGGGCGGAGGACGGCGCCGGCCCCTTGCCCATCGGCCAGCCCGTGGACGACACCCGCCTCTACGTGCTGGACGCCCAAGGCCAGCCCTTGCCCTACGGCGCCGAGGGCGAGGTCTGGATCGGCGGTGCCGCACTGGCCCTGGGCTACTGGGGCGATGCGTCGCGCACGGCTTGGGCCTTCGTGCCCGACCCCTTCGTGCCAACGGCCGGCGCCCGCATGTACCGCACGGGCGACCGCGGCTGGTGGGACGGCGAAGGCCACCTGCACTACGCCGGCCGCGCAGACCGCCAGCTCAAGCTGCGCGGGCTGCGCATCGAGCCGGGTGAAATCGAAGCGGCCCTCACCGCCCTGCCCGGCGTGACCGAGGCCCACGTGCAGGCCGTCGCCGACGGCGATCGCCTCCTGCTGCAGGCCTGGCTGGCGCCGGCCGACCTGGCGCTGGACGCCGTCCAAGCCGCCCTGCGGCAGCGCCTGCCCGAGGCCCTGGTGCCCAGCCGCTGGGCACCGGTGGCGGCCCTGCCGCGCACCTCAGCCGGCAAAGTGGACGAGGCCGCGCTGCCGCCCTGCACGGCCCGGGCGCCGTCGCGCGAGCCGCGCACCGCGCTGGAGGCCACCTTGCGCGACCTGTTGCGCCAGGTGCTGCACGAGCCCAGCTTGGGCGTGGACGACGACTTCTTCAGCAGCGGCGGCGATTCGCTCGCGGCCTTGGACTGGCTCGCGGCCATCGAGGAACGCACCGGCCTGCGCCCCAGCCTGGGCTTGCTGGCCCAGGCGCCCACCGTGGCGCGCCTGGCGGCCGCCCTCGTGGCCGAAGGCGCCCCCGGCCCCTTGGCAGTCACCCCCAGCGGCGCCGTGCGCATGGCGGTGGCCTTGTCCGACGCCCCTGGGCAGCCCCAGCTGTACCTGGCCGCCAGCGGGCACGGCGACTTGCTGCGCTTCCAGGCCTTGGCCCAGGCCTTGAGCCCCCACCTGGCGGTGACCATGCTGCAGCCCCCGGTGGGGATGCACGACCCGCAGCTCGACACGCTGGCCGACGCCTACGCGCAGCACGTCGCCCAGGCGGCCCAGCGAGGCCCCCAGCGCCCCGTCGTGCTGGCCGGCTTTTCGGTCGGCGGCGTGGCAGCGCTGGAAGCGGCCCGCCTGCTGCAGCAGCGCGGCGTGCCGGTGCAAGGCCTGGTGCTGATCGATTCCGTCTACCCGCGCTGGTTGTTCCGCCAAGGCTGGCTGTGGCGCCTCATGGGCTGGCTGGCGCGGCGCTTGGCCGTGCAGGAACTGACGATGAACGGCCGGCGCCTGGGCGCCATGTTCAGCGACCCCGGGCTGCTGCACCAGGTGCTGGCCTTGCGCCGCCACCGGGTGCGCGCGGTGGAGGTGCCGGTCACGCTCATCCGCACCAGCGGGTTGGCCCGTTGGCAACGCTGGCTGTTCGGGCCCTGGCGCAGTCAGGTGGGCGTGACCCTGCGGGTGCAAGAGGTGCCGGGCCTGCACGGCTCCGTCTTCGAGCCCGCGCGCATCCAGGCTTTGGCCCTGGCCTTGCGGGCTGCCGCGCAGCCGTCATCGGGCGCGGGCGACACTGGCGCCCATGGATGACCTCGCCCGCCGGCGCCTGCGCTGGCTGATTGCTCTCGCTGTCGCACTCGTTGCCCTGGCGCTGGCCTGGCAATTCAGCCCCGCCCGCGCCTGGCTGGCACCGGTGCAGCTCATCCAGGCCTGGCAAGACCTGGCGCAGCGATTGGGGTGGGCCGCGGTGCTGGGCAGCTTCGTGCTGGCCTGCAGCCTGGCCGTGCCCCTGTCCTTGCTCACCGTGCTGGCGGTGTTGGCGTTCGATCCCCTGCACGGCGCCGCCCTGGTGCTTCTGGGCGCCAGCCTGTGCGCCGTGCTGACCTTTGCGCTGGGTCGTCACCTGGGTCAGGCCGCCGTGACCCAGTGGGCCGGGCCGCGCGTGCAGGCCTTGAACGCCCTGGCCGAGCGGCGCGGTTTGCTGGCGGTCATCGCCGTGCGCTTGGTGCCCGCCGCCCCCTTTGCCGTGGTCAACCTGGTGCTGGGGAGCACGCGCATCCGCTGGGGGGCGCTGCTGCTCGGCAACCTGCTGGGCATGCTGCCCATGGTGGGCGTCACCGCCTGGGCGGCGCCGGCCATCTTGCGCCAGCTGGAGCAGCCCACGGCCTGGGGCTGGGGCGGCCTGCTGGCCGTGTTGGCGTTCGTGGCGTTGGTCAGCCTGGCTTTGCGCCGGTGGGTGAAGACGCTGTGAGCGCGCCGCTGCGCCTATGCCTGGTGCGCCATGGCGAAACCGACTGGAACACCGAGCAGCGCATGCAGGGCTGGACCGACACGCCCCTCAACGCCCACGGCCTGCGCCAAGCGCAAGCCCTGGCGCAGGCGCTCAAGGGCGTGCGTTTCGACGCCATCGTCAGCAGCCCGCTGCAGCGCGCCTTGGCCACCGCCCAGGCCGTGGCCGGCGACCGCCCCATCGTGCTGGAGCCCCGGCTGCGCGAACGGCACCACGGTGACTTGCAGGGCCTGACCCGGGCCGACATGGCCCGGCTGCACCCCGCGCTGCACGCGGCCTTGGTGGCCCATCGGCCCGACTACCTGCCACCGGGCGGCGAAGACATCGAGACCTTTGCCGGGCGCGTGCAGGCGGCGCTGGACGACTTGCACCGCGCCCACGCCGGCCGCACCGTGCTGGCGGTGGCCCACGGCGGCGTGCTGGATGCGGCCTACCGCCTGGCCACGGGGCAAGACTGGCGCAGCCCGCGCCGGCGCACGCTGCCCAATGCCGCCATCAATTGGCTCGTGGCCGACGCCCAGGGCTGGCGCGTGGAGGCCTTCGGGCAATCCGCGCACCTGGACGCCGCGGTGGATGACTCGGGCGGCTGAGGCCGCCGTTCACCCGCCGCCCTTCACCACACCCGGCAGCGCTGGGCGTCGGGCTTGGTCATGGGGCTGCCTGGCTTGCAGGCGAAGGCCTTCTCGAACTCGGGCATGTTCACCACCACGCCGTTGATGCGGTAGCGGCCCGGCGAATGCGGGTCTGTGCGGGCGTGCACGCGCGCGGCCTCGGGCCGCTCGTGGCTGCAGTCCCACTGGGCAAAGCCCACGAAGAAGCGCTGCTCCGGCGTCAG
>JACCEA010872146.1_pt1 | contig 11249 bp, 10 predicted proteins | sample 7449851 | NCBI WGS metagenome assembly JACCEA01 (sample SAMN15323453, study PRJNA562643) | freshwater metagenome | isolation source: river surface water | place: USA:Blue River Watershed | collected 2017-08-18 | reverse complement strand
TACCTGACATGATGTGTTTCCTCAGAAATGTGTTTGACAATTAATTGAATAAATAGATAATTATTGACGGATCAAATAATCATCGAGTAACTTGATTTTAACATCATCACTTTTACGCCCAAGTGAAACGTAATCGTGCTTTGTTCTTAACGCACTACGATAGCGAACACCACTTTCATCTATAACAAGATCAGCCCATGCTTCACTATCTTCAGCTTCGTGAACATCAATAAAACCTCCATTGTCAAGTTCAACCCCAACAATTTCTCGACCACCTGATAACTCAGTACGATCTTCATAACTAGACTGTTTATAGAACATATCATACAACTCAGCAGTTACCGTTAAGTCAATATCATCTGTTGAGTTCTTCAACCCAAGCAATAACATACTGCCACCATGACTAACGTGCATGTCTTCTAACTTAATTCCAAACTTTGAAGCAAGACTTAAAACATTATTTATAAAAGCTGACTTATCCATAATTGACTCACAAGTGATTTAAATATACGATATGTATATCATGTTAGTAATATATATCTGAAAAGATTTGAAATCTCCATATATTCTACAAGATCGTAATAAAAGAAATAGGGAGCCTAGGCTCCCTATTTCTTATTTGATTGCCTTTAGAAGTTGATCAAAATCAATTTCATTGGTAAGTTTTGAAAGTAAGTGTCGTTCTGTCCACACAGGTACGCCTAGTTTCTCTGCTTCGACTGATTTAGAAGAAGAGGTAGGATAGTTACAGATTAGTGCGGTAATGTCTTTAGAGACGCTCCCAGAGACTTTCCCGCCATGTGCTTTGATCACTTTAGCCAACGCATCGCGGTTAGGTGCAAAATCAACTGCACCTGTGATAACAAAAGTTTGACCTTTTAATTGATCACCAATAACTAAAGCGATTTTAGGTTGAACACCTACTTCAAATAACTCAGTTACTATTTTTTGATTATCCTCAATAGAGAACCAGTCAATAATCGAATCAGCGGTTACATCACCAATATCATTCAATGCGATCAGTTCATCTTTGGTTACACTAAACAAATCACTAATTTTGAAATGATCACAAATTTCAATTGCAGTAGATTTACCTACGCCTGGAATACCCAAACCAAAGAGTACACGATATGCATCTGTTTTCTTTGTCAGTTCAATCATGGATAAAATACGATCAATTGATTTTTCACCTAGATCATCCAATTCAACTAACTCGTGACGCTTTTCATGAAGATGGTAGATATCCGTTATGTCAACCAAATAGTTTAACTCAATGAGTCGTTTGATTAAACGATCACCTAATCCTTTAATATCCATTGCATCTCGAGAACAGAAATGTTGGATAGCCGCAGTTAATCGCCCTCCACAATCCTTTGAGTTCATGCAATAAAGAAAGACACCATTAGAAGAAACAATTGTTGCTGTTCCACAAACAGGGCATTCTTTAGGCGGTTCGATCTCAACTAATCCTTCGATCTTCTGACGAGCATCCAGAACATAGTCAACGATCTTTGGAATCACATCACCTTGACGAGACACGATTACACAATCATTGATTTTAATACCCAGACGTTTAATCTCTGCAAGATTGTGTAAGGTTACAGCATTATAACAAACCCCACCAATCAATACATCATCAACATGGGCTACCGGTGTAATTACCCCAGTACGGCCCACCTGCCATTCAACATCTTCTAAAACAGTTACACCCGTTTCTGCAGGAAACTTGTAAGCCACTGCGTACATCGGATAAGTGGAAGATTCCCCTAACTGCTTCTGAACATCAAGATCATTATATTGAATAACAACCCCGTCAATATCAATGTCATAGTCAGCACGTACATCCTGCATCTGTTGGATGAATTCCATGGCCTGCTCAATTGTATTACAACGACGATGGCGTTTAACAGCAAAACCAATAGTTACCAGATAACCAAAGATTTGTGCCATTGTACGACCATAGTCGGTAAGCACTGGATCAGCATTTCCAATGAACCGGAAACCGTAAGCATAAAAACCTAGATATTTCGAAATATCAATTTCAGGATTTAGAGAACGTAGAATACCTGATACTGCATTACGAGGATTAGAGTAAGGTTTCTCTCCTAACTCAACCATTTTCTTATTAAGTTCTTTAAATGCATGTCGTGGAATAACCACTTCACCACGAACCTCAAGATCATACTTTCCTTTATGACCTTGATTAATATCAGAAGGGATGGTGAGGATATGGTTAGCGTTATGACTAACGTCTTCACCTACACTACCATCCCCACGGGTCAACGCATATGTTAATTGTCCAGCTCGGTAAATTAAAGATACCGCCAACCCATCAAGTTTAGGATTTAGGAGAATTTCATTTTTACCTAGATCCGGGAACTGTGCAGAAATTTCACTTTCATTAAACACATTCCGCAATGACAACATAGGGTGAATGTGTGAAATTCGTTCTAAACTTTTAACTGGAGTGTTACCTACTTTCTTAGTCACGCCAATTGCATAAGGGAGAGTAACTCCTTTTTCTTCATTTAACACTTCAGCCTTTTTCAGCAGGTTAAATAAAAGATCATAGGTTTCATCTGGTATCAATGATTGACCCAAAGCATTGTACATGTAAGAAGCTCTTAACAGATAACTATTAAGGGTGATTAGGTTATCCTCTGTAACTGTTTCAGGTTTTAGCTTTAAAAATTTATCTAACATTAGATCACATTCTCCCAACAAGTGAACAATACAGCATAAATATAAATGACATATTGGTCTTCTTTATTCAGCGACTTAAAAACTTCATTCTTACCCAATAATTGAGAAACCATCTGAATAGAGGTATCTAACTGTATTGTTTTTGAAAATATCTTGATCCAACCAGAAAGTTTATCGATCTTTGTCTGGTCTCTATAAAAGAGACTATATGGTGTAGGTATGCGTTTGACTTTACCAGACTGTTTCATCAATTCGATGTATGTAGCTTCTGCAACAATAATTCGATATTCTTCTGGGGTAACATTCATTCCTTTACGGATGTTCATACACCGATTATGAAAATCAAACTCGCAACCTATGTGGTAAACAAAATCGGTGTCTTGACGTAAATAATTTATTAACTTTAGATCAACATAAGTAATAAAATCTAACGTACCCCAATTCAACCCTTTAGGGACATCCACTTCTGATAGCAAGTTTTCACGCCCAACATCGATGAGGAATTTATTTAGTTTAGCAAATTCCAAACGACAAGCATCAGAGACACCTACCACAGGAGTGTTATAAGCTGCTTTAACCTCACGTGTTAATCTACCAGCTAAACTATATGGTGGGATTAACCAAATCCCCAAAGGGATCGATATAACTGATGTGGACCATTTTTTGTAAATGAGATATCCGATCAACAGCACTATGATAAATAACACACTAAAAATAATCCACATGATAATTTCCTTATAACCAGTTACGGAATAAAACAGCTAATTGGTAATCAAATAACTTACCTTCGATAGTTTCAGAGATCTGTAAACCGCGATCAAACGATGGACTTTCGGCCAACAGTCGTACAACAGCTGGATCTCGACAAATTTTAAGTGCAGCCATCTGAAGCTCACCACACTTTTTAGTATCCATACTTAGACCTACCCGTCGAATCACGCTATTTGCTAAAACAGGGTTACGAGCATATTCTTCGGATTTACGCTCGAGATTGTACTCCTGAATAATTTTAGCTAATAACCAGTTTCGTTCTATTCGGCTGATAGCACGAGAATTTAAAGCTTTAGATGCAATTATGTTCAACTCTTTTAGTAACGAGTCATTCGCACTATAATCCTTATTTGAGCCACCAGTTAATTGAATAGCACGTTGTAGATCAAGATTTAGCTCCAAATCTTTAGTTAAATTGCCATGGGGGTCTACCTCTGGAATAACTCCCATTGTCATGATTGCATTTAATAAAGTTTTAGAAGTAATGGTTCGAGAAATCGAATTTTTAAATACACTCATTAACGTTTCAGTGCTATTTAAATAAATATCGTGGGTGTATTCTCTCAACACCAATGGGTCAAAAATTTTGGTATGTCGTTTAGGAAAAATATACGCGCCCATGAATTTTTGAATTGCATCTTGCTGTGATAGACGATAACGGTAATATAAAATACCTGCTATTACAAATACAACTAAAATCAATATTCCAACAAAATAGTTAAACATGAAAAATCTCCGATACCTTTTAAGGTATGTATTTAATTTATTGTAACTGCTTCATTTAGATAATATATACCTAACTAAATTTAGCATGACTATTATAACCATCTGGAATGGTCTGAAGATTATCAGCATTCACGACAAGCACTTGCGCATTAGTAAATGTGCCGTGCTGTGCAGCGTAATGTGAAATCATAAACATCTGTGGGCTCATTTCAGTTTCAATCATATCATAGACAACTTTCATCATACGTACACGATGCACATCGTCCATGTTTGCTGCTAACTCATCCAACACCAACGGGAAATCCCCGAGGTCATGTGTTTTCATAATTAACAGTTTAAATGCGAAATTGATAATATCCCGTTGAGCAGTAGACGTATTTTTAATATCGTCACTCGGCTCTTTAGCTCCTTTTATTTTAACAGGGAAGTAGAAATCCAAATCCCCTTTTTTATTTCGACACGGTTGTACTTCAATAGGGTAAGTCCATACCGCATTAATAACAGCATTTAACTTATCCACAAACTCACCAATAAATTCATCTAACGCATCCCCTAACATACCGGTCTTTGGGCATAGTTCATCATAGAGGATTGTCATGTTTTCTATATTTTCATCAACTTCTTCTTTCTCCTTAAGAAGACGATCACGATTAAGCTTGGTGTATTGAATACCTGTGATTTGTTTTTCAATTGAAGTTAACTCTGCACTTAATTCAGCTTTAGAACTATAAACAAAACGATGGACCATATTATTCAAGTTAGCTTCATTATACTCCTCTACTTCATTGAGTACATTCTCTGTTTCACCGATCCATGTAGAGCGTGTATCAATGTGGCGGATATAAGCTTCTGCATCTTGAATTAATTCCCGAATGCGTACACTTTGATCAATGTATGTGCTGTAGGTTTTAGATAAATCATTTAAACGTTCTTCACCTAATCGGCGACGCTCAAGATCTTCAGATTGAAGTAAAATAATATCCTGTTCAACCTTTATCAAACGATCAGATAACTCTCGGTATCTCATAGAAACACCAATATCAGTTATCCAGTCTTCAATAATACTCAAACAATGTTTAGGATTATTGGTCACATAACTATAACCTTTTAGTGCATCAATTAAATTCTGATGTAAATGATGATGGCGGTAAAGATGCTCTAAAGAACTCAACTTATTCTGATACTCTACTACTTCTACCTGATACTCTTTTTCTTCCTTAAGCATCATTTCTAAAGTAGCAAGTTCTTCTAAGCATTTCTTTAAGTCTGCTTGGAGCTGACTTTCGCTGTATTTAACCCCCGGTATAAACTCATGTAAACATGAAGGACAACCTATCTTATCACCAGTCTTATGTAATTTTAGTTCGTGTTCAAGTTCATGAACATTACGGTTTAATATCCCAATACGATTACCTAAACTTAAAATAGCTTCTGTATTAGCAGAGCGTTTATCTCGAGTAAAGTAACCTTCACTATTATCCGGTAAATGAATAAAGATTTCTCTTAATTCCTCATAAAGGGTAGTAGAACTTTCAACCGCTTGTTTTACACCATCGAGTTTATAGATAAAGCCTCTGGCATTCTGATCTAATACATTCATCTCTTTGTAAAGATTTTCTTTTTCTTTTGTAAGATCTTCAAGACTAATGTTTGAGAATGTGCTTTTACCCAAACTAATTCTCAAATCTTCGATTTCTTTATACCGTTCTGTTTTAGAACGTTCAAGCTCCTCTACTTGATACTTCAATCTAGTAATGATCTCTAATGCACCATCACGATCAAACGCGCTAAACAACGCTTCTGGTGTATCTAAATAAACTAACGCATCACGACTTGCACGATTGTTAATATCAAAGATCCGATAAATGATCTCTTGTTCATTACCAATTTGTTTTGGTTGAACACTCATCTCGTCTAAGATACCAAGGTCATGGATAATATCATCACGACGTTTTTCTAATTCTTCTAAATGCGAATCTGCAGGAAGATTATTATCTTCATCTACTAAACGTTTGGATAAGTTTTTATTGTATTGTTTATAATAGTTTGCACGTTCTTTAAACTTATCTAGAATATCCATCCCTAGATCAATATTAATACCAGATGCTCGCATGATGATCTGACGACGTTGTTGTGTACTCATTTCTGTAAACTTTAATTTATCAGAAATAATATCTGCTAAAAGATTGTCTATACCGAAGTATTGTTCAACCAATCCTTTTTGCATTGATGCTGTACAGTTATCGTGAATAACCTCACCATCTTTAATGAAGGCATACTTGTTAATAGAATAGTCGGCACGAAGAATATAAGTTGAACCGCGATGTTCAACCTCTAATTCGTGTAAACCATTTGGACCAAAGTCTTTTGGACTAGCTGGATAACCCGTAAGTAATTCCTGAGCAATAGAAGATTTACCTGAACCATTTGTTCCAAGTATAAGCTGAAACTTAGAATCAAAACAAACTTCTAAAGATTGGATATTACTATGAGATAACCGCGTAAATTCTTTTGCTAGAATTCTTTTAATAAACATGTCTATAAACCTAATTTCAACTCATAGTTTATCCCGTTATGTATTAAATTGACTTAATACATTTGCTGGGTAAATTATACTATTACCTGGTATATGTGACGGAGGTATGTCAATGAACCAAAATACTGAAACTAAAAAATCGAATCAAGAACTTGAAGAACTCAAACGTCAATTGGCTCCTAATCGACCTGAGAACATCGAGTTTCGTAAACGTCACGGGATTAATCTTCGTGACTATAAAACTTACGCTGCACGGCATATCGCTCAATATGCATAAATAGAAAAAGAGGGGTGGCTCCCCTCTTTCTTTATGCGCGATTTATCCCGTAACCTTAGTTGTAGGATCACCAGGTTTTGTTGAGGTATGGTAGTGTGTATTCGATACGTTAACACCGTTGCTCTTTAATGAACCAGTGAATTCAGCACTTGCTTTAACAGACCAGCTACTACCAGTGAATGTTGTACTCTTCGCATTCACCTTAAGATTATTGGTATTGATCTCCACTTCATCCTTTGCACTAATCAATGCTTTACTCTTTTCAATTTTAATCTCAGAGCCAGATGCATTTGCCATAATACATCGTTGTTCCTTGGAAACAATTTGAATAAATTGTCCCGCATCATCTTGAATAGATACAGCACCTTCTTTTGCGTTAATTTGAATAGTATATGCGTAGCCTTCACCATCATTCTTATTGGTAGCGATCGTGATTAACTTGTCAACTGTGTTAATTTCATAGTAGTAAGAGGAGTCTGCTGCACGAGAATTTTCATTCTCTTTACCTGAGTTAGGGACAGCAACAATGTATACATCACTACGACGAACATTGTCTTCTAACCCCATTGGTTTCCAATAGAATTTATCTGTATCACCTACACGATAAATCAACACTTTCTCACCCCGACGAACCATGCCTGGATAAGGTCTATTTGCATCCTCTGACAAGAACATGGCTTTGATGCTGTGAGATGTGGTTTGTTTGGTTTGGTATTCATTCCCCTCGCGGTCTTGACCTTTAGAAGTTAATGTATCTTGCATGTCATTAACTTCACCATCAAGTTGTGATAGATCCTCGATAGGGATTACTTCAAGTTCTCTTTGACCAAACTCAACGTTCCCCGCAGCCATACCCATTGAATATAATTTAAACTTAGATTGCTCATCATTAGTCATGACAAATCTCCTTGATCTCATAAAAAAGAGGAGCCGAAGCTCCTCTTTTAAGTTTTATGGTTCTTCGCGGTCAAGTCGAGCAAATGAACGTTTGAGTTCTAAGAACAACGCAACAATGTTTTTAGAATCCACTGGATCTTCTTTACGTGGGGTTTCTGCATCATCCCAATAATAGATTTTCGCAGAAGAATGAATGAAACCAACCAAGTCATTTGAACTGACTACTTCACCTGTAGATTTAAAATAATCAAGATCAAGCTCTGGTTTAGGTTTACCATTCTTTTTCTTACCTTTCGGTTTGATGAATTCTAATTCAACAAAATGAATCGGTTGTGTATTAAAACGATTGAAAGTCTTAAACTTTTCTAAAGTCATGTTGCGATTTATGGTGATTAAATCAACAATGCTACCATCTGCTTTAACACCTTTGATTTTTAACACACGACTACGAGGGCCAGCTAATAAACGGAAGATATCATAAATACCAATGATCATTTCTGGTTTATCTTTTGTAAGTTTTTCAAACTTACGACGGAAAGTTTTTGCGTTGTCTTTGACTGTCTTCAACATTTCAAAGAATGCACGAGCACGACTAAGACGTTTACTGTAGTAATTTTTAAACCCTACATTGGCAGGAAGTTCTAAACCATACGGTAGTTGCATATCATCAATTGCGTTTAAGATATCATCATGCTCTTTAACACTAAGTGCAGGGTCGCGGTCTGTTTGAGTTAAGATGCTACTTTCAATCTCAACAACTTCTTCGTTATCACTTTGTCGCCATAGAAGACCATGGATAAATGAGAAAGCATCTACACCTAACATATGCTCGGTATCACTTACACGATGAGAATTTCGTTTACCCACAGCTTCATAATCTAGATTGTCTAGATCTTCAGTTGGGTGATGGAATATCGGAGAAGTGTGCCCATCAATTGCTGCGCAATTTAATACTTCATGGCTGTTAAAAACCATTTTGGTTACGACCTTCTGGTCAGTCGTAAAGACATCGACTTTATCACCAAATTTCAGTTCTTTACCATTAATACTATATTTGTTAGATGCACGATCGTACTCAAGAACACCCCACTTCTTTTTACGTGCGGTGCTGAGGTTTTCATTTAGAGTTTTACAAACTGCATGAAGTGCTTTGGCAAACTGTAAACGAACTACGATGTTCTGCCATTTTTCAAAGTTATGGAAATGGGCTAAACGGAAAGAGTACGATTCAATTGAAGATGAGCAACCATGTTCATGGACAACATCCATGATGTTACGCACACCGCCAATATAACTAGCAATAAAGTCCAAATCTTCTTTATCTTGTTCGGGGAAGATAATTTGAGTTGGTAATGGTTCTGGCACCTGCAAAGTACGATGTAATTCTTTTAGTGTTGCAATATACAAAGTGGATGATTCATTTCGGGTAAATAAAAGTTCAGTACCGTTTTCTAAAACAACACGACCTTTTAAATTGTCATCCATTGAAACAGTACCTGTATTAGATGCTGGTTCTAATTTTGCAATTTCTTCATCAGTCATTACTGTAGGTTGAGATTCTACAGTTAGTGCTGGTGTCGGGGTTGTTAATTCTTGAGACGTGTTTTCATCAATAGACATTTTTTAATCTCGCTTTAGGCGGGTTGATCAATAACTCATATTAAACGAGTCAACTGTATAAAAGAAACTGATAGCCAAAGCTATCAGTTCCAAAAGGTGGCTAAATAATCAAACAAAAACCCCATCATTGCGTCCCCATGGGTTTCCCCAACGTCGCCCCGATAAATGGTGTTTGATTTATAAATGACGTATAGCATTAATGAAACAATCAGAACCACTAATGCAATGAGATTAATAATCCCAGCACCCGCTCCAACGTCCTTAATATACAAACGATGTTGAACTTCAAAGTATTCAAATAAGTTTTCTAAAAACTCTCTGGCTTCAATGTCGTAAATAATCACTTTCTTTTTAAGGAAAATCTTTTTATCGTTAGGTAATGTATCGAACATCTTTCTGATTTCTAATCCATTCATTTCACAGTTGATGTGAAACTCATCTAGTAAACCATTATTGTAACTTAGAATTACCGAATATGCAACGTCGTCTTTTAAATGACCAAGCTTAGCATCTTTCAGCAATCCCATGATATCAATAATAGTCAAACACAAATGTTGTCGTGGATTTTCAATAATGAAATCTAAATCATTTCTTTCCTCCATTTTTCTTTACCCTTATCTTAAAGTTCGAACCATTAAACTGAAAATTCTGTCGAATGCAGGTTATACCAATACCAACAGCATCGGCACTATGTTGATCTAATGCTGTTGATTTTAATTCACTCAAATCAACAGTATCATCTTTTAATAAAGCATTTAAGATCAACTTTTTATCGGAACTCTTTTCACCTGCAATACAAAACTTTACTGCAGAAGGGTTAATTGTAAACACTTGCATGTCATGATCTTTGTCAAAGAAACAAAAACGAATCGTGAGAATATTTTCAATTAAAGAAGCAAAAGAGGCAATAGAAGCCCCACCACCGCGGTGAGGAACATAAGCTGTCTCATGTGCAGCGAATTGAGGCTTCCATCGTTTTAAGTAATTATTCAGAAACGCTTTCAATCTACTTAATCGAAGTAACACCATGCGTTGTTTATCTTCATGATCATCGCTCGAAACTAATCGAGTTAAATCTAAAGTATACGCATCCTTTACAATGACCTTGTGTGTTACTGTATCGTAATCTAAAATTGCCACCCCTAAATTCGTCCCAGGGTCAACTGAGACGAAACGGAGTTTATCGTGTTCCATAGAGTGGTTCAGAGATACCAATGTTTTTGGTTTCACCGAACGCCCCGGTATAGATCGCTGGTTTATAGGCAGTTTCAAAAACCATTACGTGAGTACATACATGTTCTAACGTATTTGCAGGAGCATCAACCTGAGTTAATGAACCTTCATTTGTTGAGTACATTTTTGTAACAGGTTTGTCTTTACCGAAACAATATGCAATTTCAGAAATGATTGCTTTATTTGGAGAACCGTAAAGAGTAGTACACGCCATGATGTACTCTTCTACTTCTTCCTCAGTCATGATCAAATCAAAACTTGCATAGGTGCGTAGATAAACACCCGGAGACTCTGTATCCAATGGGGTCTTTTGCGGACGTAAATCATTGGCAGTGAGCTCATATGGGCGAGTAGAAATAACTTTACCATCAGCAACTGTTTCTAATACTTCGGTAATTTCATTTCGACTTAAATCAATCTTGCGGCCAAAGTAAGCAGCATATAGTTCACCATCTTTGATGAATGTACGACGCAAACGATATTTTG
>JACCEA011160279.1_pt1 | contig 11250 bp, 9 predicted proteins | sample 7449851 | NCBI WGS metagenome assembly JACCEA01 (sample SAMN15323453, study PRJNA562643) | freshwater metagenome | isolation source: river surface water | place: USA:Blue River Watershed | collected 2017-08-18 | reverse complement strand
TCTTTAGGTTCTGGTCTTTTATCTAGAAAAGTTGATTCGATTGGGTAATTTGTCTTTGCCCCTACATTGACAGTTACAAATTTTTCTTCTGCAAAATATGATGTAAATATTTCTTCATTAATAGTTGCACTCATAATAACTAATTTAAACTCTGGTCGATTTTTAACAACATTTCTTAACAAATAAAGTAAAAAATCTATTTGGACTTTTCTCTCATGTGCTTCATCTATAATAACTGCATCAAAATTACTTAGTAAAGGGTCTTTTAAAAGTCTTGAAACAATAGTTCCATCAGTTGCGTATAATAATTTTGTTTTTTCTGATTTACCTTCTTTGTCAGACCCTTTATATTGATATCCGACTTCTGAACCAATTTTAACATCTAATGTTTTTGCAGCAAATTCTGCAGCACTTTTTGCTATAATTTGTTTTGGTAGAGTAATAGCTATTTTTTTATTATAATCCAATACATGTAATACATATTTTGGTAATAAAACTGTTTTTCCAGAACCAGTACCTGATATTACTAAAATAACTTGATTCTCTTTTATTTTATTAATTATTTCTTCTGCTTTTTCGTATGCCGGAAATTTTGACCATATTTGTGCTAATTTTTTATATTCATCTGAAAATGGTTCTCCTGTTAAAGGATTTGGATTTTCTCCTTTTATATCTAATATACCAATATTATTCATAAATATTATTTCAATATAATAATATTTAATAAAAAAATTAATGTCTATATTTATTTAGTAATTTTTCTTCCAATTCTTTTTCGAATTTTTTCATTCTTTCATCAGAAGTCAAAGGAAATAAAAAAGGTTTATCAAAATTTATAACTCTTTCATCTAAATAAAATTTTTTATCATTTTCATCATAAAAAACTCTTTTATTGCTTAACCTTGCGTACTTGCATGTTTCAGAATTTAATTCCATTATTATAATTTATAATAGTTTCTTTTATTTAAGTGTTAAAAATTGATATTTAATTATTTAATTTTAGTGGTAACAATATATAAAAAATGCCTTTAGTTCTAAATTCTATTGATAAAAATACACCATTAGGAAAAGCAATCGATAATTATGTTCAACATGAAAAAAAGAAAAGTTTTATAGAAGGAATAATATGTGGTATTAGTATAGGAATGTTAATAACTGTACTTATTTCAAAGTTAAGGTAAATAATACAGCTAAAAGTTTAAACATCTCTACTTTTTTATCATCAACATAATTGCTTTTAAGGCACTTTTGAAATATCTTTTCAAGAATTTTATAATTATTATTTATATAATTTACTAAAAAAAATGCTATTTGGTCATATTCAGTTATTTCATTTTCTTTATTATTATAATTATCAAAATTTGGTTCGATTGTTAAATTTTTCATTATAATATATATAAAAACTATAGATTATAAATTAAATTTTTAAACTTTCTATTCTTTATTATATATACTAACATGAATTTTGAAAAAAAATATTTGAAATATAAACATAAATACCTCAGACTCAAAAGAAAAGTTAATTTTAATAATATGATTGGTGGATATAAATCATATTTTGATGCTCTTGAAGAAATTTTTACTAAATTTAGTTTTCATGATGAAAATTTATCAATCAGAAAAACTACAGAAAGATTAGAAGCTATTTTAGATGAAAAAGAAGTAAGTCCTTGTCACGGTATTGAACATGCTAAAACTGTGATGTATCATGCTTGGTGTGCATTAGAAGATTATGATATTTCAGATGATGATAAACTTTCTGTTTTATTAGCTGCTTTATTACATGATGCAGATGATGGTAAATTTTTTCCTGAACATAAAAACTACGAAAATTTAAGAAAAATTCTTAAAGATTCAGGAAAATCTGATGATTGTATTGAAAATGTAGTATTTATGGTCAGTATTGTTTCTGCTTCAAAAAATGGTGATAGAATTCCAGAAAGTGTTATTGGAAAAGAATGGATGTTAATTCCAAGATATGCCGATAGAATTGAAGCTATTGGAATAATTGGTGTTGAAAGATGCCATACTTATACTAAAAATGTTTCCAAAATGCCTTTATACCTAGATGATACTCCAAGACCAACAACTGAAGAAGAAATTTGGAAGTATGCAACTCAAGAAAGATATAATAGTTACAGTGGAAAAAGTAAGTCTATGATTGACCATTATTATGATAAATTATTAAGATTATCAACATTCCCAATTAGAAATAAATATTTCGATGAAGAATGTAAAAAAAGAAGAAAACCATTAATTGATTTCTTAATATATTTTGGTAATAAAGGTTCTATAACGCATGAAGAAGTTGAAAAATTTATAAAAGATAATTCTGCAAGTATTTCTATTTCAGATGAATAAATTAAAGTAGGTAAATATCAAAAGGAATATTTTCTTCAGTATTGTCAAAGTACTCCATTTCATATACAGATGATGCAAATACTTTTTCAGTAATTTCTTTTTCTTTATTACAATATAGTTCACATACAAGTCTTGATTTTAGTTCATCATGATTTGTTTCAAAAATTGTATTAAACTTTTCACTGGCCTTGAAATTTACTCTGATTTTATTCCAAGGGTTTAGTCCAGATACTTTTCTTAGTTTTTGAACTGCATTCACAATACGTCTCATCTGGAATAAATTGTGAAGCTCTTCAGTATAGCTTTTATCAATTGCTACCATTAGTTCATTATCAATTTTACTAATCATATTTGGATTTTCAGAATATTCTTTACTTGGTACTCTTTCAATTGAATAGTCTGATGATTCGATATCATATGTTTTACTATTTGCAGTAAAATTAAAGTTTTTATATTTTTCATAATACATCTCTTGTACAAGTTCGCTATCAAAATTACTTAGTTTATCTTTAACAAGTTGCGCATCATGTCTAAATTTCTTTCCAATTGATTTTAGATTTGGAACAAGTTTAAAAACAAGATTATTTTCTAGATTGTTATATTCTAGCTCCATACAGTTAATTTCTTCTTTAATTGCATCTTCAAAAAATTTTACTGTATTAATATAATTTTCATCATTATGGAATACCATCGCTTTATATAGTGGTACTTTCTTAGATGAGTTTGTAGTTAGTGTATACCGAAGAGTTCTAATATTTTTTAGAACATCTTTTAGGATATTAAATTTATCAATTGAATCTTGATTATATTTTAAGTCACTAATATTTGGATATTCACACATATGTACACTATCTTCTGCATCTACTTCAAATACTTTTAGATATGAATATAGATGTTCACTGAGATATGGCATAAATGGTGCGCACACTTTTACATAAGTAATTAGTACTTTATATAGCACAGAAAGTGACATCGTACGTTCTTTGCTACCAGCTAGTCCTCTTAGTCTATCGCGATTTAGCTTAATGTACCAATTAGTTAGGTCATCGACATATTCAAGTACCACACTAATTGCTTTGTCAACTTTATATAACTCCATATAATCTTGGATTTCTTCAATTAGTTTAGAAGTTGTACTGATAATCCATTGGTCTGTAACATTTTCTGAAGTTACATATAAATCTTGTTCTAGTTTATTTCCTTTAGTTACATGGTCCTTAATATGAGTAATGAAAAATTTCACTGCATTAATATAAGGAATAATGCGTTGTTTTACCTTTTCAATATTTGTTTCATTGAAAAGCAGAGGGTCCGCATTAATAGTAGGTGAATTTAGCAGATACATGCGAGTTACATCTGCACCATACTTATTAAGTACTTTCATCGGGTCTTTAAAATTACCATATTTTTTAGAGAATTTTAATCCTGTTTCATCAAGAATTAGACCAGTGCAAATTACATTTTTAAATGCTGGTTTATTAAATAGAGCTGTTGAAATAACCATTAGAGTATAAAACCAGCCACGTGTTTGGTCAAGACCTTCTGCAATAAAATCACTTAGATAATCAACTGAATCAAATGCAGTTTTATTTTCAAAAGGATAATGAAGTTGTGCAATAGGTACACAACCACTCTCAAACCAGCAATCAAGAACAAGGCGTACATTTTTTAGCATACCTTTACCCATCTTACTAGGAATCTCAATATTATCAATAAATTCACGATGAAGGTCAGTTGGACGTGTTTCCAGATTAGCTAGAGAAACAAGTTCATCAATGCTTGATACACATACTGTTTCCTCGCCGTCATCTGATACCCAAATAGGTAGAGGAGTTCCAAAAAATCTATTACGAGATACACCCCAATCTTTTACATTTTCTAGCCATTGCTTAAAACGACCAGTACCAATATTAGGGGGATTCCAAGTTACCTTTTCATTGTTTCGGATTAAATCATCTTTTAGTTCAGTTACACGTACAAAATAAGATGAGTTTACTTTATAAATCAGTGGTGTATCAGTACGATAACAGAATGGATAAGAATGAGTATACATCTGAGTTCGTAGTAATTTTCCATTGATTTTAATATTCTTTACAATTTCATCATTTGTTTCCTTTTCTGTTACAAGTTTACCCTTAAAATCTTCAATAAAATTAAGGAATTTACCGTTATCATCAATAGTACACGCTTTATCAATAATACTATTATTTGAAATATTATTATCATAACATACCCGGAAGTCATCCTCGCCATAAAATGGAGCAATATGAACAATTCCAGTGCCTGTATTAGATTGTTCTACTGATACATAATTGTTTTTCATATCTGCAATAATTTTAAATTTATTATCAGAAGGATAAGAATTCATGTAGGTGAATACAGGTTGATATTCAAGACCAACTAGTTCAGAACCCATGCAAGTTTTAGTAATTGTGAATTCTTTGATATCGAGATTTTTTAGTAGATTCTTTGCACAAATATAGGTTTTACCATTTGATTCAATCCATGCATATTCACCAAGATGATTTACACAAAGTGCAAGATTTCCAGGAAGAGTCCAAGGTGTAGTTGTCCAAGCGACTGCATAAGTATTTTCATGAGAAATAAGTTTAAATAGAACATAAGTAGTTCGCGTTTCTACATCTTTGTAATTCTGACCTGCTTCAAAATTTGAAAGAGGTGAATTACATGCTGTAGAATATGGCATGACTTGATGACCTTTATACACTAGATTTTTCTTATAAAGTTGTCCAAATACCCACCATACACTTTCCATAAAATTAGTATCCATTGTCTTATAAGTCTTGTCAAAATTAGCCCAACGTCCAATTCTGTTGTAAATAGGAGTCCATGCGCCTGCAAATGTTTTAATCATTTCTTTGCATGCACCATTATATTTATCAATACCAAATTCTTCTACTTCTTTTTTAGTATAAACATTCAGTTGTTTATTTGCAACCATTTCGATTGGAAGTCCGTGACAATCATATCCAAGTTCATTTAGACAATTCATGCCCTTCATTTGTTTATAATTTAGGATAGTACTTTTTAGAAAGCCAATCATTAAATGTCCAAAATGTAGTGAATTTGAAGATACAAAAGGAGGACCATCCATAAACCGAAACATATCACCAGTTTTGTTCTTTTCTAGACAGGATTCATATACTTTCTTATCGATCCATTCTTGCATAATATTTAGTTCATGATTAGAATAAGTTGCATCATCGGGAATTAGATTAATATTCATTTTATTTAATATAATTTATTAAATAAATATTGATTTAAATATTTTCAATTTTTTTAGTAATAGTTTGAAATATAAGAAATTACTTTATTTGGATATACATTGGAAAAATAAAAAACTTCAGTAAAACTTAGTTCAGATAAAAGTAAATTTTGTAAATTAATTGGATTACATGTTCCTGTAACAACCAACATAAAACCATTATTAATTAAATGGGAATTTGCATTAAGATATTTATAACTAAAACGATGTACATTCGATTGAGCAATATTTACAAGAACATTATATGCACCGATATGCTCAACATTATTTATAATGCATTTGCATTTTTCATCAAAAAAACTTAAATTATTAACAAAACCAGTTTTTTGCATATTATCATAATATGTGTTCAAAAAATTATTTTCAAATGGTTTTAAATCAATGTGCGTATTATTGAAAAAATTCATAATTATATATTATTTAAAAATTAATATTTTTTAGATTTTTCAATCGCAATATTTATATAATTCTTTTAACAATATTATTGTTACATTGGCAAAAATCCAAATAATAATTTAAATCTAATTGTTTAGAATTTATAAAACAACAATCGGAATTATGAAATCTATTTTCTTCTAAAAATAATTCATTATCAGACCATTTTTTACATAATCGCTTTCCGCATTCTCCACACCAATCTTTACCACATCCTTCCCAATCATAACCATATGACAAATCATTATATCCGCATATGACATAATTTGTATCAAACTTTATTGTGTTTTCATGTGAACAATGTGGACAATTTTTTTTTATAAGTTCTTTTACTGTTCTATCTTTAATATCTTTTGTATTTAAATATATTGGTTTATTCTGTTTTTGTTTAATAAGACGAATTAAACAATTTTTTTGTATAGGACATGTTATTTTAAATGTATATTTATATAAATATTCCATTATTTCTTCTTTGTATTTAAATTTATCAAGTTCTATTATTAAATTATTAAATTCCTCATATGATAAAGTTAAATTTTTATTTAAACTATTAAAATAATTTATAATTAATGTTTTTTCCATTTCATTTATTTCCATAATTTCTATTATTTTGTCTAAATCGCCCCTATTATTAATACCTTCTATAATATATTTATAATTATTTATAAAAAAATCCATTTTATTTTAAATTAATAAAAAAATATAAATAAATAAACTTATGCAATATCTAATTCTTCTTTTTGTACATAACCTCCATCTTCCTCAATTCCTCCAGAACTACTTCCGCTACTTAGATGAACAACTGCATTTTGTCTGTGAAGGCGATTTAGAACTGGATTAATTGCTTGAGGCATATTATAAATACTTTCCTCATCAATATCAGGAACTGGATTAGATTTTTGTCTTGTTGCTCCTGAACCACTATATTGTTGTACTACTCCACCAGATACCGCACGAGATACACAAGGTGCAAGACCTACACCAATAGTATTTGATGCTTGTTTGGAAAGAACGTTAGAGTATTGTGCATATAGCTCGACATTTTTATATTTATCTAATTCATTCTTGTGGTTCTTTACAATTGTTTCATTTGCTGACCATAGTTCACCAATTAGACCAGTTCTATCAGATTCCTTCCAATCAGCAAACTTTTCAAGCATTGTTGTAGTTGCTACTTTGTTATCTTCATATTTAATGAAACTGACTGTCATTTTTTTAAATTCATCAATTAGTTTACAAAGAACATTAATTCTTTCAAGTGAAGATACATCGTGTGAATCACCTGTATTTAGAAGAATTGTTTGGTTTACTTGTTCTTTAGTTACAACATTATAATACGATACTTCCATAGTGATTGGACTTTCAAAATCACTTTCATTTTCAAATGAAATCATGTATTTTTGTGAGAAATCTACATTTTTTGAAGTAAATACAAGATTTGAATCTTCTGTCTTTTTAAATTCAAGTGGTGTATAATATTTACAATCTTTAATATTTTTAAAGATAATTTGGAAGTCCTTGAAAACAGTTGAACATGCGCCGAATGTATCAGAAATAATATTATCTGTAAGTTCTTCGCTTGATGGGGAACCTTTTAGATTATCAAAAAGCTGATTCATAAGAATATTATCATAATCTGATACATTACCAATTCCAATTCCAATAAATTTATCTTTGTATTCACATGATTTGAAAAAATCAACCATTGCTGGATTTTCTTCAGTTTGACTGTTATGCCCATCAGTCATCATAAATACTGATACATTTTCAATCGAATTTGTATTTAGAATTTCTTCAATCTGTTCTTTAGACTTTAGGAGTGCCTTATACATATTAGTACCACCTTCTGGTTGTAGGTAATATTCTAGTTTAGACAGAATTTTAGAACATTCTTCACTTTCATCGACTACAAGTTTATCAATTACTACTTCTGACTCTTCTTTAAAAGAAATAACTGATAGACGAATCTTATTTTTGTTCTTTGCAAGTACTTTTAGATATTCGATACATTTCATTAATGCATCGCATACAATTTTACTTTTAGTACTTGTTTTTTTATAATGACCGCCAAAATGTGGTAGAAACGATGGCATTGCTCCGCCATATGACATACCTAGACATTCGCTCATACTACCACTTGTATCAATTGTAAATACAAGATCAATAGTTTTATCTGAATTATCTACATTTTTCAGAAAATTATCGACATACTCTGTAGGAACGGAACCAATAACTGATGCTTTATTGCTTGAATAATAATGAATAAACTCCATTTTTTTAATTTAATTAATATAATAAACAAATGTTTAATTTTCAATTTTTTTATGCTTCATCTGCTTTTGTTTCTACTTTATTTTCTTCTTCTGATTTTAGTTTTTTTTCAAGAAAATCTAACTTTTCTTTTAGACGTTCAGATAAGGCTTTTCGTTGGTCCTCTTTAAATGTATGAAATGTTTTATTATCAGGATTGATATCATTACATTTTGATGATTCTTCAATAAATTTATTTCTATCTTCTTGTGTAAATGTTTGAAGATTTTTGTATAGTTCCTCTAAAAATTCATTTTCTGGTCTTTTGACTTTGATATCTGTTGTATCTAATACAATATCAAGATTATGGATTTGTTCTTGAGTACGCTTAATTTCACTAATTAGTTTTTCCATTTTATTTAATATAATAGTATTTATTATGAATGTTATTTATTCAATTTTTATTTCAATATATTTTTGATTATCAATAAAGTATTTATTATAAAAATGAATTAATTCTTCTTTTGTACATTCTAAAATATTACTTGAAATTATTTCATTATGATTATACATAAAGTTTTTATTTAATATTTTATCATAATTATAGTAAGCTGATTCACCTAAAGTATTAAATGGTTTGGAATATTTTTCTTTTAGAGATTTTTTTACTTCTTCTAATTCTTCTAAGTCTAATTTTTCAAGTATTTCTTTAATTTCAGTATTTATAAATTTATAAATTCTTTTTTCTAAAAATTCCGTATTTTTTACACTTGATTGCACTAAAAATCTAAATACAATATGTTGTTTATCTGTAAATCCTATCATACTCATTCGTGAATTAACTATATATCCTAATTGGTCTTTTGTTCTTAACAAATCAAAAAATTCTTTAGAAATAACAATGTCAAATATATTTAATAAACATTGATTTTTTATAGATTCTGATGAGTATTCGAATTTATCTATTACTACTACTTTTGATAAACAACTATTTGGGTCTTTTTTATTTTGTTTTTCAAAATCTTTTTCAATTTGTTTATTTAAAACATTAGATTTTATATTTATTTCATTATCTTTATACAATTTATTGTAATTATAATTTTTTTTCAAAATATTGCATAAATCATTAAAATATTCTGTATTAATATTTCCTTCAGCAAATACCGTAATTCTACTATAGTCAAATAAATTCATATTGTTTAATTTATCTATTGACATTTTTTTTATTTCACTTTCTATTAATTCTGTATTAAAATATTTATTTAATATAATTTCATCTTCATATGAAGAAGTTTTTTTATATAATGCATCATACTTTAAATTCTTGAATTTCTTTTCTAACTTATTTTTAATAATTTCAAAAGAAAGTTTATCCATATCTTTATTATTTAGTTGTTTAAATTTATTTGTTAACATTTCTAAAAGTTCACTTATTTTAGAATAATAACCAGTAATCCCAATAGTATAGTTACTTTTATTTAATAATAAATCAACATTATAGTTAGCCTTATTTATATCAAACATTAGATGATTATTTAATAATTTAAAATATTCAAAATGAAATATATAATTGATATAATTCTCTATATTTTCATAAATATCATCCTTGTATATTGCAATAAATAACTGAGTATCTTTTGTATTTAAATCATAATTCATTTTCAAATATGTATTAATATTGTTATCTAATTTGTTATATTTTGGTATTTTATCGCTTTCACCTTCAAGCATATTTTTATTTTTAATTATAAATTTATTCTTTTTTGGAAAGTGAAACAAACTAGTATTTTTTATTTGATTTTGTTTATTTAAATCTTCAACTGTATATTTTATATTGTAATATTTTTCTGTTTGCATATTATCATATTTTTCATACTTTTTAGATATATTAATTATAGAATAGTTATTATTAAAATTTAAATTTTCCAATAATGATTTTAATTCTTTTTTAATCTCACCTTTTTTCATAAATTCACCAATTAAATAATTATATTTTAAAATATATTCACGATGACCTTTAAAAGCTATCATATCTGCTGTTAATTGGCTAACAAAATCCCCTTCATCTGAAATTTCAAATTCTTCAAATGTTTGATTATTTAAAAATCTATCTTCTTCTAATAAATCCAAAATTTTATCTTCTTCTGATGCTTCTATTAAAATATTTAGATATTTCTTAAATGAATCTATAATTAAATTTATGTCTGATTTTTCAGTTAAATTAAATCTAACAGTAAATATAGATGTTTCTCCAATATTACATTCTTCTCCAATAAATAAATTGTCTATTTGACCTGTTGTTATTAAATGATTTGCAAGAGAACCTTCTCCACGATGGTTTAATAAATAAGAAATATAATGTAATAAATTATTTGTTTTGTTCTTCTCATTTAAATCTAATTCAAAAACAACTATTAAATTTTCTTCTTCTTTTACTGGTATCATCTTAACAAATTTATTACAAGTTAAATGCTTATTTGTAAGAGTTCTATCTATAACAACATTTTTATTTTTTATTAAAGAAAATATTTTTTTTGTTTCTGAAATTATTTTATTAAATTCGTCTTCTGATTCACCATTATATAAAACTACAAGTTTCATTATGTTAGAAGAATAGTACTTTTCAAAAAAGTTAATTAAAATGTCTCGAATATTTGGTATTTTTAAAGTTTCTAAATTTCCCGTATTAAATTTGGATAAAGGGCTTGTATCTCCGCAAATGTTTTTAATCATAATATGATTACGCCAATTATCATCTTGAATATTTTTATCATGTTCTGAATTTACAGCATTCATTTCTCTTGATACACTTGATTCATTAAAAGTAGGGCATATAAAAAAGTTAGAGAACATATCCATTGCTTTTATCAAGTATTCCGAATCTATTGTAAAAAAATAGTTTGTATGGTCTCCAGCAG
>JACCEA011561588.1_pt1 | contig 11252 bp, 7 predicted proteins | sample 7449851 | NCBI WGS metagenome assembly JACCEA01 (sample SAMN15323453, study PRJNA562643) | freshwater metagenome | isolation source: river surface water | place: USA:Blue River Watershed | collected 2017-08-18 | reverse complement strand
TGACAGCCTGCAACATATCAGCCTGAAATTGCATCAGGAACTGATTCTTCGTGGGGCCTCCGTCAACACGCAACGCTTTCAGCTCGATTCCTGCCTGCCAGGTCATCATGTCTATCAAATCCTTCACTTGATAAGCAATGGATTCCAATCCTGCACGCAGCACATGCGCTTTTCCAGCATTCAGTGTCATTCCCCAGATGGCAGCTTTAGCATCCGGTTTCCACCAGGGAGCTCCCAATCCGGTAAAGGCGGGAACCAGATAGACTCCATCATTATTTCTCACCGAAGTCGCCAAGGTTTCAATTTGATTGAACGAGTCCACCAATCCCAATTTCTCCACCATCCATTTGATAGTGGCTCCGGTGCAATGGATATTGCCCTCAAAAGCATAATACACTTTACCCAAAGCCGAGAATCCGACGGATGTAACCAGCCCTTCAGGAGCAGCGACAGCCTCTTCTCCAATGTTAACCATAACAGATGATCCCGTTCCATAAGTCACCTTGCCCATACCTGCCTCAAAACACATCTGACCGGTTAATGCTCCATGGGAATCACCTAAAACACCTGCTATTTGTATCGGAGATTTGAACAAACCCTCTATCGTTGTTTCTCCAAAAACAGCATCACAGGGCAACGCTTCCGGCATCATATTCCGGGGAATAGTGAAGAGTTTCAACAACTCTTCATCCCAGTCCAAAGTATGAATATTAAAAAGCATGGTACGCGACGCATTCGTATAATCAGTCAGATGCTTCCTGCCTTCGGTCAGTTTCCAAATCAGCCAGGAATCAATAGTTCCCATCAACAAATCGCCTTTTTCTGCCAGTTCACGTGCATTTTCCACGTTATCCAATATCCACTTAGCACCACTGGCAGAAAAATAAGGATCGATAAGCAATCCGGTCTTTCGTTGTACCAGTTCGCTGTATCCCTTATCTTTCAGTTCTTTGCAAATAGCCGCTCCCCGCTGGCATTGCCATACCACGGCATGATAAACGGACTTGCCGGTATGTCGGTTCCAAACAACCACCGTTTCGCGCTGATTGGTGATGGCAAGAGAATAAGAAATATCCTTTCCATTCACTTCTTCTTGTTCAAGCAGACAATGTATCGCTTCTATGGTATTTTTATAGATTTCTTCGGCATCATGCTCTACCCATCCTATCTGCGGGTAGAATTGCTGATGTTCTATATTTACCCGATGCAACAATTCGCAATCTTCAGAGAACAGCATGGCTTTTGTTGCCGAAGTACTTTGATCTATGGTAATTATTCTGCTAATCATACTATTAGATTTAAAAAGGATATGTTTATTTTTTCACGAATTCAAGGGCAGTCTTGCAGATGCCCTCTTTATCCAATCCGTAATGGGCAAAGATTTCATGGGAGTTTCCATGAACCACGTTCTCATCGGGGATGCCGATAATGCGTACCGGAACCGGATTTTCGGAAAGCGTCTCAACCACAATAGCTCCCAAACCACCAAACTGACTATGCTCTTCCACAGTGATAATTCTTCCGGTTTCTTCTGCCGCTTTCCTGATGGCTTCCGCATCAACGGGCTTGATGGAAGACATATCCAACACACGTGCCTTAATGCCTTTCTCCTGTAACATCAAACCAGCTTGATAAGCATGATAAACCGTTTCTCCGGCGGCAATGATGGTCAGGTCCGTACCATCCAGCAGCATATTAGCTTTTCCCAGAACAAAATCAAAATCATCATTCTCATACACATCGGGAACAGCAGCTCTTCCTACACGTACATACACCGGTTCGGGATAATCGACCAATAGCTTGACCAACTTACGTGTCTGACGGGCATCACAGGGGAGAACGATATTCATTCCCGGAAAAGTTCTTAATACGGCAATATCATGCAGGCTATGATGAGTAGCCCACAAAGCACCATAAGCAACTCCACCACTTTCTCCGAGTATCTTCACATTATTCTGACTGTAAGCCAAGTCCACTTTTACCTGCTCCAAGCTACGTGCCACGTAAAAGCAAGCCGGGCCAATACAAACACTTTTTTTCCGCTATGTGCCAAACCTGCTGATATTCCTACCGCATCCTGTTCGGCTATTCCACATTCTACAAACTGTGCAGGTAATTCTTTTGCAAAATCCCCCAAAGTAACAGATCCTCTGGCGTCTGTTGTAACCGCCACAATATCTTTATCCTGACGCGCCAACTCCAGCAACGTATCTGTAAAGCTCTTTCTGCACGCTATCATATTATTTGCCATTGTTTTCTTTTTCTAGTTTTTCAATTCTTTCGGATACCTCGCGAACAGCCTCTTCATATTGTTCGGCTGTAGGCACGCCATGATGCCATTTTGCAATGCCTTCCATATAAGACACTCCTTTTCCTTTTGTAGTATGGGAGATAAGCAAATGAGGCTTTTTATTCGTATAATCAATAGAACGGAAAGTCCGGATGATATCTTCCATCTCATCTCCGTTCATTTCCAATACATCCCAACCGAAGGCAGTCCAGCGGTCGCGCATACTCTCCAATGACATGACCTCCTCGGTTGTACCGCTGATCTGCAAACGATTACGGTCAATAATGGCTACCAGATTATCCAATTTATACTGGTTTCCTGCCATAGCAGCTTCATATATAGAACCTTCCCCTTGCTCACCATCTCCCATCAATACATACGTTTTATAATCAGCTTTATCCATTTTGGCAGCCATCGCCATTCCGACACCTACAGACAAGCCATGCCCTAAAGCTCCTGTATTTACTTCAATACCCGGTACCTCTATAGTAGGATGGCCGGACAAGATAGATCCGAATTCTCCTAATGTGTCGGTTACCTCACGAGAGATGAAACCTTTTGCTTCCAGCGTAACATATAACGCTTCTACGCAATGCCCTTTGCTCATTACAAAACGATCTCTTTTCGTTTCCTTTGGTTTATCCGGCCAAACACGCATTATATCAAAATAAAGTGCTGTAAGCACGTTAAGACACGACAGATCACCTCCAATGTGTCCTGCTTTTGCTTTATACACAATCTCAACCAACCGTTTCCGATTCTTTTCCGATTGTAATTCTAACGTTTCAACTTGCATATTATTATCATTTACTTTCTTATTCTTTCGCAAATAACGGAATTTAGCTGGAAACATTCAATACAAAACGAAATAAAATGAAAATAAAATTGATTATATTAACAATAAACATCTATATAATCTCTAAATCAGGACAATTAATTTATTCTGCTAACAAAGTTATATCTCTATATAAACAAGACTCTCCGATTGTCTATTTTGTACCCAACAGAACTGTTATAAAAAAAAAGAAGCAAACAATAAGGAGAAATAAGGAAGTAAAATCAAAGTTGATAAAAAAGGTGATCAAGAATGTATTTTCCAACATTCTCAATCACCCATATTACCTTTGTTTCAGTAAGAATCAGATAACTTCGACCTCTAATTCTTTTAATCTTTCAAAATCCTCTTCGGTTATAGTACTATCTGTAATAATAGCATTTGCTAATGAAACCGAGCCTAAACTAGCAAAAGCACTGACACCTATTTTTGAACAATCAGCCACCAGATACACTTTACTGGCAGACTCTATCATAGCAGATTTCACGACCAAATCACTTAGACTAGGATAAGTCAGCTTCATATCCGAAGAAATACCGGCCGTAGCCAGAAACAATTTATTAGCGCGTATATCTTTAAATGAATCGGCCGCCATTTTTCCTGTCAAAGAAAGTGTAGGAGCCTTGAATTCACCTCCGGTAACAATCAGATTAATACCATGATTCTCACCTAAAATCAAAGCTATATTCAAAGCATTGGTAATGACTGTCAGGTCCTTATAATTCATTAAAAGCTTTGCGATCTCTGTAGTTGTAGAACCGGAATCAAGAATTATACTGTCCCCCTCCTGAATAAACTGAATAGCTTTCTGAGCGATTTCTTTCTTTTCCTCCAAATGAGTCTGATTGAACAATTGCCCGGTCTTGGCAAACGACCCTACTCCTTTCAGAAACGCACCTCCATGCTCTCTTTGGATATACCCCATTTGTTCCAAGGCTTCCAAATCCTGACGGATCGTTACATCCGTCACATTGAAAATTTTACTAAGGTCCTGAACTTTTGCATGCCCGTCTTCACGAATCAGATGCAATATCTTTACTCTTCTTTGATTGAGTGCCATATTTATTAGATTTAGAGGTTATGTTTTTTACGATATTCCTGAATATCCTTAATGGAAACAATTTTCAAACCGAATTTTGCTGCAATCTCACCTAGTTGGGGAAGACGCGCCATTGTACCATCTTCATTCAAAATTTCAACAAGAGCTCCTCCGGGTTTCAAACCTGCCATTCTTGTCATATCCAGTGTGGCTTCGGTATGTCCATTACGCTCCAAGACCCCATTTTCCGCACCATATAGAGGGAAAACGTGCCCGGGACGAGCAAACTCGGAAGGATTCAGATTTCCTGCCACCAAAGCTTTTATTGTTGACGAACGGTCGAAAGCAGAAACTCCCGTAGTACAGCCATACCCTCTTAAATCTACCGACATAGTAAACGGTGTACCTAGCAATGAAGTGTTTTCTTCTGCCATCGGAGCCAGACAAAGTTCTTCACAACGTGAATGTGGCAGAGGGGCACATAACAACCCTCTGCCATGAGTAATCATAAAATTTACAATTTCAGGAGTAATCTTTTCTCCTGAAACGATAAAATCGCCTTCGTTTTCACGATCTTCGTCATCAACAACGATCAATACTTTGCCTTGGCGAATATCTTCCAATCCTTCTTCTACTGTATTTAACATTTTAGTGTATCTAGGGAGTTAATTATACCGCAAATTTAAGCTAAAACAAAAAGAATCGAAAACTATTAGCCTTTTTTATGATAAAAAAAATCAATCATCTCCTGTCAGAAGGCTTATCCCATCATTTCACTTCTGTTATTCTAAGAACAATATAAGGAGCATCCGGAATTCTTACTCCCCGATGATGTATATCAAAAACACGATAATCCAATTCCTCCGTTGTTTCAAATATCACAGGATATTCCGTGACAGTCATGGCCCACACATCAATAATCTCCACTTTAAACCGTTTATTCTTTTGCAATTTGTTATAATCCGCATTTTTTACCGGCAGATTAAAAGTCCAGAAACCTTTCACATCTTTTCCCATATTGACCAGATAATAATCTGGTCCAGCAGTAGAAGTAACCAAGTCACGACTGATATCTGCCATCTCCAACGGATGGGGAGCAGCTTCAATAATCGTTCTTAAAAATTTCACACGTTTCCAGCTTTCACCTTTTAAAGATCCCCCTTGCGCCCAAAAGATAGGTTCGTTCCCCTGCTGATAACATTCACCTTGACTGACATAAATGCCACCCAACAAACCATTCAAAATAAAGCAAGTCATCTGCTGCGGACTTAACCTTCCCCAACGATAAGGTAGATTCCCTTCATACCCAACCTCATCACATATAACCGGTTTGCGATAAATTTTTCTTAAAGTAGCAGAAGCGGTAGAACTCAGTACCGGTGCCTCATCCTGTATGCTGACATGGGTAAATTCAGGCATCCAATAATCAAAATAAGTAGCCGTCGCTCCATGAATAGAACATAAATGGCGATAAGGATCATTCTCAACCACAGTTTTCGTCAACAGCTTCCAATCATCCACAGTTTTCGCTTTTACATAATCCCACTCGTTTGCCATAGACCACCATACATTTCTAAAAGAAGCCAAACGAGCAGTAATATATTTAATATAACGTACATTCACCTCATTCGACATAGCATCAAAGCCCCATCTTCCCTTATCATAAGGATGGAAAAGGATCAAATCCGCCTCAATCCCCAAACGGTTCAGTTGGTCTATCCGTTTCTCCAAATGCTGAAAAAAAGCCGGGTCAAATCTGTCAAAGTCCCATTCTTTCCTTTCATTTCCTTCCTTATCTTTTATCGTCTTCCTTATTTCAAAAGGATAAAGCGCAGGCTCGTCTTTCACTAAAGAATAGTTTTTAGGAAACACACACATCCTTACCTTATTAAAACCGGCTTCACCAAACGATTTCAAAGTAGCCTCCTGAGTCGTTTCCTTCATATGTGTCCATGCATAGGCCGTCGTACCCATCGGATCATAACGGGTACCGTCCGCATATTTAAAATTATGTTCTCCGTCCACCAACACCATGCCATGATTATCTTTTCCGGCGGGTACCACTGTGAATGTACCTTTCCGACCATTCATAGCTCCTATACTGGAAGATGTAACATACCTCCATTCCCCGGCGACAGCAGGCATAAACCGTATCCTATAAGTATTCTCACCATCATAAAATCCTTCCACCGTTTTCTTTTCCTTTCCACAAATGAAAGTAGCGGAAAGACGTGTATCAAAAGGATTCCCTTTGGTCACCTGTTTAAAACTCAACTCAAACCGGTCCCAACATTCCACTTTGTCTTGTGCATTTACTTTTACCACAAAACTTAACAGCGTCCAAACAGCTATTACATAAAATTTTGTACTCATCCTATCATGTTTTAAAAATTATACTCATAAAAGTTTTCCGGAACATTTTCATACTGTGTCAATGAGCACAAAGATAGATTTTACCCTTGAGAGCCAAAGGTAAAATCTTACGTCAATAAGGTATTTTCTTGCTATTTACCTTCATAAACAGCACAAAACGGAACTTAGTTATTATTTTTATACTCAGTCAAAGTCTGATTAAATGCTTTTTTAAACGCCTTGCCAAAGTAACCGGGATCAGAGAAGCCGACGGCAAAAGCGACCTCAGAGAAAGACATACCACTTTGTATAAAACTTTTCGCTTTATTCAACCTATAATTCTTTATATATTCTATCGGAGAAATCCCCATGATACCATTCACTTTCCGATTGAATACAGAGCGGCTCATATTCATGAACTCTGCCAGATCATTCACCCGCAGCCCCGGATTACTGTAATTCTCTTCCATAAATCCTACCAGCTTCTGCATAAACAACTCGTCCAAAGGAACAATTTGCGACACAGGATAAGCGACGGCTTCTAAAGGTTCTTTCTTCGGTTGAGCACCATACTTTGACAAAAAAGCCGACTGAAGCACTTTTCTTTGCCTGATCAAGTTCTCAATTCTCGATTTTAAATAATCGCTGCTGAAAGGTTTAGGTATATAATCATCAATCCCTAATTGTAAACATTGAATACGATCCTCAACAGACGATTTTGCAGAAAGGATAATAAGAGGGATATCACAGGTATTGACATTCTCCTTGATGTGCCTTATCAATTCAATACCATCCATACGCGGCATCATAATATCCGTAATAATAAAATCCGGAATTTCCTCTTCTATCTTTTCCAATGCCATCACCCCGTCGGCAACTCCAACAACACGGTAAGTGCCCGACAATATTTCACATATAAATTGACGCAACTCCGCATTATCCTCCACTACCATCACTTTTACTAAAGTTTCTTTTGTTGCCGGAGGCATGTCCGGCAAAGATATTTCATCATTTTGTTCCGGTTCCGCCAAGACCGTTTCCTGTTCTTCCGAAGTGTCGTTCAATATATATTCAACATTTTTATCCTGAGCATATATTTCTTTTCCTTTATGCAAAACCAGTTTGAATACACTTCCTTTCTTTACTTCACTTTCGACCTGAATTTCCCCATGCAGCATTTTAACCAACTCATTCACCAGCGAAAGCCCTATACCCGATGAAGGCTGCATGTCATTTTCCTTGGACACTGTAGTGAAACGTTCAAATATGGATGGCACTTTATCTTTGGGAATGCCAATACCTTCATCTTTTACGGCAATCGAAACAAACTGTCCGCTTTCCATCACAATCAAGGTAATCGACTTGTTATCAGGTGTATACTTAAAGGCATTGGAAAGCAAGTTAAAGATAATTTTCTCGAACTTATCACTATCTATCCACAAAAAAACAGAAGGCAACGTTGTCTGAAGAGAAAAATTTATATTTTTTTCTGTTGCCAACAACCGGAAATTATCCATTATATTATGAAGCATGATAATGATATCCCGGTATTCAATAGTCAAGCCCATTTTTTTATTCTGTATCTTTCTGAAATCCAATACTTGATTAATGAGCAATAACATACGATTGATATTTTTCTGAACCAATTGAAGATGATGCCGGGTCCGGGAAGTCAAAGGCTCCTGGGACAACACTTCGGATACCGGACCGGATATAAGGGTTAAAGGAGTACGTAGTTCATGTGAGATATCAATAAAAGAACGTACTTTTATTTCCGCCAATCTTTGTTCCATATTTACCTTATGCTTCAAATAGTAAATATAGAAAAAAACATATCCGATAGCTAAAGATATCACCAAGACAACAACTAGATAAAAAGCCTTAGCCCAACCGGTTTCCCAAAAGGTGGGTAATACCTGTAAAGTAACCGTTTTCACAGTGTTCATCCAAATACCATCCCCATTGGTCGCCTTTATCTGAAATTGATATTTTCCTGCCGGAAGACTTACAAAACTAACCGAGTTCTTCTTACCTATATAATACCATTGATTATCATCCAACTTATAAGCATACTCGATATCCAAGGAATTAGTATAATCCAACGCAGCAAATGAGATGGTAAAATTCCTCCGCCGGGTAGGGATCTCTAAATAATCCGCATCACTCAATACATGAGACAAATTATCCTCCGAATATTTTATACCTGTCACTACAATAGGAGCTTCATAAGTCTGCTTAACGATACTATCCGGAGAAAAGACAAGCATACCGCCTTCTGTACCCATTAAGATATCCCCTTGCCTGTCTGTAACCGGAAGACATTCACTATAATTAAAAGAACGATTGAAAAAAGTTTCTCCAAAAGACTCAAAAGTCTGATCGTGCACATCAAACAGAGTGATATCCGTTTCCGAGCCGATCCATATATTATGATTTTTATCTTCAATCAAGGCTCTAGCCAACGGAGATGTCTCTTTGCCGAACGACCGGAACCGAAGTTCATCAGATAATAAATTTGACGAAACCAACTTACAAAGGCCACCTCCATAACAATAACAATAGATAGTTTCATCCGTCGCTCGTAAAACAGACATCACATCAGCACTACACAATCCGTCAGCCACCTGCGGACGAGGAAGGTTAAGATAAAAACGAATATTTTCGTAATCCGAAAAATCAGAAGAAAAAGTGATCAAACCTTCTATAGTACCCACCAGCATAGTATGACCGGGTCCCTCCACCATACAACGAATACTGTTGGTACGATTAATAGGAAAACCGGACAATTTATTCTCCGCATGAATAAAACGTATCGCCCCATCTTCCTTTTCCTCAACCAAATTCAATCCGCCACCGTAAGTACCAATCCAAATACGTCCGTTATGATCCTCATCAATGCATGATATTTTATTGTCACTGATGGAATAAGGATCCGACGGATTATTCATATAATGATATACCTCATAATGATAAGGACGATTCCGAGGAACAAGTCTGAACAATCCGTTTTCCTTACTGCCAAGCCATATTGTCTGCGCCTGATCCTTCAGCATGACATAGATTCCACCTTCTGCAAAAACTGTTTCCGTTTGAGCCAGTTCCCCATCAGGCGACAAATAACCCAACAAGTTTTTCTGTGAATCCATAATACGTATAATCCCTTTCTTTGTTGCAATCCATAAATGTTCGTCGCTATCAAACAGAAATGATTTTGTATCAAAATAATTGTCCAACTCCCTATAAGTATAGGGACTGGGCGGAAAGAACATTTTTATAAATGAGCGCTGGGATTTGATCCACAAATTATTTTGTTTGTCAACATAAGTTGTTTTAATAATAGGAGAATAAGGTATATGATTCCTTCCCGGTGTAAAATAGACTTTTAACTCCCGGCTCTTTTCGTCATAATAACTGAATATACCTTTATAAGGAATAGTCCAAACCACTCCGTTAGGATCTTCATAAATAAAGAGTTCATTTTCCGGAGAAGAAGCCATGTATCCGGAAGGAGTATTCAAATATTGTTTCACTCCGGTTTCCGGATCAAGCCGGATAATTCCCGGCAATCCGGTAAATATCCATAGAAATCCTTTAGAATCCTGATAGACTTTTCTCACAGCCGCATCGTCACGCCCCGGAAGAGAGAAATCATATTTCTCCATCGCCAGTTCAGGGAAACGGCATAGGTACAAACCTTTATCAGACAAAACAGCCAGCTGATTATCTTTCAACACTTTAATTCCGTTTATATGCTGAATCTTCTCTTGAAAAGGAACGATGTTGAATTGCATGGTATTTACATCATAATAGGCTAGCCTGCCATTCTGTGATGCAAGAAAAACAAGATTATCCATTGTTTCGAACATAGAAAAGGGATATGAACTAATGGTCCGCTTGCCAAATATGCTAACTCCCTTGTCACTAAATACCCATTCCTCTCCCTGTTTATCTTCAAAGACCCTACTGACTTTCCCCAGTTCCACATCATCAATAGCTGTAATATACTGAATCCCTGAAGAAACAGTACACTCTTTATCTGAAATTCTGAAACATCCTCCATTATTTAAAGTAACCCAAGTAATCCCTTTGGATAAAGGATACAAATTTTCTATTTGCAACGGAGTATTAAAATGTTGTTCATACTGTTTCAGAACATTAATCAGCTTATTTTCATGAATATCATATAAATACAGGCTATGACGATCGTATGCAATCATCCATAAATTGCCGTCGGCCGTATTCTCCAGCCGCTGCATGTGCTGGTTCAAAAGAGAATCAAACTGAAAAGTTTCGAAATCGCGTCCATCAAACCGGCTTACCCCATTCCAAGTACTGACCCATATAAAACCATTATGACTTTGAAGAATCTGCGCCGGATTACTTTGAATCAATCCGTCTCTCACTGTATATTGGCGTGCAACACAAATAGGCTGTGCTTTGACAAAACCCCAATGAAGAAGTAAAAACAAAGTACACCATATATATTTTAACTTTATTGTGTTTCTCATCATCAAATTATTCTAAATGACCAAGTATTTGATGGCTCCCAAATGTTTTTTCATAGGTATTATCTCATTTTGCTGACAGGGCAAAAATACAAATTAAAACGAAAAGAAAAAGAGATTAAAACAAAAATTATTTCGAAACTAATCAAAATATAACTAGAAAAGGCTGCCCCGTAGGCAGCCTTCTATAATAAAAATATATTTCCCTTATAAGGTCTTAGTCGCGACGTC
>JACCEA010365007.1_pt1 | contig 11252 bp, 4 predicted proteins | sample 7449851 | NCBI WGS metagenome assembly JACCEA01 (sample SAMN15323453, study PRJNA562643) | freshwater metagenome | isolation source: river surface water | place: USA:Blue River Watershed | collected 2017-08-18 | reverse complement strand
CCACCACTCGTGGTCCATACAGTAACCATTTTAAGTGTGGTTTTCGATGTTTGGAGTTTTTGTACAGATCGAAAGCTCGAAAACCATTTGGTTACTGTTGCCATGTAGTGCGTAAAGAGTAACGGACAAAAAGCATTTGAGAAGCCGATGGTATACTTCTATATTCTATTTTACAATACGACGAAGAAGCCTACCCTGTACACATCGTGACTTCAATAGAGTGCTCCAACAAACCCATCGGTATCACATAGATATGGGGGCAGGGGCATCACTTCAGGTTGAAGCCCATTCACCCAATCCGAAGCCACCCAGTCCAGGCGGCGGACAGAGTATCAACTTACTGTTACCACCATCATCCACTTCCACCACAACAAGTTTCCCATTTATTGGGTTAAAGTTGTCATTTTATGAAGATTTCCTTAGATATTGCGGTGGACGAGATAGTCTTCAAAAGTTAACCACCAAAGAAGTTGTTACGAAGTACATTCTCTGTCAAACATTTGACTGTCAATTATCATATTGTGATATGCTTCAAAGAATGAATCATCCCGCGGTTAGCTCAAACCCATCTGTTTATGTAATTCATTGGTGGGGAGAAACGTTTTTGGATGTATTGGATGCGTTGCATGAAAAATATAGTGGTTCTGATAAGGAAGAGACAGTGCTGTGGTGGGACATATTTTGTCTCAATCAACACAACTCCGACTCCAGTAACTGTCAGAACCAAGCTGCCACGACAGCACCAAGAATTAAAATTGATTCTCAATGGATTACCAAAATTCTTTCTCAATCGATGAAACATATCAATCGCACAGTATTGGTCATTTCCCGATGGGATTCAATCGTGACGGATGTTACAAAAAGGAGTAACAAATCTTTGTTACCAACGTGTTTGATGCGCACATGGTGTCTTTTTGAAATATTTTTGTCAGCAGAGAACAAGGCAGAGCTGGAAATAGCAATGCCGGCACATATGAAAGAAAGCCTTTTAAACACAATACAAACTGAGAAAAGTTTGTTTTTCAATCGATTACGAGACAAGAATGCTATAGATTTGGAAAACAGCCAGTGCTGCCGCGAAGGTGATCAACGTTTGATCGTTGACCATATTCAAGCAACCAAAGGAGATGTGATGTTAAATAATAGAGTACTTGAAAAAGTTCGCGGTGGGTTGATCGATGATATTATTGTAAAGGAGTGGATGAAAGATTGCATGTCCAAAATACCAGTGGTCGATAAGATAAAAAAGCAGATTGCATTGATTGAACTCTTGTCTCTGCAAGGAGGTGGCTCAAATTTGGAACAGGGGTATGCTTTGTGTTCAATCAGTCTTGAAGAAGTTAGAAACGAGTTTGGGGAATGTCATGAAGAGACTGTTAAAATTATCCTACTTCAAATCAGCGTTTTGAAGAATCAGGGTAGGCTCTCAGAGGCCGAAACTGCGTTGACAAATATTTTGGCAAAATTGCGCACATTATATACTGAAAAGCATATTCTAACTTTGACAGTGTTGAGCCAATGTGCTGAATTACAAATAATGATTGCCAGCAATTTAAAATTTACAATCGAAAAAAGTAGTAAATCCAAAGAAAAAGAAAAAGAAAAACAAATTCGGGAGAAAGAAAAAGAGAGGAGAATAAATGAAGCTGAAACAATGTATCGAAGTGGCCTTGAAGTGCGCCGAGCTTTGCTCGGAGATAAAGACATCGATACTTTGAAATGTCAACATTCACTTGCCATGACCCTATTGTTGCAAGGAAAACTACAGGACGCTGTGGGATTACTGCAAGATTGTCTTGCAAAACGTCGAATGATATTAAATAACTATCACCCTGATACATTTGAAAGTCTTCGTGCATTGTGCTTCGCTTCTCTAGAAATGGGACAAGATGATATTGTTGACAAGCTTATCCTCGAATGTCGCGACACCATTGCAAAGTCGCCATCATGGCAAGATGCGCCATATCAAAAACAGATGATCACCATCACCTTCTTAACAAATTTAGGAGATCTTTATCGTAAGCGCCAGCAATTCACAAAAGCAGAAGTAATTTATGTGGAGTGTTTAGACTGTAAAATGACTAAACTCAGTTTGCATCATCCCTCCACCTTATCTTCGTGGTCTGATCTGGCCATTTTCTACATTGAATGTGAACGATATAGCAAAGCTATCGAACTATTATCGAATTGCTATGATTTTGTGAAAAAAGTTCTAGGCTTTCAACATCCTTTCACTATGCATTGTATGACAAAGCTAGTTGAAGTTTATCAATCCCTTCTCCGTTACGCGGATGCACTACCGTTGTTGGAGCGACTGTTGCGTTGCTACCGCACCCATCCAGACTTTGGTGAACGCCATAGCGTAACGCTGCAAACATATCAAGATATTGGTGACTGCTACTATAAGCAAGATGAATATGAGAAAGCAGTTCGATTCTATCAAGAGTGTTATGATAAGAGGAAACAATTGTGGGGAGAGGATCACCCTAAGACTATTGCAGCTTGTGGTAATTTGGCAATATGCTTTGAGAAGATGCAACGCAATGATCGTGCGGAACCACTTTTTACTCTTTACTATCAAAGTGTGAAAAAATCCCTGGGTGAAACTCATCCAAAAACCATAGCAATTGGAAAGAATTTACAATTGATGAGAGCAAGCGCAACAGCTCCGAGTGCCTCTACAGTTGAATTGCTAGCACACCAGGCCATTAATAGATAGAAGATAAGTATCACAAGATTTGAATGTACATTATTTCGATTTTGCCATTTTTGTTCATGTGTAGGAATAAGTGTTATATGTTTGAATGATGCGCAGAATAGGAGCTTCTTTAATGAATTTATCTATGACTTAATTTATGAGTTAAATTTCACACCGAACCTATCAACTATAATGATTGAAAATATTCCTTTAATAGTTAATTATAGGCCTTAACATGGGTCAACATGTGTTTCTTCTGATAATAAGTTGCATATTAAAATTAAAATTCAAAAACAGTATTAAAATTAATCTCTTTCAAACAAAATAGTAACATACCTCCTCATCTTGGCCACCCCGAACAATTGTGGTACACCCAACAACAGGACAAAGCCGAAAAACAGAGTATTTTCTCTTAGCCGCTCCAGCAATTGTAATTTTGACCTGTCCAAATAATTATCAATGAGACTGTATACAAATGAGTGAAGATAGTACCTTGAAAAGCTTTAAATAGTTATGGAAGCATCCCAATCGTTTAAGACAAAGTCGTTGGCTCGACAAATCGATGTAGTCACTGCAAAATAAGCATACTTTGCTTCTGATCACTCTCTCAACTTCTTTTTCGATTTTTATATCCAACATTTCATTTAGAGCTTTCTGAGAAGTATGTCCCAATGCCTCTTCTTGGAAGGACCTTCTAATCACTCGACGCAATCGACCTTGCTCTCTCTCGATGGCATTCTCAACTTGCTCCGTCGCCAAAATTTCCTCAGCAAATAGAGCACGAGGAAATGATCTATGATAGAGAATTTGCCACAGAGTCATGTTTGTTGAGATTACTGTTGCAAACGATTTGCAAACGGTTGCAACACGGCAGACTCGCTTATAATTGGAATACGAAAATATTAACAACAGTACTTCCTGCGGCAAAACATCTATCTTATTGACGGAAGAAATTAGATGCACGGAAGTTGTATGGCGAGATGGTTCTGTAGGAATTTCAAAATGAGGCTCAATAAAATGATTGAACAGTGTAATAATATCGATCGGTCGGAGAGTATGAAGATCAGGAATATCTGACGTTGGTTGAGCATGCTTTGTCGAAGAACTATTCCATGGGATACTCATACTTACAGGCCATAGCTCGAAATTCATCACAATCGAGGTAGTAGTATTATTTACAGGAACAATAACTCGATTTTGCTCGGAATGTATAGAGGCCCACGATGGAAAGACATTCGAACATAAAAGAATGGGGAGTGCAGGTGTGTTTTCCTTTCGACATAATGACGAGTACCATTCATAATGTTGCATGATAATACATCTACATTCTGCAACATCTAAATCAGTATGATTCTTCAATACATCGACGTTTAGATCTAATCCAATCAAAGGGACAATATAAATAAGAAATGGTATTAGCTGTGAGAACAATAGACTGTGGCACAAAGACTTGAAATCATCCACTCTTTGTACCAAACCAGATATCCGCTTACATAATGAAACAGAGGATGCATTTGAATCATCACCAGTATCACGAGGAACACAGTCGCATGAAAAAATATCTTGTTCTGTTTCGGTCAATGCATGGTCGCTATGTCGTTTCCTTTTATTTTTCTTGTCTTTCTTTTTCTTTTTGTAATTTTTTTCTCTTGGCTCGTATGAATTCTTGTCACCAGTGTGGATACCCTTGGTATATTCATCCAACAACGTTGATTGAATACTGGATTCTCTAATCAATGTGATTGTTTGATACCTGTGCAATAGGACATAGATAGCAAGATTGACATTGAAGGTTGCAAGATCAATCATAGTTGATTGAATATTCTCTCCATTATGCACATCTATTTTATAAAGAGCAAGGGATTGTTCCAATAAATCTAAATAAAGAGACATGACCCGGATTCGAAAATATGATTGGGGTGAATTCCTTCCTCCCTCATACCACAGCCAACTCGTTCCATGTGCTGTTAAAATGGAAACAACAATGAGCTGGAGAGATGCTTGCATACACCAGCCACGAGGCAAAATTATGGATGAACGAACTGATTCCTTCAAAACAGTGATAATGCTGTTCAGAACGTTTTCCACTACACGTGGAACCGATAAAGTCAACTGGTTAGCAGTTGTAGTCGGCAAGTGTTGACAAGAGAGAAGAAATAAACGAGTAATAACAACAAATTGAGATCGCGAACCAAAAAGAAACTCTCTAAGCGATCTAGATTGCTTACGCTTTTCAATAAGACCATCTTGTCCTCGTCTATTGGCCAATGTATCATGGAAAACTGAAGCCCCGGGAGTGTTTGAGATCACAATATTGTCACACAGCAAAGACAAAATTTCTGACAAAGTCATTTGTTTCGCATGACGAGATGAAAAGTTAAACTCAATCGATTGGACTAAATGATCAATCCAGCAAAAGCATATTTCAACCATAGCTTGGGCTATTGGATAGTGACATAGAGCAGTGTTCTCTTCTGGAACAAGCCGGCTCGTTGTTGCACGTGGTAGACTTAATTGAGCCATCATATTTGCAAACCAATCCAGTGACATATCAATAAACCAATGTTCTGGTCTCAAAGGTGGTGTAGAAGATAATATAATAGTGTTCCAATTATAAAACCGGTCTGTAATGAATGATTTCCACTGGTTGTAAGATGCTCGAGATGACTCTAGTTGCTTATTACCGGTGCAAGTTCGATAAACTTCATATCTTGAAGAAGTTGCGACCAAATTATTCTGTAGCTTTTCTTCTGTACAATTATGATTGATGCTATTTGCTTGAACATTCAAAACAGTTTCATTCCAAAACGCCACTCCTTTTTTGAAGTTAGAAGGAAATTCCAGTTGAACCAAACCATATGAAGTAGAATTATTAGCGAACTCAAATTCAACGCCTGGAATTGCTAATGTCCACACCACATCATCTTGGGATACTAACGATCTCTCTGACAAATGCTGAAATGTAATCAACATCATTTTGACAATATGACTATAGTTATCTATATCGACTCGATTTCCGCTATGTTGTGTATGTTGGGAGCTTCTGTATTTGCCAAACAAATCAATTATGGTCATCAACAATACAGTTCGAAAGGGAATCAGCCGCTGAATTGATTCAACCACAACATCCATTTGTCTCACAATGAATTGGTCGCATCTTGTCCAAAGGGAAGTACAATTTTCATTTGAAAACGTCGATGGTTCTATTGTGGTTGTATTGTAAATGACGAGCAGCATCTCTAGTGTATTAAGACAACACGCTAAACCCTCTAGTCGTTTGATGTTATTGATTGAAAACCTTTGTCGCTCCTTATATTGCATACTCATTAAATTGAATCTTGAGAATGTAGGAAAATGAAATTGGCTGATAATTTCCAGCAATATTTCACAGAGTAAAGGGATAGTGGTTGCTTGAGTCGACGGTGAAAGACTGACAGTTAGGCCTTTAAAGATATCACAAACGACAACGAGATAATGCGGCAATATGGAAATAGAGGGGTCAGATACATTAGGAATAATTCCTATTAAATCTTCCGTCCTTCTTAAAACAGCCACTTCAATCCAATTTATGGACCCAATACCGTTCATCAGAGCTTGGATAGGAGTATGATCGTTCAGATTGTTCGATTTATCCTCCTGCAAATCGTCCAGCACCGATGATATTGCATGTTGGAGATGCTGTTCCCAATGTGAGATACTTTTTTCACCATAAGTTGCGTCAGGAGAGCCATCGTCTGTTAAAAATGCAGTCAACTTTCGCAGGAAACCGTTGATTGATCGAAGACATTTATTTTCCTCGCAGCCATTCCCATCTCGCATGCTGTGAACGTTGACAGTCTTATTCATCAAAAGGTTATATAAACAGTGAGACGCCCATCGGCATCCGCCAGCAGCATCACCCTGCTCAGGCAACATGACCATCCACGATTAATGAATAGAAATCGACATATATATTATTTTTATATCCTTTTGTTCCATGAAGATAGAAGAACATCTATAATTATCGATTAAATATGCCTTAAACATGACCGGCAGTGTTCAAAGTAGAGATATGGCATCAGAGCATCAAATCAAGGAACCCAAAACCATTCTAGTAATAAATACAACTTACCCCAACGTTCAAACTTGTTGTGAACTTAAATTGATTTGTTTTGGACGAAAAGTTGTGGAATACTGCCAGGAAGAATGGCCAATATTTTTCAGATTGTTTTGCGTGATTTGGGAACATTTTTTTACGTTGTTCCTTTTTCAGCATCTTATAACTCTTTACAAGATGTCCCTGACTATATCAAAACTGCATTGCCGTATTTTATTCTCTTGATCATTTTGGAGATTCTTTATGGCAAAGCGCGAGGGCATGAGCTCTATACCGTGAAAGATACAATTATGAGTTTAAGTCTTGGTATGACTCAACAAATTGTTCAACTTTGGGCAAAAGAAGTCAGTATTTTCTTTTATTTGATGGTCTATAATGGAACTTCACAATACCGCGAGCAATATTTGCCGTTGATATTCCCTTTGAATGACAAGAATTCCAATATCTTTGTACAACTTGGTATCTTTCTTGTATCATTTATGGCGATTGACTGCGGATATTATTGGTTTCATCGTTATGCTCATGAATTTCATATGTTGTGGGTTTCTCATGCTGTGCATCACTCCGGAGAGCGTTATAATTTAGCTACCGCTTTACGACAAGGATCCTTTCAATTTTTGAATTCTTGGATGTTTTACTTGCCATGTGCAGTGATTGGTATTCCACCCGCACATTATGTTCGTCATACACGATTAAATACTTTATATCAATTTTGGATACACACCGAAGTAATTGGTCGTCTTCCATGGTACCTTGAAATGATCTTTAATACTCCTTCTCATCATCGTATGCACCATCGTCCACCGGGAAATTGTAATTATGCTGGTGTTTTGATTATTTGGGATCGCATGTTTGGAACATTTTATAATGAATGTTCATTAGATAAGAAAGATGACCCTGTACCATCAAAGTTGAGTTCAAGTGATAACAAAAATCAACAAAATGTTACCTCTAATGAAGTGAAGGACTATACCCGTGGCGTAATCTATGGTCTGGCTAAACCACTGGATAGCTTCGACCCTGTCTATGCTAATATTCAACATGCGATCAGAATATCGGCAATTGATGGCAGTAAAGGATTTTTCCGGCGTTTTTTAAAGTTCTTAACATATACATTCAAAAAACGAGTTCATCATCCACTGCAATTGACCTTCGCATGTCGCGATATCTTCAGTGATATTATTGATGATTTGACTTACATGCAGAAAATGAAGGATTTGAATGAAAGTTTATCTGTAAAGGGATCTGCGAATGTCAAATCAGATTGGATATTATTATGGGAGAGATTTTGGCGAATGCCTCCAAAGGTGGATGAAAGTAAACCAATTAATCCTAAGGAATGGACTCACCGTGATTATGAATTTTTGGTTGGTAGATTGAAACGAGAAAGTCCTCCGTTGTCTTCGTGGAAGTTAGTTTTGGTAATCATACACTTTTTTGTTACTCTTATCGCAGTATTCGGTGTTTTGTTGTTTGAGAATGCTCCCATCTTTAGTTATGGTAATCAAGGTTTGTTTTTTAAGGCATTTGCATGTTTGTCATGTATCGGCTCTTTAACAACAATTAAGTACTACTACTAAATTGTGAGAATGCTTATTTTACTTTTGTTGCGAATAATATCTGGTTTGTGAGCCTAAGCGATTCTCGCTGTGATGTCTTTCCGAATATTCCACATTAAGTGGTGGTATATTGGGTGGGCAATTGCTAATTAATTTGTGTTTGATTTCACCAGTTGCATTTTATTTTTCATAGGAGTTTTTACGGAGTTCGTTTTGTGATCTCCTCCCCAATGAATAATTGTAATTTAATTATTGTTATATAATTGTTGTACCAGTATACAATTCATAATATTCTACGGTTATACATCTTCATCATTATGTATATCATTATTTCGAAATTGAAAATTATATTTTTGGTTAAAATCAGCCAGAGTTATCTTCTTCTCATTTGTACTGTCTTTCGCCTTTCTATCTCTTCTGCGAATTTCCTTTTGAAGATTTTCAAATTCCTCTAGTGCACCCATATAATCAGGAAATGATTTAAAGTCACTCGGATCCGGTGTGTTATTAATGGTCTCCCTTGAACCAGTTAAAGTCACTGGCAGCAGTGACATTGAGGAAATTGGAGATTTATCATTTGCTGATCCTAAAATATGGTTGGTCGCATGCTCATTCGATTTTGGCGTTTTTTTGGAATCAATTTCAAAGTAATCATTGATTGCAAATAAATCAATGTTCACCTGCTGTTTCAGTTCATTTTCTAGCTCTTCTTGCCATTCCCAATCATGTACTCTTTTTGCTTTAACAATCTTTGGTGGGGTACCAAGATGATACAGATTACGGGGACGCTCAACGACTTCTACTACCTCACCTGTATCAAGAGTAACGATGCCTCGCTTTTCTTTGTACTCAGGAATTGCTTTATCTAATTCCCCGTCATCGTCCATTCCACCGAATGGAGAATTTGCGATGAACTCAGAAATATTAAATGGTTTGTGTTGAACATTTGTATTACCGCGCTCTTTCTCCAACACATATTGACGACGAGATTCGTCAAACCAATTAACAAGATCTCCAAGAACTTTCAGGCGGTCATCAGCATGCAGTGCCACATGAGAAGTTTTGACATTTTGAAGAGCCTGAATTGTTGATTTCGTTTGATTTGTCAGCATTACATCTTCTGTAGAGATGATTGTCTCTGATTTTGAAGATTGACGTTTAGAACTTGCATATTCATTTGTTGTGCTGCCTTCTACTTCAGTTGATACTGGCGATTCCTCAATCTCTTCATCTTCTGATGTATCCTTTTCATCATCATCATCATCATCATCGTCGTCGTTGTCATCATTTTCATCATTATCATCATCATTATCGTTATCTTGTTCTTTACCGCCATTATCGCTGTCATCATCGCTATCCTCATTTTCGTTTTCATCATCGTCTTCGTCATCGTCATCGTCATCACTTTCATTCTCATCATCATCGTTGTCATTTTGATCTTCAGATTGCTGATCTAGTTCTTTTCCATTATCCACGTCATCATTTGCTTCATAATCGTTGATAGTGGAATGGGTACCGCCGTCTTGATTTTTGTTATTGATTATATCGATTGATGGGGTTAATGAATCAACCACCATTGGCACTGGTACTATCCATTCCGGGCCAAATTCTCTTTCAAGCAATTCTCGTTCCTCTCTCATTAATCGAAGGGTCTCTCTACGCTGTCGGTTCAAACTATTGGTAATTTGCTTGATTTCTTGCTTACGTGTCTGATCTAGTAATTCTTGTTTTCTCTCTTTACTCAAAGTGATATCTTCTTGTAACTGTATTGCTAATTGGTCAGTTTGTGGTGTGGATAAGCTAGCTTTCTCAATGGGAATAAAGAATGAATTCAAAGAATCTTCTGTTGTTATGCTCTATCGTTAGGAGAAACCGTTAGGATAGATATTCAAACAATGTATGACATTAGCATTACCTTGTAATGCACTTCGGGGGGATCTGCCAAGGGTTCTACATCGTGAATATCAACTGATACCACATCAATTGTTTTCCCATCGTATCGTAAAGCCACTTGAAACATTAATGATCGCGAAATAATATCTTTCACAATACCATATGAGCCACGATACGGACCATTTGTTATTCGAACATATTCATATCGTTCTACACCTTGACAATTCCTAGGTAGTGTAAAAGCATTTCGTTGAGCGTTGATTAATTCTTCTAATGAGCTTTCTTCGTTTCCATCAATTGGTTCAATCGATTTTGTTTCCGGATTACGGGATATTCGATTCAATCCGAGAATACCTTCCAAATCGGCACCAATCGATGGATTCATAGGACATTTCACATAGATATATCCACATGATGTTACTCTAGATGAGACCTGTACAATCATAGGCTCATCTACAGTGCTTATCGACTTGTTGCGTCTACCAAAGTAATATTTCGGAGCTTGCATGAAAAATACGTCGTTAATGATTCCAAAAAGTGGATCAGCCTCAGTTGTATTGAAAGCGGTAATTCGTTCTGCGACAATTTTTTCATGGCCACGCTGAACAAAAGCTCGATACCTAGGCACAAAAACGTAGGAAAGATAATAGAGAAAGAAAGGAAAGTCAATGCAGTTACAATATTCACATACTATTAGTTTGTACCATTTCGGATGTTCTACGAAAGGATATTCAAATACGGTCCCATCATCAGAACTGTAATTATATGGGCGCCTCAATTGGGGATATTTTTTAAAAAGACTTTTCGCGTATCGATCTTCTTGTGCCTTTGTTCGAAAACTTGGAACATCTTCTCCTTGTAAGAACTTTCTTCGCACGCTAGCCAGATGCTCTGCTTGAGCCAAAAACTCGCGAGCATCTTCTGCTTCGGCATCTCTCTCTAATTGTCGTGCTTTGAGCTTCAGCTCTTCTTCCACCATCCTGGGAGTTTTTATACCTTTCGTTTT
>JACCEA011435144.1_pt1 | contig 11253 bp, 9 predicted proteins | sample 7449851 | NCBI WGS metagenome assembly JACCEA01 (sample SAMN15323453, study PRJNA562643) | freshwater metagenome | isolation source: river surface water | place: USA:Blue River Watershed | collected 2017-08-18 | reverse complement strand
TGGTGAACGAGCAATTTTAGTCAGTGTTTCTGTGCAGTTACTCGATGACCTTGATGCTGAAGAGTTTCGATTGCTCGCTCAATCCGCTGGTGCTGAAATTCTTGAACATATTTCTGTACAAAGAAATAAACCAGACCCTAAATTTTTTATTGGCTCAGGTAAAGTTGATGAAATTGCAGAATTAGTTCAGCAGCTAGAAGCTGAATTAGTTATCTTTGATCACTCTCTTTCACCAGCTCAAGAACGTAATTTAGAAAGAATCCTAAAATGTCGTGTGATTGATCGTACAGGGCTTATTTTAGATATCTTCGCATTACGAGCGCGTACACACGAAGGAAAATTACAAGTTGAACTTGCCCAACTTAAGCATTTATCAACGCGCTTAATTCGAGGCTTCACAGGTAATTTAGAACAACAAAAAGGTGGGATCGGTCTACGTGGTCCTGGTGAATCACAACTTGAAACTGATCGCCGACTCATCAAAGTACGTATTACCCAACTAAAAGACAAATTGCTCAAAGTTCAACAGACGCGATTACAAGGTCGTGCCGCACGCCAAAAAGCAGCAATTCCAACGATTTCTTTGGTTGGTTATACCAATGCCGGTAAATCGACACTGTTTAATATTTTAGCCCAAAGTGATGTCTATGCAGCAGACCAACTTTTTGCAACACTCGATCCAACCTTACGTCGTCTAGAATGGGATGGTATTGGTACTGTCGTACTCGCAGATACGGTTGGATTTGTGAGAAATTTACAGCATGATTTGGTTGAATCTTTCAAAGCGACCTTAGAAGAAACACTAGAAGCGACCTTACTTTTGCATGTAATTGACAGCAGTAGCCCTAATATGCTGGAACAAATCGAAGCAGTAGAATCTGTACTGAAAGAAATTGGTGCCGATGCACCGATTCTTCATGTTTACAATAAAATTGATCTCAGCGGTGATACGGCAAAAATTATTTATAAAGCAGCAGATTTACCTGATCGCGTTTATGTTTCTGCGCATTCTGGACAGGGATTGGATTTACTAAGCCAAGCTGTTCAACAATGCCTGATGGGACAGTTACAACATTTCTACTTAGTTCTCAAACCTGCTTACGGTAAACTACGCACACAACTTTATACACTGAATGTCATTCAAACTGAACAATATGATGAGCAAGGTGATTTGCATTTATCAGTTTGTATTGCTCCACAAAAATTGCATCAACTGATCAAACAAGCACATCTACCATTAGATGAAATTCTTGGAAACCAAGCAGCTTTATTTCACAGGCCTTTGGAAGAATTTGAAAAGTAAGCATCAATGTAATAATCGTTTATAAGTGAGAGTTAGAAAAAAGATGAAAGAAATTGATTGGACAGCCTGGTTTTGCACGATTCTATTAATTATTGTATTTCGTGAAGGTGCTGTTGCTATTACCACGGTCTTTCATCATCCAGAATTAGGTAATCTCGTCGGACTGATCAGCTTACTTGCAACTTTATTAATTTGGAGAAGATTTAGAAAAATCTCCAATCGTCTTATAGATACCAACAACAAAATCATGAAAGAAAGTGCTTTTGCCTTTTTACCAATCTGTGCTGGCTCTTTGATCATGTTGGTACATTTAGGCAAAGAAATTCCAATCTTTTTATTTGTCTTAACCTTGAGTACTTTATTGCCATTGTGGATTTACGCCAAAATGGCGAAACGCTGGTTATAGGAGTTCATGAATATGTTAATGGTTATATATGGATTCGTGATTACCTTAATCAGTTATCTCATCGCAAAACCTTTAAACAAAAAAATTCCACAGATTCCATTAATTGTTTTTGCGATGTTTATTGTGATCGGACTACTCGCAATTTTGGGTATTCCTTATGAACAGTACATGAATAATGTGAATGGTGTCTTTAATCATTTGCTTGGTTATGTGACTGTCGCTTTGGCAATTCCACTGGCTGCAATGCGTTATGATGATTTACCAATTAAATCGATGATTGGCATTTTGTGTTTTGCAAGTATCAGTGCAGTTGCATTGCCGATGGGGCTTGCATATTTATTACACATGTCAGAACCAACAATTATGGCTTTTGCAACCCGAGCTGTAACGACGCCAATTGCTCTGAATATTGCCACACTATTACACGCTCCTCTGATGATGGTATCACTGATTGTGATTTTATCTGGAGTCATTGGCGCCGCATTTTCTCCGTGGATTTTAAAACATATCCATGATGAACGGGCTTCAGGCTTAGCTTTAGGTTTGGCAGCTCATGCAATTGGTACAGCACAAGCATGGCAGCGAGGTCCTGTTACAGGTCGTTATGCCGCTTTTGGTATGGCTGTGAATGGTGTGTTTACTGCTATATGGCTACCCACTTTTATTTTGTCTCTTTCTTAATTTGTCACAGAGATGTCAATTTATATTGAACTAGTTATCAAAAATCCTACATAATGAAAGTTCAAACGTTAAAAGGATTTTTAATGATGGGAAAACAATTATTCGGTGCGTTGATTTTATCTGTAATGAGTAGTCTAAGCTTTGCAGAAGATATTACAGGTATGTGGCAAAGTATCGATGACAAAACTGGTGCACCAAAAGCTTTAGTCGAAATTCGTAAAGAAGCGAACGGTACTTATGCGGGTAAGATTGTAAAGATTACTCCACGTGCGGGTTACACACCAAAAGAAACGTGTGTAGACTGCCCAGCACCATATACCAATAAACCTATTTTAGGCTTAGACGTGATGACAGGCCTAAAACAAGGTGAGGGGCTGAACTATGTTAATGGTCGTATTCTAGATCCAAATTCTGGCAAAGTTTATAGTATGAAAGCAAAATTAAGTTCTAATGGCAAACGCTTACATTTGCGAGGCTATGTTGGCGTATCTGCATTAGGTCGTAATCAAATTTGGCTTCGCGATGAATAAATTTTAAAACGACATAATCACGCCGACCATCTATATTGGATCAAATTGATCACGGTTTAGCACTATAAAACACCTTTATTTCTTTCAGAATTAAGGGTGTTTTTTTATTAAATTTTAAAAAATTCCTTGAAATTTCAATTATTAATAAAATACACAATTGTAAAATAATAATTGAATCTAGGATTAAAAATCCGAAATAATAGAGAGACAATAATAGTGGCTGAGTAGCTTAGACATGTACACAAAACTCATTACGTTTTTCTTCTTATTTAGTCTTAGCCATCTGACTTTTGCACAAGATATCGTAGGTACTTGGCAAAGCGTTGACGATGTAACAGGAGCGCCTAAAGGACAGGTTGAAATTATCAAAGAAGCTGATGGAACTTATATTGGTAAAGTTATTAAAATTACCCCGCGAACAGGTTATACACCAAAAGAATTCTGTACGGGTTGCCCTGCTCCTTACACGAACAAACCCATCTTAGGCTTAAATGTAATTACTAAGCTGAAGTATAAAAAGGATTTGTCTTATGCAGGTGGAAAAATTTTAGATCCAAACACTGGTCGTATGTATAGTCTCGCAGCAAAGTTAAGTAACAATGGACAAAGGTTACATCTACGAGGTTATGTTGGCGTATCAGTATTGGGTCGTAGTCAAATCTGGATTCGTGTGAATAACTAAAAATCTAATCAATAAAAAAGCCCTCAATTTAAGGGCTTTTTTATATTGCTATAACTGTAGTTTAATGGCTTTGTAACTTTGCGTAGTCAATCAAAACATTTGCAGCTTCTGTAATAAAGGTTTCTTCTTCAGGCAATGCTGGTCGTGCATAAGCTTTCATTTTGGCACGTGACTCAATTAATGCATCAATCGAAGCCTGATAGCTTTCCCAGTTGGCATAAGGTGCCTGACCTGTCGCTATACGACGCTGATTTTCAGCATTGAGTGTTTGCTTTTCTAAATCAATTAGCTCAGCTCGACGTTGAGCAATATCTAACTCAACTTTCTTCTGATCAGAACTTTTTTGTGCGATCAGTTTTCGAGCTTCTAAATAATTAAATTGTGAATCAGCTTTCACCCGCTGTTCAGAAGATTGGGTAAGCTTAGCAATATACGGTTGCACAGAACCTTCGCGCTTGAAAGGAGCTGTTGGAATGGTATCCCATTTCAATGCATTTTTAGCTTTACGCTCACCAAACTCTTCATTGTAAATATCAACAAGTTTGATATCAGGAATCACGCCTTTGTTCTGCGTACTTCCACCCGTGACACGATAGAATTTGCGTTGAGTTAACGTTGCCTGACCATGTGCTAAGGAGTCTAATTGAACCTGAGCGGTGCCTTTTCCTGTCGTGGTACTTCCAATAATAATACCGCGCTCATAATCTTGGATTGCAGCAGAATAAATCTCACTCGCAGACGCAGATGCTAAGTTAACGAGCACAGCCATTGGCCCAGCATAAATTTGCTCTCCGCCATCAGTGTCTTCAAAGACATTCACATTACCATTACCATCCCGAATTTGTACGACTGGACCAGACTTAATCACCTGCCCCAGCATACGAGCAACTTCTTCTAATGAACCACCTGGGTCATTACGTAAATCAACCAGAACACCTTCCACTTTCTGTGCTTTGAGCGATTCAAATGCTTTTGCTGTATCTTCAGAAACCGAACGATATTCTGTACCAGCTCGACGTGAACGATAATCAAAATAGAAAGATGGAATTTCAATCACACCGAAAAGATGTTTTTTCCCATCACGTGTAATTTCAACTGTACGTGAACGAACACCCGCATCCTCTTCCTGAATCACATCTCGGACTAAACTCACATTACGTGCTTGGCTCATAGAAGCACCCGCACCGAGTAAGCGAACCGTTACTTTAGTTCCACGCTTACCACGAATCAATCCAACAATTTCTGAACTCGACCAACCAATGACATCAATCATTTTTTCGCCGTCTTGGGCAACGCCAATGATTCGATCTCCTGATTTGATTTGACCAGATTTACTCGCTGGCCCACCTTCAACAATGGTTTCAATCTTGGTGTAATCTTCATTGCCTCGTTCTGGGCGAATGGATACCCCAATGCCTTCAAGTTGCAATGTGGTCTGGCGATTTAACTCCATCGCATCAATAGGAGGGTAATAATTACTATGTGGATCGTAAGTTGCCAACATTGCATTTAATGTTTTATCTAAAACATCATCACTCTTTACTCGACCAATACGTTCAAGCTGGCGCGTATAACGTTTTGTCAGCGTTTGTACTGGTGTTAAATCTTCTGGACCAGTTAAATCCTGACCATTTGCAAGCGATGGATCAGCTTTCAAAGCCTTTTGCTTCGCTTGCTCTTCTTCTTTGCTAATCGTTAAATTAATTAGCTGAGACACCAACATTCTCTGCCAATGTGCTTGTTGCTCGGCAGAAGTCTGAAAATAAGGCGCTTTTTCGCGATCAATATCAAGGTAAACACCCTTTTGCTGTAAATTTTGTGGCTTCTTCAATTCAGCCAACATAAATTCGTAGAATTGTTTCAAGCGTTCACGATATTGGGCATGAATCGCAAAAGGTCCAGTTAGGTTTCCTGCTTTTAATGAGCTGCCAAAATTTGAACCATATTTATTTTTATATTCTGAAACTTCACTGCTCAGAAATAATGAATGATCTGGATCTAAGCTGTCCAAATACATATCTAAAATACGATTTGATGTCGCAGCATCTAAACGCATATTCAGATAATGCTGACGATCAACTAATGTTGCCAACTGACGTGCGACCAATGCTTGTTCTTGTGATGGCTTGATCACGGTTGAAACAACAGGAGCTTCCGTTGCCGCAAATGCCTCATTCATTGTATGAGAAAAAAATAAACCACCAGTCGCGATTGCAACTGCACACGCTATCATTTGAAGTTTCATAAAATTTTGGTACTTCCTTGGATATGGCAATTATTACATGCTAGTACAATCAATATGAACATATTTCATTCAATATTTTTACCAAACTGTAGTACAGGTTAATCATTATAAATAAATGACCAACAAGCACTTATCATCAATATCATGTAGTTTTATCATATTCTGTACTGACAAAATGTAGCAAATCATTGCACAATTTAGCTATCGCTTTTTTTACATCAAAATTCAAATGGAATCTATATGATCGGCGCATTGATGCTAGACGTTGCTGGCACAGAACTTACTCAAGAAGATATTGAACTATTACAAGCTCCGCAAGTCGGTGGCATGATTTTATTTGCACGAAATATTGAGTCTCCTCAACAAGTTCGTGCTTTAACTGATCATATGCGCCAAGTCCGTCCAGATATTCTGATTGCTGTCGATCAAGAAGGTGGGCGTGTTCAACGTTTAAGACAAGGCTTCACCTTGTTACCTGCAATGGGGCGACTTGGTGAACATTATGTACATCATCCCGAACAAGCAATTGAGTTAGCCCAACAGTGTGGTTGGTTAATGGCAACTGAAGTTCTCGCTGTAGGTATTGATTTTAGTTTTGCTCCAGTCTTAGATCTCAATGATATTAGTGATGTGATTGGTGATCGAAGCTTTGCTAAAAATATGCAAGACATCGTTCCACTAGCTGATGCCTTTATGCGTGGAATGAAACAAGCAGGCATGGCGACAACTGGAAAACATTTCCCTGGACATGGTTCTGTAAAAGCTGATTCACATGTCGCTGCGGCGATTGATAGTCGCTCATATCAAGAAATTTACGACAAAGATATGCAAAGTTTTATCAAGTTGATGCCTCAACTTGATGCACTGATGCCAGCGCATGTGATTTATGATCAAGTCGATCCAAACCCAGCAGGCTTCTCTCCGTTCTGGCTACAAAATATTTTACGTCAGCAACTTAAATTTGACGGCGTCCTATTCTCTGATGACCTGAGTATGCAAGCTGCATGTGTTGCTGGTGGTGCTGATGCACGTATTCAAGCGGCATTAAATGCGGGTTGTGATATGGGATTAGTGTGTAATGATCGAACAGCAGCATGTACAGCTTTAGATGGCATTCAAAAATTGGCTTTACCAAATCAACAACGTCTAGAGCGTATGCGCGGTAAAATTCCAAACATCCAAGTAGGCTCGACACTAAATTTAGATGAAAGTTGGCAGAACGCAAAAAAAGTCATTGAAGACTTTAAGAATTCGTTTTAACTTGCCAATAAGCAAAAGATGATTTAACACACCATCTCCAATTGATCTATTTAAAAATGAATAGGTCAATTTCCTCGCGCAAATGGGTTGTGCATGGGAACAGAATAAAATGAAAAAAATTGAGTCTAGGACAGATGACACAACAACTTTCGAAACACCGCCATATTTCTTTTACTGCACACTATACCGGCTATATTTGGTATCAAATGGGCATTTCCCATCCTGCATTAGCGACAACTAAAGGAAAAACACTAGCAGCCTTAGTCCATCCGATTGAAAGTTGGGCAGAAAAGTATGTTGGTGGAAGTATGCGAACAACCTTGAAACAACGCCATACCATGCTTGATACGCATTTAGAACAATTGATTCAGCAATATCCAAACCTACAAGTACTTGAAATTGCATGTGGCTTATCGCCACGAGGTTGGTGGTTTAGACAGCATCACCCAGACATTTGCTATCGTGAGCTTGACTTACCTGATATGGCCGCTACAAAACAAGCAGCATTACAACAAATTGAACCACATGTTGATGATGTCCTATCCGTTGATTTATTTACAGAAGCATTTGCAAACGTATTTAAAGTCTTTGACCCTAAACGACCTTTGGTGATTATTAGTGAAGGCTTAATTAACTACTTTGAAAAGCCGTTACTTCAGCAACTTATTCAAGCAATTGCGATCTATGGCCGCGACTTCAAAGAACTTCATTATTTAACCGATCTTTATCCAGAACCCACTCAAAATAAATTAGCAACCATTATCTGGAATAGTAGTCGTTTATTGAAATTAATGTCACGCAGCGCTTTTAGCTTCCACTTTAAGACACCAGCAGAGGTAGAGATTTTTTTTCATGAAGCTGGTTTTAAGCAAGTTGAAGTGCTTCAACCTAAAGAATTCTTTGAACAAACACATTTAGAAAACAAGGAACAGCATCTCGGTGATCTTGTTTGGATGATTCAAGCGACCAATAAATAAAAATCAAAAAAAAGAGAAGTGAATTCAAAACACTTCTCTTTTAAATTCTATTAAAAAATAATTAAATTTGTTTCTGACGCTCAATAAAACGAGATAAACGATCCGCAACGTCGAAACTACCGTGTTTAAACAAGATACGTAAACCCTGTTCAGTTGCCTCAAATGTTAAACATTCTATTTTAAACTCACCTTCTTCATCAGCTAAATGTAAGGCTAAATCTCGTGGATGCTGGCTAACAAAATCAAGCTGATCCAAATGATCAAGTTTTAGATACACCCCAAAGAACGTAATATCTACAATCTTTACTGCTACTTCGGTATCTGAATGTCGATGTGATAATTTAGTGTCTGGTTTTAAAACAGGAATACGTTCTTCACCACGACGCTCAATGTTTTTCATCTGTTCGCGGTTCATTGGAATAACACCATCAAGATTGTCGATGGATTCTCCCTTTAAAAACGTAGTAAAAAGCGTCATCGTTTCTTTGCGGCGTTGTAATTGTGGAACATGGTCTGCATTGGCAATTAATGCGAATTCCATATTATTACATTGCAAAGCAAAGTCAGCATTTTCATGTGGCAAAGTAAAGCTATCGTACTGCCCTGCTGCAACGAGAGTTTTACACTGCGCAACAGGTACATTGCTTAAACGGAGTAGTCGATTGCAATTAATCTCGTAACGCTCACGTTCAGTTGCAGTAAACTCTGCCATCTGTCTAAAGAATAAACGTTTTGCCGTTGGAGACATCCGCGTTTTATCAAGCTTGGCATGATTCACAAGATACAAAATAACTGCTTGCCCAAACTCCTCCATACGATCTTCACGCATCAAGTGTAAAGATTCCTCGAGCAACATACGCCAGCTTTTACGGGTTTTTTGCATCACACCCATCAAGACCATACGATCAATCAGTTCAGGACGTTGGTGTGCAAATGAAGATGCAACAACTGAACCCAACGACATACCCATGACAGAAACTTTATCAATCCCAACAATATCAAGCCATTGACCCAACATTTTTGATAAATCTGGTAATTCAAGAATTCCAGCTGACTCGCCTGTATCCACATTTCGAATCTGCTGATTTGCGCCCATTGATGGTAAATCAATCAATATGACAGGACCACTCTCAAAGAGTTGCTCAACACAATACTTATAAGAGTTAAAATTTTGAAATGCGCCCCCGACAATTACAATTGGCGTGTTGTAGATCGTCTTAGGATCTGCAATTGCCATATATTCAATTTTCCAACCATCTATCCATGTAGTACGCGCTGGTTGTTTAAAACTGTTTTTATTGTATATGTCGAAAAAACCAAACCCTGTGTAGGTATGATTTAAATCCGAGTCCATTTGGATTATGGAATTCATATCCTTCCTCCATCCTTGTTTATTTTTTTGCTGTAATTAGTCTCATTTTTAGTGAGTTCTAGTTACAAGTTAACAAATTTATAAAATTTGTATTACATTTATCCTATACATTTTTCATTCTATACAAATGCATGATTTATACGCAATCATTTCCTTAACCACTTATCTTGTTTAGATCAATAATATTTTTCAAAATATGTAATCAGCTTGTAAATTCAATTTTAAATCAAAAGAGCTACTCAAAATTTACAATCTATAATTTTTTGAATTATCAGTTCAGCCTATTCATTGTTCAGCATTTGACTGTTACTATCATTATAAATATATGCAATCGTCAAAATGCTATGCAAGATTCTATTCAAAACTATATGCAACAGGTTGGTACTCAGGCACGTAAAGCGTCTCGTATCTTAATGAGCGCATCAACGTATCTAAAGAACCATGCTCTGTCTGCAATTTATACTGCTTTAGAAAATAATCAAGCACAAATTTTGGCAGCCAATCAAATTGATATGCAAAATGGTCACCAACGTCAATTAGATTCTGCCCTCCTTGATCGTCTTGAACTCACTCCTGCTCGCTTTAAAGGCATGCTACAAGGGTTAAAAGATGTTATTGCACTTGTTGACCCAATCGGCGAAATTACGGATTTAGCTTACCGTCCATCGGGTATTCAACTGGGTAAAATGCGGGTTCCTTTAGGTGTAATCGGCATGATCTACGAATCGAGACCGAATGTTACCCTTGAAGCCGCATCATTAGCACTAAAGTCAGGAAATGCCATTATTCTACGCGGTGGTTCAGAAGCAATTGAATCGAATAAAGCAATTGCAATCGCAATTCAGCATGGTTTACAAATTGCTGGCTTACCTGAACATGCTGTTCAAGTGATTGACACACCTGACCGCGCAGCAGTAGGTCATTTAATCACAATGACTGAATTTGTAGACGTCATTGTTCCTCGTGGCGGTAAAAGTTTGATTGAACGTGTAACGAATGAAGCACGTATTCCTGTGATTAAGCATTTAGATGGCAATTGCCATGTTTTTGTTGAAGCACAAGCAGATTTACAAAAAGCATTACCAATTGCGCTCAACTCAAAAACACATCGTTATGGCGTATGTAATGCGATGGAAACATTACTTGTTGATGAAGAAATTGCCGAAGATTTCCTACCAAGTATTGCTGAACTATATGCAGATAAACAAGTTGAACTAAGAGGTTGTGCGGAAACACAACGTATCTTAGGTGAGTCTGTTAAAACGGCCACTGAAGAAGATTGGTACACTGAATATTTAGGTCCTATTCTTGCAATCAAAGTCGTTACAGGTATGGATGAAGCAATCGAACATATTAATAAATATGGTTCTCATCATACCGATGCGATTATTACTGAAAACTTTAGTCTAGCACGTGAGTTTCTCGCACGAGTTGATTCAAGTTCAGTGATGATCAATGCTTCAACCCGCTTTGCTGATGGCTTTGAATATGGCCTAGGTGCAGAAATAGGAATTTCAACAGACAAAATTCATGCACGCGGTCCAGTTGGTCTGGAAGGTCTAACCTCTCAGAAATGGATCGTATTTGGTGATGGTCAAATACGCCAATAAGGCATTTAGATCCAAGTAAAACGCTGCACGGTAAAGCTCATTTATTTGATCTTTATCGTGTTTTTCTCTGTACACGACAAAAATAGATAACTCATTGAAATAATGTCATAATAATTGTTTTCTAACGACGAATACTATGACACATCTCAATGAGTTATATCTTATCTTAAACAAATATCTAAAATGG
>JACCEA012165653.1_pt1 | contig 11255 bp, 9 predicted proteins | sample 7449851 | NCBI WGS metagenome assembly JACCEA01 (sample SAMN15323453, study PRJNA562643) | freshwater metagenome | isolation source: river surface water | place: USA:Blue River Watershed | collected 2017-08-18 | reverse complement strand
GTGGGGTTTTATAAATTTTCTCGAACCCCCATCCCCCAGTTCTCTCTGGGGACTGGGTCGGTTTCCAGTAAGGCGCTAAAAAATGATTTATTTGATATTTAAAAAAAAAAAAAAAAAACGGAAGGGGATGGATTCGTATTTCGTTCAAGATTTACTAATAACTCCAAAGGCAAAAAATTAACGGAAAACATTCATTTCGTATGGATATGATCCCATGAAATAAATGTAGTCCTCTAACACAACTACTTCATCAAAATTTATTTGCTATCTTTTGGTGTACTCCCTGCACCTTTGCTACCATAAGTGGTCTTCCCCCAACTAAATGGAATGTAACGATACTTTATCATGTGCTTTATTTGGCGCTGCATAGTGAGTATAAAGAGTACGATGAAGTAGAGAAGGAGAATAGGCCAGAAGACTGGAACATCAAAAACACTTGAAAATGTCATACAAAAGGAAGTTACCACCGCACGACAACATGAATGCCAAAACTTGAATTCTGGTAATCTTCGAGCGAATGGACTAACATTAAAAAGAATATAATGTATAATATTAATTATCATTCAATATATATAATTATACACCATATTTTTTGCTGACTCACCGAAACTCGTCGCTATTCTTCATCGGTAATCCCCCATCCAAATCAGATTCTTCAGGATCAAACTAAATGACAACAAATAAGAGTACCAGAAAGTCGTGGTGCATTTTGTACATGGAATACCTGAGGAGATAAAAATCCAATGAATTGATTGAGCAAGTAAATTCCCAATCCATAAGTTACGATAAACCATCCATTCAAATTATAAACGCGTAGTAAATAACCAGACAGTAGTAATGTAAAGAATATCCAGCGATACAAGACGTGAGGACTTGATCTGTCTAGTAAGTATTGGTACTTGCGGGCCACGGATTCAAAAACTCCAGCCTTCGGTTCCTCTGTACCAACATCATTCATCATTTCACACGATTGTTTTGATTCTTATTGATTGCTTTCCTTTTTGAGAAGTTCTTTTAAAACTTGTCCACAGCAATCAATGTTTATAATGTTTTCTATGTTGAAACGTTGAAACAGCAAAAAAAGCAAGAGAAGCAAAAAATGGGCAGCAGCTGCGAGCCCAAACTGCGAAAATTACTTCTGTACAAGCTTACACTATTCTTGCACCTTCTTTACCCTGAGTCTACATGTTAATTATACCAGGCAATATGGAATACCCACGATATTACGCATTACATGTTATAGCATATATTTTTGTGTGCATGCACTCAAAAAAATATGCCCCATCTATGTAATGGATTCATCATTAATAATTGCTTACTTTAGGCCTTATAGTGCGAAAAACTTGTAGAATGAAGTCGAATGGTAGTTCGAACGCAGTCAATCGACTAGATGATGACGATAGTCTGGACATGGAAAGAGCCAACTTATTATCTGAGAACAATGGTGGAAATAGTACAAGTCGAGCGGAATTACCGGATATACCAATGTGTGGATTTCTGTCTTTAAAATTCTACCAGCCTTACTTTGATGTGGATACAGAAGATGTTTTTAGTAGAGCCACCCAATCTGTCTTATATTGTCGTCGAGATGGAAATTTCATGACACTTGTTGGAGAAAGACCCGACGCCTATGGACCGATTTGGATTGCAACTTCTTTAGTATTTGCCACATCAATAGCCGCTCATTTACATGGATTTTTTAATTCATGGTTGAAAGGAAAGACATGGTAGGAATTATTAAGCTCGTTTGTACTCAATATTTGAGGTTACTGATCATCAGGGAGTACAATTTTCAATCAATTCTCACTGCCTCATCGCTGATATATGGATTTCTCGCATTTGCTTCTTCGATTTCGTGGTTTATCGTAAAGCAATTTGATCCTAAATTGCGATTTTCAAATGTACTTTGCTTGTACGGCTATTCTAATCTAATTTTTATCCCTGCAGTTGTAAGTACATACAATCTTCTTCTTTTTTTCTTTACTCCATATCCTTTGTTTAATGTTCCTCAGTTGGTATGCCTCGTACCATCCGACTTCGGTGCTTGGACTGCTTTGTTTGTAGCTGGCATGATCACAACAGTATTTATCCTTAGAAATTTGGGGCCATATGTTGTGGCATCGGCGCCTAAACAAGCTAATATAGTAATTGGGGTAATTGGGTGAGTGTGTAACATATCGCTTAACTCTCATGATAATGGATAACGTATTTCAATTCCTAGGTTTATGGAGCTAGTGTATGTCATATGCATGAAATTATATTTTTTCGATGAAAAAGACTAATGCTATTGTTGGCAAAGGATTCTTTCGACATGATTGCGTTTGTTGATTTAGTCTACTTAATCATCAACGCTCCTATTCAAATTAATATATCCATAATTCCGACATAACTAAAAGGAGTATATACATATGTGATACAAGTATCTACAGTTCATAATTCACACTTCTGAAGGTCTGAATCTATATTGGGTTAATCGATGCAAAGACAATATCTATAACAAAAACACTGCCAATTAGAAAAGCTCTGGGTTTACCTAAATATCTAATTAGCATCATCATCATCATCGCAATTGGGTTCGCAATTCAATTCATCTTCGACACTTTGATCATCGGAATAACTGCCATCATCTTCTTCAAAACACATGCCCTCCATCCCGTTTTCTTCCTCATCGGTATCATCTTCATCAATGTCACCTGTATCAATGTCAACAACTTGATCCCCATGCTCAGATTCATCAATATTTTCGGGGGCGTTACTAAGAGTAACATCTTCGTCGTCTTCAATTACATCATCTTCAATTCCTGGTCCATTCTTGCAGTCAATTAAAATGGTGGAATTCGATTGATTGGAAGAATTTTGGGCTGATTGCAATCGCTGGGACTGGCGAAGAGCAATTAACTTTTTCATTTTCTTTTCCTTTAATGCAGCTGAACGCTTAACGTATCTGTGTTTTCTCTCCGCTTCACTTTGATCGAATTTGAACTTGTTGGACCAAGTCGTATAATAGTAATCCTGCAATTGAGCAATAGAGTACTTGTATCCCATGGCGCCCTAAGAAAATACTTATAAAAATGATGTGCATACCGTTATGATAAACTCACCACAACACGATTCCAATTTTCACCACCATATTGGATAATACAATTGAAGAGACGAGAACGATCTACAGCATCAAGATCAACTAATGATAGATCTACTGTTTTACGATAATGGGGTTTCATCTTAGGTACAGGGATAATAGGCATATCGTAGGCTTCGTAATTCAACAAATAATCATCATCTAGTTGGTCGAAAATTCTACCATGGCAAATTTGTTCTACTCTATCTACTAAGGTGAGAACGATCGCTTTTCCTACGAGGTCATAATCAACAAGGCTTGCTGAATTTGGATCATTATCTGGATAATCTTCCACCATATTTGGCAATTTCCCCAATTTGCTGATATGCTCTTCGACAGCAGTAATTGCAGCAGGAATGTTCATGTTCAAACGATATAAATGATGCAATGCAGTAACTTCGACGTTTTTATGCTTATAAAATTTTAGGAAGGAACGCAAATCAGTAATATCATCTATAGTTTTCACAACACCATCGTCGATTAAGGGCACCGCGCATGGAATGTGAACACCAATCGGTTGGGTTTCCAAACTTTCACATGTTGTTACTACCGTCCCGTTATTAATATCACCATTACACAGATTTTTTTGTTCAAGTTGATGTAACATTTCGTTCACAAGTGCATTCACTTCCTGGGGAATCGTATACCAAGCAGAAGCTAATTCGCGTGATGGAGTATCCTTCAATGTGATACCAATATCAATCGCAGAGTCTGCAAATGTTTGCTCCCATTCTTCAAAAAGTTGAATCATACCTGGCGCTGGCTGCCATAAGATATCGTAGTAGATATTGTTTTCTGGATTGTGTGCTACAGTGTTCTTGGTGGATGAACGTCTTGACATTGAAGATCTTTCATAATAATCCTCAACTCGAGGCATCATATCGAGGTCAACTTGACAGTCAGACCCGATTTTCGGCGGACGATAACTATTGCCCTGCAACGACGTTTCAATTTCGCCATCTAATTCCACGTACCGACGGCCAACTCGACGACGTCCGTGGAAATCTTGAAGAAGCTCAACCATATCTTCGTCAAGCGCATGACCACTTGCAGTCAAATGAACCTTATTAACAGACCCACCTGGTCTTGATCGACTCTGTCGTGCGGCGGAAGATACTGTAGTCTGGCCGAGTTTCTTACGTCGAACACCATTTCGACCAGAAGCAGCATTCCTTGAGCGACCACCACTACTGCCTTCACCAACACGTTTCCGGGCCTTCAGTTCTTCTGCGACTGGTTCACATTCTTCCCCACCTTCTCCCTTCATTTTATTTCTGCGACTATCTAGCGCTTTATGAAAAGTACATAACGCAACGTAGCGAAATGCCGCCACCTGTGGTGAATTACATTCACTACATTCAACATCTCTCATCAAATTATCTCTACCACATTTTGCGCAACCCCAAATGATTGCCATTCCACGCTTTGTAGGAGGGGGGCTCTCAAATATTTTGCTATACAACATTTGCTTGAACGCCATATCTGTCGGGCCATTTGGATCTATTTTAACTCCTAAGTTAGCGAAATTTGTTGTACTACTAATCTTTCTACCATTCGACCGTCTTCGTGAACTTCCATTATGAGAAGCATTCAACCCCGTCTTGAATAATTTGTCAGAAGCTTTCATAGGATTTTCAATTACTGCTGAAGAGTTGGTACCATTTTCCAAGACAGTAGATCCAAAAGCATCATTCTTACCGACAGTTCTAACTTTGCGCTGCGGGCGATGGGCAGTTGTTTCAATTAATTGGTCCATTTCTTCATCACCACCACCAATCTCGTCCCGTAAAGAGCTCATAATGGATATTGTTCTCTTGCGTGGATGTAGGTTTGATGAAACTATTCGAGGGCGCTTAGTTCCATGAAATTTATTTGTTCTTTGCGGAAGAGATTCAGAAGGAGATTTGAACTGAATTTGATTCACTTCAGATGATGGTGTTGACAATGTCGTGGGTGCGGGAGGCTTTAATTGAAAGGGCAAGTGATAAGTACAAACATCACAATGACGAAATGAAAGGGGATTCATGAACGTACAGCATGGACATTCCCATTGCCTATCTGTAGTTGAAATATCTTTCGGATCAATAACTTGTGCCATCTGTTCGAGTTTCGCTTTCGAAATATCCTTAATTGCAATGTCTTCCTGTATTGTCGGTTTAGGATTTTCTTTCAATGATCTGTTCGCTTCTTCTTCAGCGCGAATCTCCGCGAGCAAATCATGTTCATCCTTTACTTCTTGCTCGCGTTCTTCTTTCAAAGATGACGGAGCATCAGATAGCGCAGCATGTGAATCCAATGATTCAAATGGCTTTTCATCCAAAACGGTCTTGTTTTTCTTGATTTTCTTGGTGTTTCCTTCGTTCGATTGTCTTGACGAATTTTGCTTTTTAATTTCAGGCAAAAGCGGAGAAGTGTTGATAGTGGGAGCCTCGCCACCAATAGACTTACGTTTCAATTGTTTAATCTTAACAAGTTCGCGATTGTAATATGTGCAAATACTGCAATATCTATTTTTTTCAGAATTCATGACAGTACATTGCGGGCACTCCCAAAACCCATCTTTAAATATAACCTTAGGTTGCTCCTCGAGAATATGACAATCTGGTGCAGTTACTTCCGATTCAGTCAAAATTACTTCCCTTTTTATTTCAATCGAAACATCTGAATGATCCGTGGCACACTTGACAGATTGATCAGGTACCATTAAAGGGCATTCATCAACTTCACTACATTGCCCTGCAACAACCTGTAACATCGACGTCAATGAACCTCCCTCTGCATCAACCAAGCTTTGAGATTGACTTGGTTTAGAATGACGTCTTCGCTTCTTATCATTGCTAGAAAATTTCTTGGAATCCTCGTCAATGAGTTTGAGATTATCCCTTTCAAACTTCATTGACGATGAATCACCCTCATCTTTGGAATTTAGAATCAAAGTTGATGGGACAGAAGATGCTTTTATTATATCAGATGCAGTAACTTCGAAGAAAGCATCATCTCTCATATTTATTACAGACTGCATCATAGAATTGTGGGGAGAGGTGGATTCAATGTTCTCCACTTGTACCGAGCTAATAGTGCTTTCTGTAGTCTCACTAGTTGTCCAAATAATTTTTCTGCCAATTTCAACATTGGAACCAGCTCCAATAGAACTATTACTGCTGGCAGTTGTATTGCGACCAATTTTGTAACCACACATCCAACACGAGCGATCTCTCATTTCGTTGGCAAATGTGCAACGTTCACACTGCCACGTGGATCGTGTAGGAGTCAATGCAGACTTTGATGATGCGGCGTGTTTAGAAGGACTGAAAAGACCACTATTTGCTCTGGAACGATTTCCATGTGTATGTTCACTGCTTACTGTGTTGTTACGAGACGTTGAACTCGAAGTAGCAGACAAATCTCGACCATCCTTTTCACCAATCATTGAAATATCACTTATTATCTGATGTTCATAATTTTGTTGTCGGTGTCCATTATCCGGCTGAATTCTATTATTACTATCGCTACTTGTCGCATGATTGGCAATTGCCAAAGATTTATCATTATATTTATCGTTCATTACAATACTATACGTAGAAAATTATCATAATCATAATATAGAATGGATTATAATTAGTTGTAACTCACCTAAAAAAGGCGTTATGACTATTGTTTTGGATTGATGTATTATAATCTACCGATTGATATAGTGGGAACAATGTTGTTGGAATTGTAACTCACTACAATTATTATGTAAAGACTCAGTATATAAATCAACCAAGCTGTTCTAAGAATTACTAACCCTGATATGTGTTAATTGAACTTGATGGTTCGAAATTAATGGTGTGTTTGCCACCAACAACACATAATTAATTATATATTGTCAGCACACACGGCCTGCTCTCCACCGCTCGATTTCCAAATGTTTACGGAATTGTTTACAATCGCCACAACCCCTAAAATTCCAAATTAGACAAGAAAAATAATCTTGGATTCCATTCTGGATTCTGCTTTTCTCTGAAGAAAATTAGCTTTTATTCTGCTACTATTCAGATCTCCTGAGATGGATCAACAAAAAAGACGAAAATTGGATAATGGACGCAACGACCTCTCCCCGAAGAGTGGGGGAAGTTCTGTCGAGTGGGAAACATCGGATGGAAAATTCGCGATATCAGATAGAAATTTTGTGTTGGTTGGTGACAAGGTTGTTTATCCATCCAATGTCCCCACCAAACCTGACACAAATTTGCGATGGATTGAACGGATTGGAACTTTCTATCAGCCCCACGCTTCCTTTATTTACGAAATAATCTACCAGTATACCTACAAAGAGCCAGGCTTTGAATATCAATGGCAATATTTACCATATGCTGGACATTGCTTGAATCGATGGATGCTTTACTGTGTGGTATCCGCGGTGACCCCGAGTTTTAGTAATGTAGTTTCAGTGGGGGACATTGTTGTAAAGATGAATGATGAGAGTTTGCTTTACAAACCAGGGGATAAGGTTGAATTTCCAGGGCTAGGAACAAAACTACATGATTCATTGAAGAGCTTGAAAAATCCCATCACACTACGCTTTTTTCGCATTAGTGGGCATACCAATAATACTCTGCCCTCACCAGCAGAGTTAGGTGCGGTCACATTTGACAAAGGTACCATGCATCGATTCCTAGTAAAGGTAAATATTCGTGGAGAAACAAGTACTGTTGTTTTGGAGGCAAGTTCTACGGACCCCCAGGTAATTACTTTTCATGATGAATCAGCAACTACTATTAATAAGTGATCTACAGGCACCAGCAAGCATAAAGAAGTCAATACAAGGCATTAAATTGCAATGGCAATTGACTCCTAATCTACCCGCTGCCCCTTTGAATGCAAATTATCAAGTCAATCTCCAAACCACATACAGCAATCCTACTGCCAATATTGCTATCGGTGTAGTTGTAGATTATGAACCAAAGGAAGGTATTTGTAAAGAAGGGAAAAAATTTAATGTCTATGTTACTGACCGTGGAAATGGTACCAATGCACTTTACTTGCTCGGAAGTTTTGACAAGGAAGAAGAAGCGAATCGATTCCATGCGAAGGTACTTTATATTAACTCATACTTGGTGGTACTAAGGCCTAACTGTTTTCAATGTAGATATTGCAATCTGAAAGAATTTCTGGAAAATTTAATTTGAGACACTACTTGCTCAATTTTAAAGCTCCCTCCGACAATACTCCATCATTAATCTCTGAATCCGAATTGTCAGTGGGGGCAGCATTGAATTCCAGCGCACCAATTGACTACACGTCGATACTTGGTTGATTGATTATGCCATGTGCATTTAGCAATATGCTGTTTAGAAGCTTTGTAACATATCATAATCCCCCTTTAGATACTTATGTTGTTGTCCATAATTAATGTTGAAAACACAGTAGATTGGGAATATCTACTTCCTCATGATATTTAATTAAGAAATTTCAAGGTTTTTTAAAGCTCTTATAATTGATGAGTGAATGTGAAAAGCTGTCATCGAGATTGCTTAAATAAGACATCTTCAAGAAATTTTACCACCTCCATTCATGCGAATACCAATATATACTTCTGCCCCGCCCTCGCTCCACCAGCCAGGCGCAGACGGGCAGGCGGCCATCTAATACAATATCATTAAAATTATGTAGTTTTGGTTGCTGTGTTTCAAATTGTGGGATGGGAAAGCAGAAGAAAACAAGGAAATTTGCTGTTGCAAAAAAGGTGATTTCAAAGAAAGACACCAGGATGTATGTTGCTCAAATCTTATTATCTGATTTGTTAATCCATGTTGAAACAGAACAGCCAATCAAGAGCGCCAAGTTGTCGTTAAGGCAAAAGAAAATGAGCAAAAAGGAGAAGCGAAGAATCATATCGATCAGACGCCCTCTGCTATGTTTTTTCAATACAATACCCAACTAGGCCCACCTTACCATATTCTGGTTGATACAAACTTTATTAACTTCAGTATTAAGAATAAATTGGAAGTATACAAATCGATGATGGACTGTTTGCTGGCAAAATGTATCCCGTGTATTACAGACTGTGTTATGGCAGAGTTGGAGAAATTAGGTACAAAATATAGATTAGCACTTAAACTCGCCAAGGATCCTCGGTTTGAAAGGTTGCCATGTAGTCATGGTGGCACATACGCGGATGATTGCTTGGTTCAGCGGTGTCAGCAGCACCGCTGTTATATCGTCGCGACTTGTGATAAAGATTTGAAGAGAAGAATTAGAAAGGTATTTCCGCGCGCTTATTTATCTACGGTTCATTCCTAATTTTATATTTGTTCATAAGATACCTGGTGTTCCGATAATGTACATACACAGTCGGAAGTATAGCATTGAGAGAATGCCAGAGGCTTTCGGTGCTCCGAAGTTTTGATATTTTGCTTTCCATGCAATTGTTAATTTATGCAGTTATATTATAAATAATTATTCTCAAGTCAAGTTATGCTACAATTTCAAATTCTCTTTATTCTTCATGAATATCGAAGTCCTTCTTGTTCAAGGAAACTAATAGCTTCATTACGAGACTGGAAAACATTTGTTTGTTCCACGTCAATGCATTCTGATTCATCCAGAATTCGCATCGCTGTCATAAGGATATCTTCTTTGCCATTTGAAGCTATCATTGATTCGCAAAGAAGGGGAAAACGCCAAGAGTATTGAGCAATTTCTTTTTCTGTTGCACTGGAAAACTTTTGATGAATATTAAAATCGCCCAACAAATTCAACGCTTGACTACCATCATTTTCTTTCCCAACCAGGTGTTCTTTCAATGCTTTGAACAATTCTAATTGAAGTGTATCATCTTCAGTCTCTGGAGAACAAATGTAATCAACCTTTGACTTACTACCTTCAATATGAATAGTGTTTTTAACTATTTCTAAACCAAATTTTTTGTACACAAACTTGTTAAACCTTTGAACCGATTCTTGAAGTTGAGCATCGGTGTTTTCAGACACAGCACTTAGTAAATTCGAGAAAGCGGGCAGTAAAAAATTTTCTTTCGATATTTCTGCTTCGAAGAAATCGTCTGGAATAAATTTTAGTTCGTGAAATAAAATTTGAATGAAATTGCATGCAAATGGAACGTGGTTTATCAAGAAACTTTCACATTGGCATATGAAGCTCAGCATAATTTTCCACTGTTCCAAGCCTTGATGAGAATAGAGCATCATAAACATAATGAATGCTAGTTGCATTTCACCGAGTAAAAGCTCTTTCGACCCATGAAATTTTTCTTGAATTAGTTGTTCTAGTATGCGGGACTTATCAACTTTTATCATGGTTATATCGGTATTAATTTGGAGTGAATCGGCTTGATATAAACGATGAATGAATTGTTGCTCAAAATTATTAACATCAGTAAAGCTCAATATGGTGGCAACAAGATCACCATTCAATGATGTGGTACTCTCAGCTGGTCGCAAAAGCCGTTTGAGAGGTATCATGTCTTCTGAATCAAGTTCATCATTGCCAGAGTTGATGATGACATCTAAACCGATGCCCGCATTTTTCAGAACAACTTTGTCGATAAATTGAGTCAAATTCTTCCACAATGAGTATTGCTTTTCATTATATAAGCCAAGCCCATCATTATATGATCCTTGCAAAATATTGCAACATAAATGCGCCAGTTGGTCGTTGGAGATACCACTTTTTGGTTCTAGTTCTTCTGTTGATGAATTCCAAGGTACATATACCAATCTGATCTGATCGGTTACTTCAACAAACAAGCCTTGCCGCTGGAAGCTTCCACAAGAATAATAAATAAAATGAATACCGCAGGGAAGATGAGTGATTCCTTGAAATTTTGATCCGGTTTCATAACTCATACAATCCAATCCAAATTCGTATCCTGGTGGAAATTGTCCACCAACCAATAGAACACCTCGCTTGTCAAAAACTCTATCCCAAGCTTCGTTCAATCTGTCCATATTGCAATATGTAGAATCCGACCACAGCAAATATCGTAGTTCTCTATGAAGTGTATTCGACAAAATTTGTTAGCAACTCTTGCGGCTGCTGCGGGCCTGCTGCTGCTGCTGCGGGCCTGCTCGGCAGCGCTTCCCTGCTGGCACGCCAACAATAATAATATAGAAGTATAACGCCTTATATTACCTGG
>JACCEA011993222.1_pt1 | contig 11260 bp, 19 predicted proteins | sample 7449851 | NCBI WGS metagenome assembly JACCEA01 (sample SAMN15323453, study PRJNA562643) | freshwater metagenome | isolation source: river surface water | place: USA:Blue River Watershed | collected 2017-08-18 | reverse complement strand
TATGAACCAATCCATAATGCTCTAACTCTTTCAATTCGCCAGCTAATACTTTATTCGAAATAGATGGTATGATTTGGTTTAGTTTTCCAAATCGTATTGTCCTATCTCCAATACAGTTTAGTATGATAGGCTTCCATTTGCCTCCAATAATACTCATTGTGCGGGTTACGGGACAATTTAATGGGTTGTCAATGAATTTGCTGCTCATAATTTCGGTTACCTTTTGGTTACTTGTATTTACTTAATTAGTTACGAATGTATACCATTTGAAATAGATTTGTAAAAAATATAAAAATGAAAAAATATATACAAGTAGTTAGTTTATTGCTAATCAATTTCATTTTATGTTCCACTGCTTTTGCTCAAAATAAATTGACTTTAGGTAAACAAGTTTTTGAATTACATAATGTGACAGGATCCATTATTCGATTTCAGGGAGAAAACGTCCTTAAAATAGAAAGAGATTTAAACGCATTGCCTTTTGATTCAAATAGATTAGAGGCAACCGTAGATGAAAAGCATTATGCCAAATTAGTTGGATTAGATGATTTCGAAAATGGAACTATCGAGATTAAGATGTACAGCCAAATTCAAGATCCTTCCCCTTTTCCTGCAGCTGCTGGTTTTATTGGCTTGTATTATCGAATTGCCGAAAACGATTCAGCATTTGAGTCCATTTATTTGCGACCAAAAGTAGGTAGAGCTTCTAATCAAATGTTTAGAAACCACGCTGTTCAATATTTTTCCTATCCTCATTTTAAATTTGAAACATTAAGAAAAAATTTTTCTCCTGGCTCATATGAGGGTTCGGCGCCAGTTGCTTTAAAAGAATGGATAACAATGCGCATTGAGGTAAACGGAGAAACAGCTGAAATGTTTATTAATAATTTGAAATACTCTTCTTTTATAGTTGATAAAATGTTGGGTAAAGTTAAAAAAGGTGGAGTAGGTCTTTATGTTGATATTGCTACAGTGGGATACTTCAAGGACTTGAAAATAATCAAAAGAGCATACAAGGCTCCAATCAAGAAAGAAGAAAAGCAGGAAGGCATTTAAACATCTTGTCAACTTAAGTAGAAAAAGGACGCCACAATAAGTAAAAGCCATCAGAAATGATGGCTTTTACTTTGTCCAACAGTGCATTAGGCATATACTAACAGCGTAGAAATACGCTGTTTATGCATTTATAAAATCTTGATATTTAATCTATCACTATATTTTGAAATTATGTACATATATTTGTACATAAATTTGTAATTATGTTATCAACCACACTTTCTGATTTTCGTAAAGAAACTAAACAATATCTTGACAAGGTTACTAATGAACGTGAAACCTTAATCATTAATAGAGGTAAAGACACTGGGGTTGTAATCATTTCATTAGAAGAATACAATGCGCTAAATGCAACCTTTCATGAAATGTCATCTAAAAAAAATATGGACGTTTTAGATGCATCTATAAAGCAATATAAAGAGGGGAAGAAAAAAGAGCATAAATTAATAGAATAATGAGATATATCTTCATAGACTTAGCTTGGGAGGAATATCTTTTTTGGCAAAAAAGTGATAAACAGAAAATTAAAAAAATTAATGAACTCTTAAAGGATATCTCAAGAAGTCCATATGAAGGTTTAGGTAAGCCAGAGGCATTGAAATATAAATATGAAGGATATTGGTCAAGAAGAATCGATGAAGAACACAGATTAATTTACAAAGTGGAGCAAGATGAAATTATAATTTTCAAGTGCAGATTTCATTATGATCGTGCATAAATATTTGCAAAAACTCAATGTAAATTGAAAATAGTAGTCACATCTTTTAGTTATATTTACTTGATGAAAAATATATTTTTTGCAACAGCGTTTTTGTTTCTTTCCTTATTTGTAAAAGCACAATCAGTCCAGGTCAAAGACCTTTCAAATGCAGTTGGCAGTTGGGAGGGCCAATTAACCTACTTAGATTATTCTTCAGCTAAGCCCTTTACGATGCTAGCAAATATTAAAATTGATTTAACAGCAGATTCTAAAGGTTTCATAATGGGATATGAATACCCTAAAGAGCCTCATGCGAACTCAAAGGATACCACATTTATTGTTGGTAACAATTTTGGCAAGGACAAAATAGTTGAGTTTAAGAAAGATCCAAATGGCGATTATAAATTAACAACTGAAGTAGAGGGCATTGATGGCAATGATAATAAGAAGGCAAATTTAAGACATACGTATCTTTTAAAATCGAATACTTTTTCAATTATTAAAGACGTAAAATTTGAAGGAACGGATAAGTGGATAAAAAGGAACGAGTATTTATTGAATCGAAAAGGTAAAGCGCAGGATTCAAGCAGGATGTATAGAATTGCAAAAATTAAAGTAGATGCGAATCAGCTTGAGAAATATAAAGCGGCACTTGAGGAGCAAATGAATGCTGCAATTAAATTAGAGCCTGGCGTATTGTCTTACACTGCAGTTGCTGATAAAAAAGACCCAACTTCAATTACCATATTTGAAGTATATGCTAATTTAGCTGCTTATCAATCTCATATTTTAACCACGCATTTCAAAAAATACAAGGAAACTGTTAAGGATATGGTTTTATCCTTAGAATTAATTGACACAGATTTAGTAGTAAGAGCGAATCAAGCCAATTATTAATAACCTACTCCAGAATTTGAAAGAATTAATTTAGCCCCTTTATGAATGAATTCTATAAACAGCCCAAACTACTTGTCTGGATTGAATCTATTTTATTTTTATTGATTGGTATATTATTAGGGATTGAAATTATTGCAATAGGAAATGCGCAGCCAATCTTTTATGCAGCTTTTATTTTATACATTCCAATTAGCCAATTTCTATTTACGCCTATATATAAACTAACTGGTGGATATACCTATTACTCACCTATGCTACTTGGTTATATGGCCAACGACAAGCAAATAGATTTACATAGTTACTGGCTTTGATCATTTATTTGTTTTGAGAAAATACAAGTCTGGTATACCGTTGAGAAATAGAATAATGATGTATCATTTAGAAGGACTATTAAAACTAATTCAATTAATAGAGGACAATCGTATTCCTGTATCTGTCAATATTATTGGCACTTCTTATTTTTTCAATGATCGAACATTAACCAATCTAGGTTTTCAATTAGAGAAAGCGACCCTCTTTTACAGGATTAATCTATTTATTAATTTTATAGATCTATTATGGATGTATTCCCTTTCAAAAGGGAAACTTGCAATCCCTTCTGTTTGGGATGCCAAAAAAGCAAGTATTAAGGGAGATATCCTTTTACTTCAGAAATCAAAATTAGAAGGCCTTTACATTAAATTAAAAGCAAAGCAGTTTAATTAGTAAGTGCAACTTTTTTTAATTTCCGATTTCTAATTTCAATAATTACTGTCACAACAACTGTCATAATGATTGCAATAAAGAAGACGAAGAGTAATTGCAAGTGGTTTGAAGTAATGATATTGTCTATAAGTGTATAAGAAACAGACAGTATAAAAAGGAGCAGGCCACTCATCTGCCATAATGTGGATGCCTCAGGCAAAACCACATCTTTATTCACTTCAAGAAACCCCTTTTCTGAAATTATTGATTGTAATCTATTTGCATCCCATAAAAGAAGACAAGTAGAGGCAAATAACATAAGCAAGGCAATGAGCCAAGTGCCGGTAAAATGCATCGAAACGGTGATAAAAAATATATTGGTTATAATAAAAAAGAAGATAAGATTTCCCAGGGTTGCAAACAATTGAGTCATCATTAATACAGCAGCAATAAGCTGCCCCCAGCCAAGAAAGTTCCAATACATACCGGTTCTAAATAATGCTTCAAAAAAGTAGCCTATTGGATTATCAGTGCTTATACTTGTAAATCGCTGACCTAATATCTTTTTCATCCCCGATGGGATAAAGGCAAATGCCAGTAGGCACCTTGTAAGCCAAACTGTAAGACTCAGTGGATAGTTGGTCCTAATGCGATAATAGATAGATGAGAGCATTTTGTTGTTCTTTAGTATATAAATTTAAATATAGATTTGTAAATGGAGTGCTTCTCCTTATGAATTTAGTTTAACCATTAAAATCACGGATATGAATCAATTAATCAATGACTTAAAAACGCTTATTAAAAACAATTGGAAGATCATTTTGTTTATTTTACTAATTGTATCTTTCATTTTAAATTACGAAGACATTAAATCAGGCTTTGTTGATGGGTGGAATGCCAAATAAACTTGTAGGGCCATCAGAAATGATGGCTTTTTTGTAACTTTAGTTGCAGTCGAGCGTTATACACCTTAACACAATGAATATGAAAAAAGCAGTTTACTTATTATTAGCACCCTTGTTGTTAATTGGTGTTTTGGCATTTACAAGTTCAAATCCAAAGCCAAAAGGGGGGACTGAAAAAAACGCTGCTTTAAAAAAATGGGAAGCAACACCTGAAGGTATAAGGTTTAAAAAATGGGAAGCATCGCCAGCAGGTAAAAAAGTGTATGCAAGTGAGGCTAAAGTAAGAAAGTATATCAAAGCTTTTTCGAATATGGAAGGGGTAGTCACTTCTTTATCTCTTCCTCAAGGTGCAAAATTAGGATTTGGTGTAATGGTTAAGATTAATGGGGAAGATTTTATCCTTGCATTTGGTATTTGTACTAAAAACGAGGTCAAGCAATTACAAGCCCTACAAGTAAATGATAAAATCATTATTAAAAGTCGCGGTGTATCACATGCGCCAAAATATGCTTTCCCAATTCTTTCAGGCGATTATATAGAGCGTGATCAAAAAATATTATATAAACGACCTCCAAATAATGGCGGTTGTTAATAAGCGTTCAATTAATATATATTCTAAGTTACCAATTCAAAATATTGTACATATACTCCAAGAAGTATATGCCAAAAACTATAATGCCCAAGTCTAAGCATCAATGTAGCTAAAAAGCCCGCATTCTTATAGTAAATGGCTTGTAGATAGTTCATTAAAAAACCTGTCAATAAAGAATAACAAATAAACCAGGTAGCTCCGCTAGGCATTTGTTCTAAAGGCTCTCTAATTGATGTTAGTAGGATAGCGGTCCATAAAAAGTAATTCAAGTACCTGCCTTTAGAAACCCAATTGCCAATAAGTAAGAAAATGGTTATTGGGATTAGTCTATAAAAAATTTCTATTTCTAAGGCGCCCGAAAAATATAGAAATATGGAGTAAGGAAAGGGTTGTAAAAAAGGAGGTAACTCTTTAAATGGCGCTGGATGTTGAATGATTTTAATGACAATAATGTCTAGCAAGCCAAAAACTGCTCCAATTAAAATTGGTTCTAGAAATCTTTTTCTATTTTGAATTTGATCATCTATAAAGTTAGGAATTCCTGCTTTTTTTTGAAGAAACAGGAAGGGGACGCCTATTAAAAGCATCATTATATTCTCAAATTGCCAAACCCTTAAAGTAGTGTATTTTGTAGCAATTGCTTGACCATAATAAATACCAACTACTGCAAATAATATAAATAAACTGTAAATAAATATATTTTGTTTCACTAGTCTCATAGATGCCGCTCAAAAATTTTAATGAATTATTGCCTTGCAAAATTAGAAGAATTTTCAAATTAAACGCATCACTCAATTTTACATAACTTAATGACGCTTTTATTATATTTACTTTATGAAAACACCATTTAATAAATTCATTTACATTGGCTTCCTTTTATTAGGAACTTACCAATCTTTCTTTAAAACGGACTATATGGAAGCTGCAGCGACGCTTGGGATTGCGCTAGCTTTTGATCCATTTGATACTGACCAAAAATGGAATGATCGACCGCTTTGGCAAAAAGTGGTATTAATCATTCATATTGCTTTTGTAGCTGCGATGTTTGGATTGGGTATCGGATTAAACGACTAGATCCATATAAAAAGCGCTAAAAGATAATTATTTATTGTTTATCAATAAATAATTATCTATATTTGACTCATAATTCTAAAATCTAGTTTATGTCAAAGAGCGATAATTACCTATTTACAGGTGTAAATATATTGGCCTGGATCATTTTTATTGGTGTTTGTATTGATGCTGGCGGTGTAATCACAAACGCATTGTATTCTATCTTTTTTAATGCGCGTTTTTCAACCCATTTTTGGGGCGGCATAGACCTTTACAATGTCTATAATTTTAACGAAGCGATTTTTGTTACCCTTGTCACATTAATGAGTATCACTACTTTTTTAAAAGCCACCATGTTTTATTTAATCGTTAAAATATTTCACGATAAAAAACTTGATTTATCAAAGCCTTTTAATGCAACACTCGCAAAGTATATTTATCTAATTGCGTATTGTTCCTTTGGAATTGGAATCTTCTCTTCTTGGGGTTCAAATCTTGTTTTTGGTTTGACAAATCAAAATGTAATCTTGCCTTTAATTCATAAATTAAAAATGGAAGGTGCATCCATCTGGTTTCTTATGGGATCTACTCTTTTGATATTTGCTGTTATTTTCAAAAAAGGTATTGTGCTGCAATCCGATAACGACTTAACTGTATAAAATGCCAATTGTAGTAAACCTAGATGTGATGATGGCAAAAAGAAAAATGTCATTGAATGAGCTATCTGACAAAGTAGGATTGACTTTGGCTAATTTGTCTATCTTAAAAACAGGAAAAGCTAAAGCAATTCGCTTTAGCACTTTGGAGGCGATTTGTAAAGCTTTGGATTGTCAGCCAGCCGATATCCTTGAGTTTACGAATGAATAAATTCAATCATCCACTCTATTCCGTATTTGTCTCTAAACATAGCAAAATAAGATCCCCATGGGCTATCGCCTATTGGCATTTCAACTGTACCACCAACTGAAAGTTTGTTAAAAATTTCATCCACCTCTTCTTTGCTTTCTGCAATCACATTTATTTTACTTCTGTTTTCTGCCTCATTCACAGTGCCTAACATTTTTGGTACATCACTGCCTGATAGCAAACTTGATCCCCCAATAGCCAAAGTAATTTTCATTATCTTATCTAATTCCTCTTCTGGAAATGAAAATGCTTCACTCGTTAATGCACTAAATCGAATTATTTTTTGAAACTCCCCACCAAAAACCGATTTATAAAATTCAAATGCCTCTTCTGCATTGCCATTAAAATGAATATGTGGATTGATTCGTGCCATTTTAGGTAATTTTGCTTTAAAGTTATATAAAGATGTTTACAGTTAACCAAATTACAGAAGCGCATAGTAAAGTAAAATCAGGTGCAGACTTCCCCAATTATATTAAAGAGATAAAAGCGTTAGGCGTGACGCATTATGAAGCCTATGTCGTAGATGGACATATTGATTATCATGGCGCTAATGGATATTCAATAAAAGTGCCTGAAAAATACGCTTTACTGAATGTTGCTGATAGTGTTGACGCAGATGCTTTTAAAGCTGGTTTGTTAGACCATCAACAGGGTAAAACTGATTACCTTTTTTTTATTGAAATGTGTGCAGCGTCAGGGATCGAAAAATGGGAAATATCCATTGCTACAATGTCTTGCACTTATTTTGACAAATCAGGTAAGGTTATATTAGTAGAAAAAATCCCAGCTCAATCTCTATGAATACAATCAATACAATCGGCGCATTTAAAAATTTCACAGCATCATTACAAGATCAAAATTATTTGATGCCTGTCCTGTTTATTGGACATGGTTCTCCAATGAATGGGATAGAAGACAATGAATTTAGCAATAGATGGAAATTGATGGCAAAAGAAATTCCAACGCCCAAAGCTGTCTTGGTGGTTTCTGCACATTGGTTTACTATAGGAACAAGTATTACTGCAATGGATTTTCCAAAAACGATTCATGATTTTGGTGGTTTCCCAGAAGCCTTATTTCAAGTTCAATATCCTGCACCCGGCAGTTTTTCTTTAGCAAAAGAAACAGCTTCAATGATTCATAGCACAGTGGTGGAATTAGATCATGATTGGGGTTTAGATCATGGTACATGGACTGTCATTAGACATATGTATCCAGAAGCGACTATACCTGTTTTGCAATTAAGTATTGATTATACGAAAGGCCCTGCATTTCATTATGATCTAGCAAAAGAGTTATATCATTTGCGTAAAAAAGGAATTTTGATCATTGGCAGTGGTAATATGGTCCATAATTTGCGCATGGTCGCTTGGGACAAATTAGAAGGACCTGCTTATGGATATGATTGGGCATTACAGATGAATCAAACTTTTAAAAATCTAATTTTGAATCATGAGCATAATCCATTAATTCATTATAATAAATTGGGTGCTGAAGCATTATTGGCAATTCCAACTCCAGAACATTATTTGCCTTTATTATACACTTTAGGCTTGCAAGGTAAATCGGAAAATGTTTCTTTTTTTAATGATAAACCAGTTGGTGGCTCTTTAACAATGACTTCGGTTAAGATTGGGTAGGATTAAGTCTTGGCATATTTATGTGAACCATCACAATAAGGCATTCTCTTTGAAAGTCCACATGTACAATCATTAATGCCTCTTCCTGCTAAAATTGCATCTATGTTTTTTTCGATGCGCGCAATTCTTGTAGCTGGTTGTTTTGCACCTGAAAAATGAATTAAGTAGGCACGTTGTCTTCCCGGTGTCAATGCAGCAAAAGCTTTTTTAAGGGGTGTATTCTTTTTTAGAATGATTTCAAATTCTTCCACAATAATTGGTTCAATTTTTTCTGTGGTTACAGTTTTAATCCCTTGCTTTTCATTTTCAATCGCTTCTTTCACATAGCTTTTGATAATCGATTTGAGTTTTGTTATTTCTTGAACATTGACAAAACGCATTTGTCTTGCAGATTGTGTATTCACCCCTGCTTTTTCTAAAACTCCTTTTTCATCTTTTAAAGACACACCATTGAAAAACCCCAAATCACAGTGCGTTTTAAATGGTGCTATGATGACTACATTTTTATTATTGATACGATAGCATGGCTGGCCCCATTTGATGGTTTCCTCTAGTTTACAATCCAATAAAATACTTCTTAGTATTTTAATTTCTGCTTGCCAGTTTTTTAATTTAGCGATATATGCATCTACTTGTGGGTTCATTGGTGTGTTATTTAAATTAATTCAAGCTTCATCATGATATCCGTTTGGACATCGGCTCCAAGAATAAAAACATGCTTATCAAATGCTTTAAAACCGTTTTTAGTATAAAACTGGATGGCTCTTTTGTTTTCTTCCCATACACCCAGCCATATATAGTTTACCTTTTTTTCTTTAGCAACTTCGATGGCTTTATTATAAAGTAATTGTCCAAACTTTTGTCCATGAAAAGCTTTAGCAACATAAATGCGTTCTATTTCTAGCGCTTTATTATCTTTTATTTCAGTCTGTGCAGCTCCAAAGTTTAATTTCAAGTAACCAATTATTTCATCCTGGAAAGATGCAAGGTAGAATAGGGAGTTTGGGTCATTCAATTCCGAACTTAATTTATCATGCGCATAGGCTTCCTCAAGGTACTTAGTCATGTTCTCTGCACTATTGCTCTCTGCAAATGTCTCCGCAAAAGTTTGTCTACCTATTGCTTGTAGTTGAGCAATTTCTTTGATGCCAATTTGTTTAATATAAAACATAGTTATTTTTTTGCTTTTCGTTTACTTTTTCTTTTCTTTTTCTTTTACAGTGTTTTCATTTACTCTAAATGCTACAATTCGTTTGATTAGATCTAAAGGCATGGGTTGATCCAACGGAAACTGTACAGAACCCTTTCCTTGTTTATAGATGGACAGTTCCTTTTTAAATTTTGCATGCCCACTTGGTGTTGCATAAAGTCCAATATGTTTTTCATATGCAGCAAAATAAACCAGTGGTTTTTTATGGAGCTTAAATGCAGGCATCTTATATGCAATCTGCTCTTCTGCTTCAGGCGCATTTGTTTTAATTACTTTCCGAATTGCTTTTAAATGCGTTTGAGTTTTCTTTGGAAAACTATGAATGTATTCATCCACAGTTTCAATGGCATCTTTCATATAAATTATTGAAAATGTGTTGGCTAATTTTAACTTAATAGTTTTATCAAGCATTATTTAGATAATACTAAAATACTTATTTCAATTGACTTACCCTGCTCCTTTATTAATTCAATATGATTTTGTTTGATGTATGGTTGTATTGCATTTATAAATGGGCTTGCCATAATTCTTTGAGGAGTTGAAAGAATGACCATTTTGCCACTTTCAATACAGCTATTAATTAAATGCACCAATCCATCAAATTCAGTTGGATCATAGTTCACATCACTTAACAGTAAAATAGCTGCATCGATTGTACCTGAAAATTCATTCCAATCCAATTGCTTCGCTTTAAGATTACTTAATTGAAGGTGCTGGATATTTTTCTCCAATAATTCAACTGCCTCTGCTGCATAATCCGTTACCTCAATTGATTTAACGATACCGGCAATTGCGAAACTCGGCAATCCAAGTCCAGCGCCAATTTCTAACACCGTCTTGTCTTTTATTAAACCTGTATTTGCCTGGATAAACTGAACCATTGCGATGGAGGAGGGCCAAAGTTTAGCCCAGAAAGGAAATAATTCATCTGGGTTCTCTTTTAATAACAACTCGTACGTTTCTTTAACCTGTTCATAATCAGGTATATAGATAGATAAATTGTCAAAAACAGGGATTAATTTGAGTGGATAACGCATGATTCATTACAATGTTAGGAAGAATTTTGGTTAAAAAAATTTGGTAGAGTTGTTGTTACATATTTACTTTGTAATTCAAAGTACTTTTAAATATGTCAATTATGGAACACCAACAAGATCAATTAGACGCAATTAAGGACATACGTTCCATGATGGAACGTTCCTCTAGATTTTTATCATTAAGTGGGTTAGCTGGAATCGTGGTTGGATTGATGGCAATTACGGGGGTCATTGTAGCGTACAATTTTTTAGGTATGCAATTCAATGAGCCTGGTTATTACACTCATATTGTCAATGCGGATGGTAGTTTAAATCATACGGTGTATCAATTTCTATTAACCGAACTTATTTTATTGTTGTTTGTAGCATTGGTTGTGGCAATTACACTTTCCATGCGTAAAGCATCAGCTAAAGCACTTCCTATTTGGGATGCAACTGCAAAAAGATTAGTCATTAACATGGCTGTCCCTTTAGTGGCGGGTGCAATTTTTTGTTGTATTCTTTTATTTCATGGACATGTTGCTTTGATATTGCCAACTACCATTTTGTTTTATGGCTTAGCGATATTCAATGCGAG
>JACCEA011657193.1_pt1 | contig 11263 bp, 8 predicted proteins | sample 7449851 | NCBI WGS metagenome assembly JACCEA01 (sample SAMN15323453, study PRJNA562643) | freshwater metagenome | isolation source: river surface water | place: USA:Blue River Watershed | collected 2017-08-18 | reverse complement strand
TACAACAATGGCGCTGTCATAGATTATATTTGTGTATTGTCTCTGTGTGTTTCAGCAAATGCGTTGTTATTTTTTCTCGTCCATACATATTGTATTCAAAATTGTTTGCTGCTTATTATCGATCATTTATTTTTTCTCATTGCACATATTCTGTTCAATACGCAGCATGACATGTTTTACTAAGCAACTCTCTCTCTCTCGTTGTATATATAGTTGGTATTATCTTTATGTCGACCGCACTCAAAACAGATAAGGTACTCGAACTTATCCATCATGTGACACTGTTGTTGTGTTCTACATCCAACTTTGTTGGTATTGCACTTATTTTGAAAAGATAAAAAACTCCTTCCGGTGATTCTCATTAAATGTTGCATTTTTGTATTTTGCTCCGTTATTCTTATTTATCCTTATGTTGTTTATTTTATTTGTGAATTGTATGGTGAAATACCTCCATCTGTGAGAAATGTCGACCATTCATATTAGGGTGTTTGCGGAAATCGACTTTGTTCGTCGTTCGTCGTTATTTTGTTCATAGAAATCGATAATTATGTAGTTTTGCTACATCCAACGCGAACATTGAACGAAATTCGTTTTCCGCGAACACCCTATTATTATATTTGTAGGGTGTTGATGTAATATTGTTTGTGATAACTCCTATTATCAATCATTATTGATCAATAGCTTTCAGATTGATGTCAGAAAAGCTTTTGCTTAATTTAGTCATGATCAAAACCGCCATTAAAAAAATGGACTCCAGTTCTTGTGCTGATATGTAGATTTGTGAAGATTTATCGGTCGAACAGTGTAAACAATCTGTCGTGGTTGAAATAAGTTCATAATGTAGTTTTGCTTGTGAAATATTAATAGATTAAAGTTTAAGTTATGGTTATTCATCATCCTTCCCGTTTTCTATAATTCACTTCCATATAAACGATACCACCAATATTGAAACAGCATACGACGGCAATCAGCATCATAAATGTTCGTTTGCATCCGCTACTAATCTTCTTGTAACTAAATAATCTGATAAAACAGCAGCATAATAATTTTTTCCTTCGACATTACTAGCACCAATAGTGGAATTAGCTAATACTTTAGGATGATGTAATAACTTCCATGCTTTATCATATTCACCATCTTGTGTAAACCACATTGCTTGTAATAATAATCCTTTATCATGTTTACCTGCAAAAAATGAAGAACGAAATCTTTGCATCATGTGTGTAAATAATGTATATAATAAATTACTACGACGATTATTTGCATGCACAATACCAATTGTATGTAATTGTTGTAATAATAGTTTCATTTGATATAATTGTTTTTGTGTAGGATTATTACCTGTCAATCCTTCTGGTTTAGCTTCTTCAGCGGCTATGAGTGGAGTCCAATGATATACTAATACATCAATCTCATCTTTATTCACTAAACGATGTCCATACAATAAATCCATATTTGTTGTCATTGCAAAGGCATTTACAGCATCTAACGCTTTATATGTTGTAAAAGTATGTCTTTGTTCTGTATCAATAGAAATACGATGTGGTAAAGATAAATAATATCGATAAAACAATTGTTGATCGTCGCGGATAGTGTTCCGATAGTAATAAACATGTGCAATCATTTCTTTCATCTCTTTTCCTCGACCAATGATTACACCACTGTTTATAAAACGAGTAGTTTGATAATCATATGAGGTTGAAAGTCCTGATGTTGATGAGAGTGCATAGGTTAGTTCATGACCACCTCGGAGATAGGCGAAAGCACCTTGAGAGAGAAAGAAAGAAAGAAAGAAAGAGAGAGAGAGAGAGAGAGAGAGAGAGAGAGAGTCAGCAACAGATACTACAATCAATTTGCTAACTTACTTGGAAACTCCGGATATACGCCTTGTTCAGCACAAAATACAATTGGTGTATGAGATTGTGCAAGAAACTCTCTTGTTCGACGGATTGGTGGGAAAATGAGAACATCGAAGGCATCAACGAAGACAACGACATCATTATCACTCACTGGAGAATCATCACCATGAAGATATTCAAAATATCCTTTTATTTTGTCACCATAATGAGTGTATTCCTTTCCCATACCAATTACCTGCAAGAAGAGAGAGAGAGAGATGTTAGTTGCGCAAGTTGCGCAATAATCAAGCATATTTTCCAGGTCTTACCTTCAATGGAACACCTGCAATGATCGCTGATGTCATGAGTTGTTCAAATTCTGGCGTTGAATGTGAGGCAAATGTCACCACATGTAACGCGCTCAGTCGTTTCTTGACTCCATTCTCAGTAGTAATAGTTGCAAGCAATTCAGATCTGGATTTTAGCCACTCATTACGTTCTCTCGCAACTCTTTGGTATGTAGAAGGAACCATTAATGATGAGTAGAAACATGCTTTCATATCCCACAACGAAGTACCAAAGCTGGCAAGTTGAGAATAAGCAACGCGTATGGCAGTGAATGTCTTGCTTATAAATTGTCTATAAATTATAAGATTTTGATATTGTCTATCTCTATTGGCAACAGGGAGGGATTGTAGCATCAACTCAGTATCGTGAAGTTCACGAGGTAGTTTAGTATAGAGTAACCATTCGAATAATGAGAGGGTAATTTGATAATCAACCATTGGCGTAGCGAAGACAGAATATACTGCATACGACCCGAACTGTGAGCAGGAACATATACAGAGACAGTAAATATTGGTCAGTCAAGATTACTATTTAATCGCTTACTTGAAATAATCTCTTCTCCATATTGTCAATCACATTTTCAACAAAGAAATGACAATATTTAGAATCTTCCATTATACGGACTATACCAAGTACTGACGATAAATATGTGCTTTGGGAGTAATTGGTGGCAACATAATTGAATGAATCCTATATGTTTGGTCATAGTGAAGGTGAATTTTGAAGATGGGATGAGAGAGCAATGTGATTACCTTGCATATCTCAAAACTGCTTTGACATTTCTTTAAAGGATGAAATGACTCTGATTCATCAATCACCTGTGACTTGTTGTATCGCCAGAATCTTATATCAGCATCTTCAAAGAAGGATGGTAAAGGTAAACGAGATAAGATCTCGTGTTTAGAGGCGAATTCATCCTGGCTTTTGGAAGAAAGAGAATAAAATAGAGGAACACCTTCACCGCTATCTTGATGAAGGAATGAAAATAAGGAATCAAAGTCGTATCCACGCCAAGGGATATAAGATGATGATGTTGTACTAGACATAGCGAGAGATGGATTGGAAAAAGTAGTGAATGTATCTAATAATCTCGTTATAACATCCTTCCCAATCGCTTTACCATAATTACAATAATCCACACATACTACTTCGAAGTTATCCACCTTTCTCGTCTTACCTATCAATCCTCTGAGTTTTAATTTTTTCACTAAGTATTGATGCAATTGTTTCATAAAATGATTGGACCAACGAGTTTCAAAAGCATTTCTATGTCGGTCAAGTGTTACCCAATTGGTTGACTTTTTCTGCATCGTATCAATCACTATAGACATCGCTAAAGTCCATAATTCATCATCTTTAATACGATCGGAGCCATTAAATGAAGCAGGTGCATGCAATAGTGGAATCAAAGCACGCGTTAACTCTATCAACTTGGCAAGTTCCTTTGCTATGCCAACAATATTATTGAAGTTGTAGTGTTCATGTTGACTATCAGACGCACTCAAAGTGCTTTCAACATAATTGGGTTTAGTTCCAATCATCATCCAATGTGTGAGACAATATTGACTCGATTGACTATATGGTGCAAGAGGAACAACTCGCCATTTGGTATTTGTATCGCGTTCGGACAATTGTGAGCGAACATCACAAGTGGTTAAAATCTCTTGAACCTCGTTGGGATTAGATGAATCTGGAACAAATGAGATATTTTGCGAAGGCATTGGCACTGCAAAGAGTCCTTCCAGTCCAATCGATATTGTCACAAGATCATACCGATTCAATAATTCCTTCGATAATTTGTCTAATTCTAATATTACAGAGCGATATGATGGACGCATTGATAGGAAATTTTTCACAATTTCATCTTCAGTTTTACAAATCCAACTATCAGTACCCTCGTCAGGGTTAGTGCAATCAATTGATAACCACTCCTCAAATGATTTGATCGTTTGAAACGAGACTTCGTTGTCTGTAATTGACGATTGAATTGGGATAACAATAGGACGAACAAATATATGACAAGTCGCAATAGAGCATTCACGAACCCATCTTTGGGTTAGATACTGTGCAATCTCTGTATGTTCAGGTATGACAAATACAAAGAAATAGGCTTCACCATTTGAACTTACTGAGATATCATCAGGCTGAGGGTTTCCCAACTGATCTTTGTTACTACTCATATCACCTTCCTTATTTACATTTACGTAGATACTATCTGCTTGGACAGGTATTTCTACTTGTTTTGCATTTAAAAGGTCGTTCAACCAACGTAATGCCGATGTGGTAGGGATTGATGTTATGTTCTGACCGTGCATACTGCCTTCACCAAATTGGTGAACAGCATCATTGAAAGCAATTAAATCTTTGGAGGATAATTGTCGGATTCTCAACCTATCATTTATTTTCTCATTATATATGCCCTTCTCACTTCGACGGATTCGAAAATTCGCAAATGATCGCAACACTGACACCAGCTCATGAAATGCTACAGAATCACGTTGATAGCGATGACGATCATAGCGATATTGAGCAAATGACTGGTCAAGAGAAGTTGATAACATATAATTCCATTGTCTAGGGAGAGAGTGGAAGTGATTTCTCAATGCACTGTCGTCGGCATTGGTATTAGCAGTGTTTACATTCTGTTGGACCATAAAGTCGATTAATCGACCATGCATCACTTCATACACATCTTCCAGACAATAGGAAGATTTCTCAAGTTCATTAGTACTATGATTAGTTTGGGACCGAATACATTGGTGATTCTTGTAAATTTCACAAGCGCCTCTAGGATCTAACTTTAAACTATTGGGCAACGAGTAATACTTAACAGTACAATAACTGGGTAATATCAACCTCTCCTCCTTACTATCTTTGGATGACAGTGATGGAGAGAGATATATGAGATCCGCATCTCTTCCAAGATGGAAACCTTGCTGATGAGCGACACCAACTTCATATATACAATAATCTAACCAATATAGAAGTGAATAGGGGTCATTTCTATATGGACCATCCGAAGCTACGGTGAAGAGCAATTGATTCATTGGATTGCCATTGGCTAGAACATTATCATTGCGTGGCTTGTGCAATGACTCATCTTCAAGAAGCAAACGATGCATTGCCCGACAGATATCTACCGATTCCGGTTTGAAAATTTCTGGCGCTGAATTACCATTGTCTGACGGAACTTTTTCAGTTCCCGCAAACCAATTCCTTTTCTCTGCTGAAAACATCGATAAGTCCCACGAATATACAATATCAATGTTAAATTGAATCTCTGCCTGATATAGATGATCGCTCCACCCCAATGGAAATTGTTCTGGTCGTTCTTTCATTCTATCACTTCCAATATCTGTCTCTTCACTTGTGACCTCCCAGTGACGGTCACTTAAGAAAAGTGCATAAGACTGAGCATCATAACCTAGCCAGAGCGTTGATGATAGCTTAATATCGGACTCGTCGTGATGATGAAAGTACGAGAGACCTTCAATAGATAACGAAGACAGCTTGTAATCAATGGATACAAGCAGATCATAGTCACTCCAACTATCCACTATCAATTTACAATCGGTACTTTGTTGCATGAAATTTCCTATATCTGCCAACAAATGTGGTTTGTTTGTGTTTTTTGTAGCTCTCTCCCCCTCCCTTGCTGCTACTTTCAATAGTACGATTGATTGATCTGGCGATACGTCACAATGTCGTAGAGGAGGTGGTTGGTCATTAACACAATCGCTTGAAGATACCCAATACAACAAGTTTATATTCTCTATATCATTCTTTTGGAGATGTCTTGCATTGCTTCCCTTTGCACCAAACGAGTGTTCTGATGAAATTGGATGGGTATAATTGATGGGGTTACAAGGCAAACATCCCATTCCATTAAATGAAGACGAGGGACAGTGAGAAATTCCATCCCATAACCTATTGAGAATGGATGAAGTCAGTAGGAACATTGGATCCGCGGAGAACAGGTTGGTTAAATAATGGGCGGGTTCAACGGGGCGAAAAGCTGGTTTGGCTGGTCGCCATGGTGAAATTTGATGAATGCCAACGCAGAAGCACTAGAATGCGATGTATATGTAATATTATCCCCCTTAACTACATTGGTTTGTAAAAAATGCTTAGTTAAGTAATGTGGAAGTTCCTCATGCAAATACGAATTTTAGAAAATATAATACCGTCGGAAATATAAAAGGTTAGGAATTAATGCAGTGACCAAGGGATCAATTAAACAACAAAGTCAAAAGAGATACAAAATGCGCATCGCTATCGATTACGCGCATGTAAAGCAATTAACCATTCAGGTTGAACAATCGGTGGAGGGTCTAGTTCGTCTGTATAGTAAACCATTTTCCGAAGGTCACTCGATAAACACTTTATCACTTCTTCTCGTAACTTTTCTTGCCAAGATATTAATTTTTGTCGAAACATCTTGTTTTCACCCCCCAGGAACAAACCACATTCAGTTACGTTTCGAACATTCCAGCCATCTAACGGCTGATTGAAAGCTACAGCATCATAGAACATATAACTTATGTCGGTAACGTTTCTAACATCCCAAGTTTCCAATTGCTGATTGAATGCTTGGGTTGAGCGAAACATAGCACTCATAATCGTTACTCGACCAACATCCCATCGATCTAAAGGTTGGTTGAAAGCTGTTGTCTCGGCAAACATATTCAACATTGATGTTACACTACTGACATTCCAGCTGTTCAAAGGTTGATTAAATTGGTATGTGTCATAAAACATCGCTGTCATATCGACCACAGAATTGACTTGCCATGAATCAAGCGGTTGATTAAAAGCCGAAGCGCTAAACATCCCACTCATATTCACAACATTCTTCACATCCCATTTATTTAATGGTTGATTAAACTGTCGACAATCACAAAACATATCGGCCATGTTCCTAACATTGCTAACATCCCATTCTTCGATGTTATCGTTGAAGTAGGTGGAATAGAATAGCTCGCTCATGGAGGTTACTTTACGCACGTCCCAGCGAGCAATGGAATCATACTTCATAGCGGCATCATCGCAATTCATTTGTTGAACTAATAACTTCACCGCATCTCTTATTGTTCGATCATCTAGTTGAATATACACATATGATCGGATGTGGTAGCGTAATTCCACCGGTACAAGGTGTCGAAATAGACATATTTCGACCGCATCCAAGGGATATTTATGTGTAGAATTCATATCCATTACTTCCACCATACACACGCAATTTTTATGCTTTTCCAAAGCCAAAAACTGCAATATGTGTTATCACGGTGAGATGGATAATTCCTTTTTTTTTGACATTGAAGCCAGAAGGGAAGAGCGAATTAAATTAGCATGGCGTGTGCACCCAAAAAATATGCTATAACATGTAATACGTAACTTAAATTGGATATGTACCACTTTTCTTGGAGTCCCTTTATAGAGGCGGTACCTATAGTATCCGGTATGTATCCTGCAATCCATCATTTGATACTTATCTATATCATCTTGAATTTGTTCTTCGTCTCTCGACTTGCCGTTAAGCCAATCGTTCATAATGTTTGAAACGGTCTGTCCTATTGCTACTGAAATTTTTCTAAACCAGTATCGTTTCATTGTTGCAACTTTGTAATGCTCTCCGTAATCTGCAGCAACTTGATTGATGTATTCATATCCTTGTTTACCAATTTTACCTAAAGATTCCATAGCGAAGGGAAGTAGGGTATTTGGAATTTGCCAAATTGCTATCTTGCACATTTATATCTATTCCCCTGTAGTAGGTAAACTAACAAATGGAACAATCCTGGGGACTAATAATAAACACATTATTTTAGGCTATTTGGTATTGCACTAACGGTTTTGGGTCCGAAGTACTGTACCATTTGTTGATCGCAGACCACAAAAATGCGAAACCGTTGAGAAGTTGGAGGATACCCATCTTTACTCAAGCTTTTGTGGCAAATGAAGCGGGATTTTATTGAAGAGCTTATAATTATTGCTACCAACTACCTTATATTGAAATGATCATGTAGAGCTTTCCAATTTGTCTGAATATTCAATCGCAACCTTGGCATTATTGGGTACATAGTGAACTTTCTGTGGTGTGATGAAATTATGTGGAACCGTAGGGCCACTGTGGATGAGCTGATTCCTCTCTTGCTGCATCTGATATGCAATCCTTTCCATCATATCAGCATATTGAGAATGTATAAAGGTACTTGTGGTTGGTTGACAGCTATCATGCAAGTCTGCAAATTCGGATGGATCAATTCCTTGGAATGCTGCCTCGGCAAGTAATGCTAGTGGATGGTGAAAAGAACTACTATATGGTCTTTCACATGAAATATCATATATATCATTCAAATCTTGGTCATCTATTGGATAATTTTCTTCATATACTCTCGGTTGATATTTTTCGGAAAATTGTTGAACAGGAACTTGAGAAATGGGCAACAACGAGACAAGAGGACTAAATCGGTTGGTGACCAGAGGAGTTGCCACAGGATATGCTATGGAAGGTAACAAAGATCCACGAATTGGTTGGGCACGATTGGAAACCATTGGTTGAAGGAGAAATGGACTAGAAGCTAATTCTCTTGATTCATAAGCTATGGCAAAGGGAACTGGTGGGGGTGGAGAAGTAATGCCACCTACTCTAGCGCTGTCGTTGTACATCGGTGGTATCGCTGTAAGTGATGATAACAGTGGAATAGGCGGAGGATTAGCAGTCGCAACAGTAGTCACATGGCTGCTACTTTTACTTCTACGACTTCTATCACCAGCATGATGGCTGGCTAACTTTCTCTTCTTTGGTATCTTTTGGTACTTATTTTCCACCATCTCCATAATCTTAAACAAATGTTTACGTCGCACAGTGTCTGCTTTGGCGGCCCCACCTGGACAATACCATATTCCTTCACCGGTGGACATTGAAGCTACAAAGAAGGCTAACTTCTCCCATTTTGCATGCGTTTGCCAAAGTTGAGCTTCAAGTATAGCTGTGTAGAATCTTGTCAAAGATGATGTCTCGTCATCATCACCGAGTATGAACTTGTCTGGCAGTGGAGGAGGTGGATCTTGAATAGATACTGCAACTGGTGGAAAGTACTTGGCCAACATATTTATCATATTTTGTTTCATGCTATCGAAATAAGCATTCTCTCGAATATCAGCCTGTTCAAGTAACTCAAATTTGCGTTGAATGAAGACTGTTACAAATAGAGCTTTTATCTTGGTCTTAATCTCATAATCTGTATCTGTAATTCCATGCGCATGATAGAAACGTTTGAGATAACGGTGTTCAATCTCGCTTGCCATCTCATCTTGATCTGTGATATCTTTGAATCGATTAATAAACTCCTTAAAGAATGTCGAGAAATCTTCAATGGCAAGGTCAGGGCTTTTGATCTTTGAATGTTCACCTCTGAATGAGAAAATCGGGTTGAGATGAAGAAGGAAATGCAAAGGGTCACGTTTGGCTAAAATGTTGATGAAACCTCCTCCAGTTGGTGTTGCAACTCGGACAGGAGAGGTTTGATTTGACATATCTGTTTGGACGTTTGTCTGTATTTGTTCGATTTGCATCATAAATACTGATTAGTGATTTATTGTGAATGCCACCAATAATTATAAACATTGGTCATTTATTGGGAAGATATTGGATATCGGTAGGGTACACACGGTGGATAACAATGTGTGTGAATGTGTGGTAATCCGACATTACACATTAGAACATTAATGTCCATGTGTGATAGCCATACATACCCAAACTTTACATGATGAAATCCTTAACGAGTCAAAATATTGCTATACAACAATATCAATGTTTTCTCGGATTAGAGAGAAACATAAATCAATTACTGCAGATGTATGAATAGGACGAGTAATCAGGCCTGGCAATTTCACTACTTTTTGAACAACCTCAAGTAAACACATACACGTGCAACCCTCTCTTCACAACATTGTCTTTATCCTGCCTGATGATGTTGGATTCCGTGCATTTCCAGTCATCACTAGCGCATAATGGCCTTCGTTTCACACATGCTCACTCCGGATCGGTGTGCCCCTTCTCATTTCGGTCACTTATTTTCATATCTCCCAAATCCACAATGTCGTTTGCTTTTTTACGCGGGCCGGCCGCACCAACCTGGCGAATGATGGTAAATGGATGGACGAATTTTACCGCCAAGTTTAACCGGTAGCGGCTGGGTGTCTTTTCTTTTTGCTGGTTTGGTGGTTCATTTTTTTATTTATAAGTTTTTATCGTGACTCTTGTCGGATTCTTTACTCCATTCTTCTACTTTATTCTGAAAAGTAAAAATGTCTTCAAGTATTTTGGAAGTGATGCGCGTTAATCACGAACAGAGTGAGCTCTATGAAGTGGCAATCGGTGAAGAACTAGATGAGCGTCCTAATGGGGTAAGTCCTTTAGAAGCCACTTTTTTCCTCAATATGGTTGATATTTCTATGCTGTAGCAAAAATCTAAAGTGATGCAGCAACATCGCTTGAAGGCTATGTCGGAAAAGGTGGTTCAATACAACAAAGAACTAGTGAATTTCAGTCTTGATGCAGACGGGATTCTTCAGGATGAGTTAAATCGTATGCGTACCCAACCTCTGGATTCGTTCTACGCTCAGCTTTCTTCTACTTTGGAATACTATGGAAAATTTCCTGGATTAGAGTCTATGGAACAACCTGATGTTCGCAACTTGATAAATGAAGAGTTGGAGGCCAACAATACCATCACTTTCTCAGGTGAAGAAATCTTTGGCAAATACTTGGATTTGAATCCACTATTCTTACAATTCGTGAACGTCACCAAATCATTGCATAACAATAGTAGTAGCAAACAAGACAACACCATTGAAGAAGATTATCTGCAATATTTAGATAAATTCAATACTTTCTTTTATATCCCGGATCATTTCAAACAAACTCCTTCCACGGGACGTCATTATCATGAATATTTACAAAACTTATGGCAATATTTAAAAGGATTTTATGAACGTGTCCATCCATTGATTGATCTAGAAACAGTGATCCTAGACTGGGAAAAGGAATTCGCTGAAAAGGTTAGTAAGGG
>JACCEA011114019.1_pt1 | contig 11264 bp, 12 predicted proteins | sample 7449851 | NCBI WGS metagenome assembly JACCEA01 (sample SAMN15323453, study PRJNA562643) | freshwater metagenome | isolation source: river surface water | place: USA:Blue River Watershed | collected 2017-08-18 | reverse complement strand
CTCACCGCTAATACGCTGGCTAGTGTGGCCGAGGTGATATTGCCCTGTTCATTCAGCGCTTCCGGTGCAGCGGTTTGCTGCAGCAATGCCTGACTCGCCAGATCCCAACCATTGCTGGTGACATTGCTGTACTGATGGCGCGCATCCAATTCGGCATTAAATTCGATTAAATCCATACCATAGGTAACGGTCAGTACGGCAGCGCTGGTGACGGCGGGTGGAGCAACCGTTACGGTGCCCGCATCGAGCGTAACCAGCATGCCATTCGCTTCGGCACGCGCGAGCATAAAATCCCAATCGCTGCTGTAAAATTGCACCAGCTCTTTATGTTGAAACGTGGTCGCGGTAACGGTGGCCGTAAGGCCGGCGTTGCCAATCAGGGTGGTGATAATATCGCTGTCTTTTTTATCGATATAATTGGCGTTTTTGCGCCCCACTGTCATAGCCAGCGCTTTGTCTTTGCATTCCACTACCAAACGCGCATCATTTTTGCCGGAAATTTTTACCGAGTGCTTAATAATAATGCCGGAAAAAATATCGGTCACTGTCTGGTCATAACCCAACTGGATTTTTATGGTGGCGCCCGGCACAAAAGTGGCGCTGTCACTGTTGGGAAATTTTGCCTCTGGCATATCGCCATCGTTTAACACCAGCGTCGCGGTGTTAATGCGATTCACCCAGGCGCTAATATCGATCGAAATAATTTCAATGCTGGTGGAAAGCGCCGTGCCATTCACCAAAATCGTGAAGCTGACTACACCGCTGGCATCTGTTAAGGGAGAGACGGCCATCATTACACCAGCGGAGGAAAACGCAGCAGCTGACCAGGAACCAGCGCGCGAAAATTGCGGAGATGATTAAATTCGGCAACGGCCAGGTAATAGCTGCTGTCTTTATAAATGCGATGACACAGCAGTGGTAGGGTATCGCCCGCTTTGACTTCCACGAGGTGCGTGAGATCCGGCGATTCCATACTCGCCGAACGAAATACTTCTTCGTTAGTGGTGAAGGCCGAAAATTTTAACGTGATACGTGCGCGTAACGGCTCACCGCTGGGCTTAAACAAGGTGTATTTAACATCGAGCGATTCGAGGCGCGCTTTGAACAGCATTGGCCCCCAGCACACTTCCACAACCGGCGGCTCATGTTCGGTGCCGTCGTACTTGTATGCCACTTTGCGCAAGAGCGCGACCTGCTGCAATACGCTGGTGCTGGTGCCGGGCACTACGCCAGTACCGTCCAACACCATTTCTTTAAATTCCACGCGATCGGGTTTGGTGCGCGCGTATTTCTTTTCGCCGCCCGCGCCACCTTGCGCTTTGTTGTCGGCGTACTCGATGTAGGAGAAATGCGTGTATTCCTCCGGATTGATCAGCGCTTCAAACGGCGTATCGCCATTCACCGTTGCTACGCCATTGCTCACGTCGCACGGTGAAATTTTTAATTTGGTTTTGGTACCGGATGACACTGGCATGGTTAACGCTGTCCTTTATCGTTCAGCATTTCCTGAATTAAACGGCGACACTCCTCAAGCACTTCATACTTGATGGTGTCGGCAGAAACCTGGGCGCGGGAGTTATCTTCCTGATGCACATCATCCGCAACACTGGATTTAATCAGTAACTGTTTAATTTCTATGGCCATAATCACTCATTCCACTAATCGGGAATTGCGCTCTGCGCTATTTAATGCGCTTGGAATAGTTGTAACTGAATGAAATTTTTTCGATGGCAACTTCATTTTTGGTGGAGTTAAAACTTTCCACTTCCCACTTCACCGGAAATGCATTAACAAATACCCAACCGCGCAGTGGTGCGGCGTTTTCATCCAGCAAATAAACGCGAATGGTTTGCGGCACTATGGCGACATTTAGTCCGCCTTCAAACACCGACTGACACCAGGTCACCAACGGCGAGGTTGATGCCGCTATACCGCGTTTTAATTCAAGGTTGGGATTTTTCACCCCGCGCGGCAGTTTATGTACAAAGCGATTCTCTCCACCTTCGGTGACTTCCTCGACTGACATTTCACTGCTAATACCCGATACATCTTGAAAAGACGCATCGGGACTGTTCGCGCTATTGCCAAAAACTACTTTGAAATAAAACGCAGAAGGCGGATAAAAACCGCCTTCTGTATTTGCTGCTGACTTTGCAGGCATGTTAATTAATCACTCACGCTTAACCGTTGGCGATGGTCAAACCTTCGTGAACAATTTCAATGCTCTCGATGGCCACTTCGTTGCCTTCTGCTTTCAAATCAGTAGAAGAAATTTTGGTGGGCCAGGCATTTTTGAGGGTCCACACCATGGTTGGCGCACTGGATTCATCCAGCAGGCTGATGGTGACGGGTACGCGCTTAATGGTGTTGAGTTTGATCTGGTTGAGCCAATCCCAAAATTTGTTATCGCCTTTGAACACGCCTTTTTTCATGGTGACGTTACCGAATTTCACCATGCCCGGCATTTTTACAACCGAGAATACTTTGCTGTCGCCGGCGCGATATTTAATTTCTTCGGATTGGATATCCAAACCGCTTACTTCCTGGAAAGACATTACATTGGAGTCCCACTTAACTTCAAAGTGGAACTTGGGGAGTGGCCATATGTTGGCTGATTGTGTTGAGCCGTCTTCTGCCATGATTATCTCTGCCTTAATTAATCAATGGTTAACATTTCTTGTGCGGTTTTTAGTGTTTAAAAGCCGCACGTTAATTTCGCAGCAAGGTGCCTGGACCCTGCGTCTGTTTGTCATTTATCGATCAAGAGACCATCAAGCCTCGATCAAGACTTCTGCATTTGTTGCTGGAAGGTGATCTCGATAAATTCCGCTGGACGGCTCAGCGCCACCAACACAGTTACACGCAAAATGCCTTCAAGAATATCTTCAGCCGTCATGGTTTCACCCAGACCTACGTGCACGCTGAATGCATCTTCCGGGCTCGAACCTGCCAAACCACCGCGCTTCCATACACTGTTGAGGAAGTTGCTGATCATGCTCTTGATAGTGACCCAGGTATTCGCCACGTTAGGTTCAAACACATAGGCTTTAGTGGCCAGACGCACCGACTCTTCCAACATAATCATGGTGCGACGTACGTTGATGTAACGCCAATCCAGGCTGTTGCCATCGAGGGTACGCGCGCCCCACACCAGGGTGCCTTCACCGATAAAGGTGCGAATCGCATTCACCGATTTGCCCGCCGTATTCACGTTCAAATCTTCTTGCTCTTCGTGGTTAATATTTACCGTAGGTGAATTCACCGCACTCAGGCTGACATTCGCCGGCGCTTTCCATACACCGCGGGTGTTATCCACCATGGTGTAAATACCAGCCATTGCGGCGCTGGGTGGCAATAAATTCAATTTTTGCTGAATACCCGCGAGCACACTGTTATACAGCGGGCAAACCGCGCTCAGGGTTTTATGCAGCTCATTCTTTTTGGTGTCATCCAGAGTACTCAGGCTGGTCAGCTTTTTAATTTCGTCCAGGATGCTCTGTTGTTTTTTCGCGGGTACGGTCTCCAGCACTTCCAGCGTTAACAAGCTCACCAGTGCAGTCAAACCATCAGCAGTTAAATTGCCGAACGACAAGGCCGAGACGGGCATAATCGAGGTATTTAACCAGGGATAATAAACCGCGCTAAAGGCCGGGAAGTTGGTGGCCATTTGATTGCGGAAAGTATCAATACACTCGTTATCGCGATTGTCCTGGAAGCCGCCAAATACATCGAGGATGGCGAAGCGGTTTTTCATTTCGTAACCGCAGTGGCTCACCATCGCCTGTTGCAATGCAAAACAGTCAGCGCCATTCACAGTGCCATACGCAGGATCTTTGGGATCAGTCACTGTGCTTTTTGTTCCCAATGACACAGCTTCCGGAATTACCACCATGGTGGGTTCCTGTTCTTTTTTCAGCGGCTCAATACCGCGCGTCAACGCATCTACGGTAATTTCTTTTTCACTGTAGGTACCAACAGATACCACATAGCAAGCACCGCCGCCGTTTTGGAAAAACAGCATCATGCTGCGGTACAACAAATAGTAGGAACCATCGAGCGTGAGGAAATATTTATCGCTCTTGCCGTAGGCGAAGTCTTCTTCTTTCGCGCTAAATACGTCCTGGTTCAAGCTCACGCCGTCGATACTGGTAGCCGCATCATATTTCGCTTTATCGATGTCATATTTTTCTTTGGCCGCGGCATACGCCTGCTTTTCAGCAACAGTTGCATCGCTAGCTGGTGCGGTGGGCGCCGTCGGTGCGGTTGGGGCAGTTGCGGTAGTGCCGGCAGGCAACTCTTTTTGTTTGCGTTTTATGTCAAATTTCGCGGGCGGTGGGCCACCGAAATAGCTGATGAATTCCGCCATGGACGAAATACGCCAGGGCTTTTCATGCAAGCTCTTGCCTTTGTTGTCGGCAAATTCGGTGTAACCGATAAACGCCGGAACAGCTGTTGCAACTTCAACAACAGAATTGGGGAAAGCGTCTTTTTCGACAATGTAGACGCCGGGTGTTTTATACGCGCCAGCCATATGGGTTCCTTTCAGTGCTATTGATTGACATAAATTTCTGCAACAAGAATTTGCTGCCCCTTGAGGTTCCTGCTCTTGCTGATCAAATTAATTCCTGCGTTGGGTAAACGCTTGATCAAAATCTTGCCTGAATTATTTTTATCCTTTAATTGGAAACGTTGTTTGGGTTCGCTATTCATCGCAATAGGAACTTGCGATATAAATGCTTTACCATTTTTAGCGACAGGTTCATCGCTTTCATCAAACACGATTGCCTGCGGCGAACCTACATCATGGATGTCCAACTCCAGTTTCGCCAGCTCGCCAAAAAAATAATATTTCCAATAAAGTTCGCGCGTTCCAAAGCGCAAGTAACGCAGCGCCGCAGCGCCGGTTTTGGCAGCTTCAATTGCGCTGTCGTTTAAATCTATATCGACCACTAAAACCGGAGTGCGTGTCCCCGGCTTTACCCGCGCCGAATATTCGCTTTGCAATTGTGGCGGTGCTTCGCGCTGCAATTCAAGGCTGCTGTTATCCGCTGTAATATGCCGGGTGCTCGCGTAGAGCGGCGTATATAAGCCTTCGGTTTCTGCGGTGTAAAAACTAAAATAGTTATCCTGGGCATAGGCGTTAAAACGCAGTACCGATTCATCCTCGTCCGGCGCTATCGCTTTTTCCAAATCCGCAATAATAGAAAAGCCAACCTCGTTATGGCGCACCAATAATTGATAGCGACGCAACAAGCGCTCAGTTGCCGCACTGGGTACAAACTGCAATTGCGAGCAGCGCCCATCAGCAAAAAATGCATGGGCGACTTCCAATGTGAATACAGGTTTAAACTGCGCCACAACAATGTCCTTTGCGAAAAATGATATTGAATTAATATCCGCACTGGTCATTACTCTTTTGTTATCGCAACAAAAAAGTAAATACCAAATCAACAGTTAGCCACGTACATCCGTTTGTGGACGGGTTGCGTAGGGCAACTGTGCAATTACATTGTCTGGGTTGATGCTTACCATGCGCACGCGATAGTAAACGGAGGGAAGGTATTTCCCGCCCAATAAACCCCAGAGATTACTTAAATCCTGAATATTCAGGTTCTCGATATCCAATACGAGTTTATCGATGCGGGAATCCAGATCCGGTGTCGATTGTTTATCGAACACCGGTTGCATCTGAAAAAATGCGATGGCTTTGGAAATAAACTTCAGCGCTTCCGGATAATTACTGCCACTGAAATTTGCCGCGAGCATCACATACAAATTTAAATACAGCGAACGACTGCCAACCAGGGCGCGGCCATCAAAACCGGTGGCGCGCACGGCATTGGCTTGCGGCACAGGATCTTTCTCAATGTTGGTGAGGAATAACACCAATTTATTGTTGGTGTTGGCCGCGACGTTACCATCGCTTTCCACCAGGCTGGACACCACCACAATATCTTCTGTGAGATTGTTAGTGCGTTTGAGGTACGCATTCAGCTGAACTGCCAAATGGTTAATCGCCGCCTGAATCACCTGTGCACCTGACCTGTGTTATGTCGTTTTGGTCTAACAATTGCGAATTGCTTGGATGGTAGCACAAAAATTTTTGCGGTCTTGTTCTTTTTTTAATACAAACAGCGTCACAAAAATATTTGTGTTGATTCAGACGACAAACTGGATTACAGCCTATTACAGCACCGACATGATTGAATGTTTTTTGCGCTTAATGCGTCGTTAATTCAACGGTGATATGGACCAGCTCTTCGTGAATGGCGAGCTGCTGTTTAAGAAACCCTGCATCAATACCGATCGTGTCCGACGGAATTCTCACCGCCAATGCACAAGCGTATTGCCCCGCACCAACGCGCCAGACATGCAAATCTTTTAATTCTGCCGCAACCGGCAACTGCGCAATCACTGCACGAATTTCATCCACTACCGGCGCATCCATTTCGGCATCGAGCAAGGCCCGGCCGGTATCGCGCAATAAACCAAACGCCCAGACCGCCACCAGAACGGAACCCACAATTCCCATCACCGGGTCGAGCCAATCGGCACCAAAAAATTTTCCGCCCAGCAATGCAAAAATCGCCAGCAGTGAGGTCAGGGCGTCGGCCAACACATGGGTATAGGCTGCGCGCAAATTTAAATCTTCGTGATGGTGCTCATGTTCGTGATCGTGATCGTGATCGTGATCGTGATCGTGATCGTGGCCATGATGTGCGTGTTCATGGTGATGCTGTGCATGACCGTGATGATGGTGATGCCCGTCTTTTAACCACCAGGCACAAACCAAATTCACCACCAATCCGATTGCCGCCAACATAATTGCCTGGTCGTACACTATCGCCATGGGTACCAGCAAGCGCGCCACCGAGTGGTACATCATAGTGACCGCGACCAGTACCAATAAAATCGCGCTGGTATAACCGCCCAGCACTTCCATTTTCCAGGTGCCGAAACTAAAACGGCCGTCCTGCGCGTAACGCCGCGCTAATACATAAGCACCCAACGCCAAACCCAATGCCACCACATGGGAACTCATATGCCAGCCATCGGCCAGCAGTGCCATGGAGTGGTAATACCAACCCCCGACAATTTCCAACACCATCATCACCGCCGTAAGCACAACCGCACGCAGGGTATTTTTTTCCGCGAGCGGATTGGTTTGGGTGTGGATGGGGTGATGGCAGGTTTTGGTGGTGATAGACATAAGAAGTCCGTGCGTTAAGGAGATAGAATATTGGGATCATAAACAAAGGCAGGGACTATGTCTTTGTTCCAATAACTCCCATAGGTCATCGTTGCTGCAAATTATAACTAAGGGTAAGTTTAACAATTCAAGGCGCTTCTCAGCCGCAGCTCTACTTCAATTCGACGTTTATCGACTATGGTAACTTTCAAAAAATACAGGTGCCCCTATTGTGGCCGATTTGAACATTTCAAAGGGGTTAAAAAAGTACCTTTTAAAAAAGCATCGACGTTGCAATGCACTTTTTGCCTCGGTACTGCCTGCTTTTCATCCTCCGGAAAATTAATATTTCATTCAGGCCTTGCGCTAGTAATCGGTGGCTCCGTGATCACACCAGTAGCAGGGCTACTGGGTCTTACACTGGGAACTATTGCAATTATTCTTGGAGGAATACTTATCTATATTGCGATAAGTCGAGAAAAATTGGTGCCCCATGAGGACTGTTCAATTATCAGGAAAGTATCGGCAAATGAAATGAGCTTGAGTCCGGAGAAAGCAATAGGGAATTACCCAATTGCAACGCCGGGAATGAGTCAATACGAATATCAAATCGGAAGCACGTTGATATTTGTTCAATATCCAACTGCAAATTCAGTTACGCCTTACTTAGATCGAGCTCAAAATATGATTCAAGCTGTATGGGATGATATTCCAAACGCTATTTTATATGCAGAGCAAGTATTTAAATCTGGGCATCCTGACGGGTGGGAGATTTACTATAAAAAAAAATATCCGGAAACGGAATATCGCACTGGCCATTGGCTAATAGTAATAGGCATAACATTCAGCGCTGATCAAAACAATCCAGTCTACTACATTTCCACAGACCCTTCTGCGCATCACAACCTGGTTGTATTTGATACAGAAGATTACGAAAAGGATTACCCAAAAGAATTTAGCCTGAACGATTCACCTTGCATGAACATTCAAAGATTATCAAAAAATACCTTTGAAGTTATTTCCTAGCGCTAAAATGACAGATATAAAGAGTCCCTCATGTTTTATCCTGAAATCGGATCGAGTAGCCTTGTAAGTATCCGCGTCTAACACATTCCCTGTGTCAGACCTTCCGTTACTCCACACTCGCCACAATAAATTCCAGGATTTGTTTGGCGGTGGTGACATTGTGTAAATCGGTGTAGAGCGAGCCGTCTTTACCTGAGTGGTGGCCGTGGCCGATAAGGGTAAACAGGCGTTGTCCTGTCTCTTGAGAGTCCATAATGGATTCGTAAATTAGCGATGGTTGGCCGGATGAACCTGAGCCGCTGTAAATCGCATCATCGGGAAAACGGGTTTTGCTGTAGAACTCGTTAAAATCATAGGTGCGATTAACTTCTACCATTAATTTGTAGCGACCCATTTGCGGCGCTGACATGGCGACCTGGTAATCCATCTTGGGCGTTGCTGCAGTGATACCGTCCAGATCTGAACTTTTGCCCTCGGGAGTATAAAGCCCATCGTTCGCTTTAATTCCGCGTTTGTGGCTCCAATAGGGCAGCGCTTCTGGCCGACGCACAATGTCAACCTTCGGATCTTTCGAGCGATAACTGGAGTCAGACGTTTTCCCGGTTATATAAAGTGTGTCTATATATTTTCCTTCCAGTGTCTCCATCCAAACAACAATTTGCGGCACGCTGGTGTAGGTAATATTTAAAAATAGCGATTGTGGCGCAGATTGGTATTCTTGGCCCGCTTTAAAAAACACCTTGAGTTTAGGTGTATGGCGTTTGCTAGTTGCAATGTTTGGCGAACCCGTTTCTGGTGTTGTGTTATCCGCGGTTAGGTCTACCACTTCATACTCATGTTTTTCGGGTTGCTGGGATTTTTTAAGGTCGTAACCAAAGTGAACTACCGATGAGATGGGGGCTATGTTAAACATAAGTCCGATTATCATGGGCACAAGCCCGAGTACAGCAATCGCCATCGCCCATTTGCCAACACGTTTTTGGATGTGATTCTTGTAGGTCTTGGCGTTATTTTTAAAATGAAAAATAATACAAGCTAGAAATAAAATGGCGCCCCATATATGCAGTGAGCCGACAAAATAATTATAGGGCGTGAGATAAAGCAACACACCAGTAATCAGCAGGACGACAAAGGCAACTGACAATACAATGCTGGAAATAATTCGAATATTCATAATCTGCTCGCGGAATTAGTGCCATAACTCTGTTGCTACCAGGGCTAGCAAATATGGCGCAGAGTTATGGCAATCGGAAAATTAAGCATTTACAGTGTGCGGATGGAGTTGCTTGCGCAGTTCCAGTATTTCTCGGTTCAGGGTTTGTTGAATTTCTTCACGCAAGTCGTCATTCAATTTTATTTCATGCGCGGGATTGAGCTGTGGCTGGGCTTGATAAGCCGAGAAATTCATAAATTTGAAATTTTTCTTTTTCGCCCAGTCGGCAAACGCTTGCTTGAATTGCGCCAGTTCTTCCGGGGTTAACAGGGCTTCCAGCTCTGCCTCTTTTTGCGCGAGGAACTCCGGAATTTTATCGGTTTGGTTAGTGAAGTAGAGTTTCGGGATTTCGCGATAGGAGCTGAGGATCTCATTCATTTTCGCGGCGCGCTCAGGGTCAAGGTTCAGCTGCTCAACAAAACGATTTTGGCCGCTTTTCCAATCCGCCTTGTCATTCCCATCTGAATGCTGACTCCAGTTGCCGTGCATAGACGTGTAATCCGCATTTGATGCTACGGCTACACAAGCAACACTACCTACGATCAAGCTGGCGATAATTAACTTTTTCATTGCATTTTCCTCTGTGGTTGTGGGGTCTACAGTTGCTAATTTGCGCCACAATTGGGGAAGGAAAATGTTTGAAATGTGAAAGAAATGTGTCTTTGAGCGGGCGGGATTCAGCCCCTAAGGGGCTTCGTATTTATAACCACAACCATAGACGGAGCGGATCAGCTCCACCTGTTCATTGGCTTCATTGAGCTTTTTGCGCAGTTTTTTGATGTGGCCATCGACGGTTCTATCGCCCACCACGCGGTAGTCCTGATAGATGTTGTCGAGAATATATTGGCGCGAGAAAATCCTCCCCGGCTGGGAATAAAGCAGGGAAAATAACTGGAATTCCACATTCGTCAATTCCACCGGCTGATCAAAAATGCGGACACTCATACGCTGCTCATCGAGCGTCACCGAGGGTTTTGCGCCCGCTGGTACCGGCGCACTGACACACATGCGACGCAAAACAGCCTTGACCCGCGCGACTACTTCGCGAGCACTATAAGGTTTGCAAATATAATCGTCCGCACCTAATTCCAAGCCCAGTAAGCGGTCTATTTCTTCGGTTTTGGCGGTCATCATAATGATGGGGACCGCCGAGCGTTGACGTTGGTTTTTACAAACCTGCAATCCATCCATGCCCGGTAGCATGAGATCCAATAAAATCAGATCCGGGTTGTTACTCTGCAACCACAAATCAGCCTCATCGCCACGATTAAACACGATCGTTTGAAAATCGTTGGCCTTGAGGTAATCCACCATCAATGTGGCTAGATCCGGCTCATCTTCAATTACGCAAATAAATGCTGACATCGACAAATATCCCTGATGAATAACTCGTTATTTAACGAGCGGAAAATTGATACGAATTTGCAAACCGCCCAGTGCAGATTCATTGGCTGAAATAGTGCCCTGATGGGCTTCAACAATATTTTTGCAAATCGCCAACCCTAAGCCCGCGCCTCCCGTTTGGCGACTGCGCGAATTTTCCACGCGGTAAAGCCGTTCAAAAATTTTTTCATACTGATCCGGCGCAATACCCGGTGGACTGTCATCGATAGTTATTTCGACATAAGTGGCCCTGGTGGTTAGTGCCACGGAAACTGCACCCGGGCTATGGGTATAGCGGAACGAATTTTCCAACAGGTTGCTAAATAGCTGTTGCAGGCGATCCCTGTCTGCACTGATCCATATCGAGTGTTGGTGATCAAGCTGATCCTGCAAGCGCAAGCCTGCTTGCTGTGCTTTTGCCTGAAAATGTTCGATACAGGTTTTTAGTAGCGG
>JACCEA012585374.1_pt1 | contig 11267 bp, 11 predicted proteins | sample 7449851 | NCBI WGS metagenome assembly JACCEA01 (sample SAMN15323453, study PRJNA562643) | freshwater metagenome | isolation source: river surface water | place: USA:Blue River Watershed | collected 2017-08-18 | reverse complement strand
GCAGCAGCAGGCGCAGAGCTGCCAGATTTGCCCCTGCTGCTGCCTGTTGTGCATCAAATTTTTTTCCATCCATCTACGCATCTGTATACGCACAACCATGGACGACCATCATGCATATGGTTTGCAAAAAAGTGAGAAATCCTTTGATCAAGCTGTGATACCTATTACGAAGTGGGGCTTGGATCCCCTCTTTAATGTAAGTATTCTACAGACACTCATGATCCTCGCTGATACTTTTCGGTACATCGCACTTAATTAGTGTTTTCGTAAAATGCTTGTGGCTGACATCAGAAGAAAAATATCCACGATTGTACATGAAGGTGTATTCCAGCATTATCTCTTCCAACGACCTGTTCAAAAAGTTGAGATAATGGGGATCATCGCTAGAATTGTAAAACCAAGAAAACGCTGTATATATTATGTGGATGACGGTACGGGATTGATGCGATGCACCCAATACTTCTCAGAACAGCAAAGTGATATCGGATCCAATGATGACGTTGCTAATTTATCGTTGATTTCTTTGCAACTTGGTAGTGTTGTAAGAGTAAAAGGTACCCTAGAACGAACAGAGTCTGATAGGGAAAATTATGGATTGGCACTCAAAGTAAAAATGATCGACGATTGTAGTCGCGATCGCAATATGGAAACTGTTTTCAAATTAGAAGCGATCCACTTAATGGAGACCATGTATAACAAGCCATATCCGTGACTCAAAGAGAATCTCAAACAGCTAATTCTATATGTTTTTGAAATAAGGTCATGGTATACATGGAACCTTTCGTATATCTCGAATGTCACATAAGAGCAGGACACTTTTTGAAATAATTGTATTTCCCCACAATAATGCTTATTAGTAAGCAAACACCCTAACCGTAATCTCTTTCTTTAACCCATCCTTTTTTGCTTTGTCTCCAACTTGAAATGTTACTTTGCCTGTATTGATCATGATGTTTGCCTCCCACACACCTTCATATACACTACCATCATTTCTAATAACTTTTCCGTGACCTTGCTTCATATTACCGAACCATTCACCAGTGAAAATACTAGTTCCACAAATACAATCGAGATAAGAAATTAAAAAAGAAAAAGAGCAACCAACTCACCTTCCATCTTCTTCAATACAAGTACCTTGACCTTGTCTCATATTAGCCCGCCATTCACCATCATATTGGCTTTGTTCAGTAGCATTTACAAAAATACCTTTGCCCCACATTTGATCATTCTGAAATTGGCCACGATAGAAGCTGCCGTCTTTATATGATAATTTTCCAAAACCATGCCTTACTCCATAAACCCAATCACCTTCGTATACAGTACCTTCAACTTTACGATAAGAATATGTGCCTTTTCCATGCCATTGATCATTTTCCCAATCACCACTATACCATTCTTCTACAGGTGCACCAGGTAAGAACGTGATTTTACCCTTACCTTTGCGAATATCGTCAACCCAATCCCCTTCGTATATAGAACCATTTGCATAATACATAAAACCGTATCCATTTTTCTTGTTATCGCGCCATTGACCAACATATCGATGTCCCATAATATACTGCATTTCTCCCTTTCCACAGATTTTTTCCCGGACAAATTCGCCCTTGTATACATTTCCGTTAGCCCATGTATATATTCCTTTCCCGTGCTTTTGATTGTTTGCAAATTCACCACGGTAGTAAGCCCCATTAGCGAAGTCGAAGCGCCCCTTGAGATGAATTTTGTTGTTGGTCCAGTTACCAGTATACTTTGAACCGTTCGCAAAAACATAAGTCCCCCGACCATTGCGCATATCATTGTCCTATTGAAGAAAAAAATGAAAGTTGGAATACTCAAAGATCAGAAAAATAGAACATCGTATGTAGCTTACCCATTGTCCAGAATATAGATTGCCATTTGCATGATAATACACTCCAACCCCTTTCGCTTTGTTCTTGAAAAATTCTCCATCATAGAAATCATGATTCAAGAAGAGATATCGCCCTTTACCATGTTTTTTACCACCATCCCATTCACCGATGTACTTCTCACCTTCTGGTGATATATATATACCATATCCTGAGTGAACACCACGGTACCAAGTGCCAGCATATCGTGAACCATTAGGGTAGGCACAGCATCCCTTTCCGTGTCGCGCATTGCGTTCAAAATGACCCTTGTATTTCTCACCAGTAGAGAGTGAGAGAATGCCCAACCCGTGTGCTTTCCCACCTTGACAATAACCCATATAAACATCACCATTACTTCGTTGAAAGACACCAATCCCATCATAAAGATTATCCTTAAACTCACCATGGTAAACCGTTTTACCAACTAGGGCATCTTTACGAAATTCTGCATCAACCGATTGACCCGGTTGGTCGACTGTTGAAGAGATAAGAATTCCAACACCGTGCATCTTCCCATTTTTCCATTGACCAACATACTCATCACCATTTTTCGTCCGAAGCAATCCCCACCCTGAACGAACTCCATATGCAAACTGACCAATATATTCCATGGATCCATCTTTATTGCGATAAATACCGAATCCATGACGCTGATCATCCTGCCAATCACCCATGTAAACATCACCATTTTCCCACAACATCGTTGCATAACCATTGAATTTATCATTACGAACATTTCCTATCAACTTTGATCCATCTGGAAATAGTTTAGTCCGATGACCACAACGGATAGGATACATTGCCAAGATAATTTCTTCAGTAGAGGGCCGGACATACACATGGTAGGAGGTACATTGTTTCCCTAATGAGCACACATGACGATAACGCAAACGTTCAGGAACTTCTTCTGGAACTGGAGGCTTTGGAGGAGGTTTTGATTTATCTTTCTTTTGATTCTTTTTAATAGGCATAGATATTGCTTCTTGGGATTGATCATCGACTGGTGGAATAGACGGTAAACTGTCTATGGAATCTTTCTTCTTTTTTGCTTTTGGTACTTTCGAATCTGGACCAAGTGCAATTGGTTCGGGTAATTTACTAACACGACACATCATTAAATCTGCACCATCAGTTAAAGGACAAATGTAGACATAAGGAATTCGTTTCCGACTACCGTCTTCATTTCTAGTCGTTTTTATATAAATCTGGGCGTTGTCCCGCATTCCAGGATGAGCCAACAAACAGGTAGTCGAACTACAATTTCCATCAATAAAATTAGGACATACTAAGAGTTTCATACCCTTTTCGTCATCTTTGCTTTTCTTCTTCTTTTTCCTTGCTTGCTGCTTACTAAGATTCAATTGACTGAAGTCATCCTCGAGGCTTCCACCTTCTCCGTCAGACACATCAGAGAGACTACCAACACTACCTTCACCAACGCTTCCAACGCTACTGTTGTCATCATCTTGGCTGTCATATCCCCCTCCCCCTGTTCGCCTCTTTTTTGCGCTCTTCATATCTTCTTCATTGTCTTCATCTCCCCCGAACATCATACCCTTCAATATTCTGGAATGAATATCATCACTGTGGATACTGGTAATAATATTAAACATTTCATCAGAAAAAACGCCATTTAGAACAGGATCTCGAGTCAATTGTTCCTCTCCTTCATAACCACCAATAGCTTTCCATGCTCTTGCCATGACTTCTTGATTGACGGTACGATGGGACTTTTTGTCAACATCATAAAAGTCTCCAGTTGACATTGCGTTATCCAATTCGGATTTTACTATTTTTGTACCATCATAATTTCCATCCAAGAGAAATGCAGTTTCCATTGGTTCTTCAATTTCGTTTAAGTAATCCGCTCCAAATAAATGACCACTTCTACCTGTCATTGGTCGACTAGCAGACCGACTCATGCCACGACTTGGAGAACGACTACGTGACCGACTTATCCTTTCACTTATTTGTCTGCTCAATTCAGCCATTGCACCTCCTGAGGGCTTCGAAGATTTACCAGGAGTCATTGCTCGCGATGGGGATGTCGATTTGGTACCCTTTTGAACAGTAACACCAGGTATAGCTGGGAGTTTATTTTTTGCACGTGAACCGGGTCTTCTCTTTGATGATGGACTTCCAGCAGTTTTTCGACCTTCTCGAGATTTTGAATTTCTGATCAACATATTTGACGCTATTAAGTCAATAACTTTCACTTTCTTTTTGTGCAGTTCGTCAAAACTACGTCCCATCAACCGCAATTGCCGTTCATGCATTTTTTCCATGTCATTTAGAGAAACGGAATCATCGTCACTCTGTTCAATCTCCTCCTGCAACATAGGCTCGAAAACATCTTTGTAAAATCCAGCAATATCGGTAAGGCGCGTTTTCAAATTATATTGATCAATAAATGCAGAATATTTCATATCTTTATAAAGAAAATTTGAAATTTTGGCATTCACTTTCTTTACAGATTCCTTGAGAACAGATTCACCATCAATACCATCTTCGTTATATCGATTGTGACAGACTGAGCAATTGGGAAAGTTAATGCCTGAGTTTGGAGAATAGCATGCAACACAGGACCATTTGTGTGCAAATCTCATGTGGTTGTAATACTCTTGGCGATTACCAAAAATACATCTACAAGGCTTTGCATTTACCCCACCAAATGACCGATATCCTTCCCAAGTACATATAAGCTCTTGCTGGAAACAATAAGGCACTTGCCAAGTGTTTCTCTTGTTCAACGGATTATAATACCAAAAACATTCAGTTAGAGGATCATATTGTTCTTGCCAATGATATTTAACCAGCTTTTCATGAAAAAATTTCTCTCGAACAATGGTGGATCGTTTTAAGATCTCTTCCAACGCTTCCGGAGATTTTACCACTGATAATTGCTTCCAATATTCCCTTTGCCAACGAATTCGGCCCAATTTTCCGCGGATCAACCGCTGAATTACCTTCACCGCACGCAATTTACGGAGTAATCTTTTGCAAAGTTGTCGATCCAAAAATCCTCGAACAAGGGCATTAATTTTTGAAGCAGCATAGAAAAGTCTAGCATTTGTGATTTTCTGATCTTTTAAGACCACTTTGCGAAAGGTTGCTTCTTCACTGTCGATCGCTGCAAGATAATCATTTTTCTTTTTCACGATTTCATTTTTCTTGTATTTTCGAGTGAGAATATCCTCCATCTTAGTGAGTAACCCCTTGAGGGTTGAAAGAGGTAAGGTATGATCCAAAGTGTGCACATAAATCAATTGAAATTTATATATGGTACTTAATTAAGTATTGCTGCGATTTATTAAGGAAGATAAACAGCTATTATTATTGTTGGACTACGTTTATTGAACCGTAACGGCTGCATAGGTATACTTCTGGTATACCATCTATAAGTTGGTTTATTATAAAAATTATACACATCTTAACCACCATGCTATTAGTGGCGACTTTTTGATGTTGTTCCATTTCTAGATTTGTTTGTGTTGATGTTGGATTGATATAAGTAAGCTAGAAGTAGTATGGTTAGAATCAATGAGTGAACTACAGTCTTTAGCCGATCTTTTCAAGTAAGAGTGTTGATATTGTCTGTGTATTTTGTAATGGAAAACAAATTTTCGTTTCCAGAATTCTCGGTGACTTACAAGCTAGAGAGATCACAAATCACTCAAAATTATTTGAATATCGTTCTTTTTTTGAAAGTTATCAAATGAATTAAATTAATCAACCAATGTAGATATTCTTTATTGGACTAATATAGATGCAGAAAGTAAATGCTTTCAGGCATTCCATTATTGTGTGTCTATTAAGAAGATAAACGATGAAATTGACTAGATTCGATCAATACATACTGAATGGGGGTTGGATGCAGCACTATTTACAAGCAGATATGTTCAAAATGCAGAAAGTGGCCGTCTGATCATATCATGCAATAATATTGGTGTCAATATGTAACATAATCAGTAATTATAATTGCAAGGCGAGAACTTGTAACAAATGCCACTATGATTCTTCAATTGATCGTTCACGATTTATATTTTGATACTTGCTTCGTATTTCGGCGTAAGAGTCTGCTTCTTCCTTTACTTTAGCTAATAAATCGGATAATCGATTTTTCAAAGGATTCACGAATCGCGACTGTTCCTTAGGTTGAAAATCATTCTCTTCTTGAGGGATTGGTGTTGGATGAAGAGCCTTTCCACTCGTTGAACGATTGTCCATGGAAGTGAGGGAATTTGACCCAAGGCCTTCTATTGATTGGTCTTTACTTTGAGGTGATATTATTTCGCTTGTGCTTTTCTTCATTCCGCCCGCCCATGGCTGTGGCTTCGGTAAAGATGGTTCTTGATTTCGACTATGGTTCATATCCCTCAATTCTTCGATTCCGGTCGTCCCTATATCTACTTCTTGAGCTTCTTTCCTCTGCTCAAAACCAAAAAGTCCAGAAAATCCCCCAGAGGTCGACACTGGTGGTTGAATTTCCTCATATCTTTTGGACAAAGACTTCCATTCTTCCCCCATGATCACCTCAACTTCATCTTCCTCGTCGTAATGAAAGCTACCATGCAATCTATTTTTGTTGATTGAGACTTTATCCGGACTTTTCTGGTTTCTAACTTGCTGGCGATACTTACGATGACTCGAAGCCACAACTTCCTCTCGAATATCATTCAAACATTTTCTTAAATATGCATTTTCATCCTCTAAAGATTTTACAGAGCTTGTCAGTACTTGCTTTTCTTCCAAATATAACACTTTTTCCTCTTGATCCTTCACGAGCTTCTTTTGCTTCAGCGCTTCAATATGTTGTTGAGTCTTCTTTTCATTTTGCCAATGCAATAAAATACGATTCCTCTCCTTTCGCATAAGTTCATACCGGAAATGCAAATTTTGGAAAGCAGAAATCAAATTTTCTGGTTTCGGATAATAGTGACTTTGCACTTGCGGCGTGGAAATTTGATCCAATTTTTCTAATGGGTCATCTCCATCAACTCCCTCATGTGTATCGTTTCTATCACCGCCCACATCGCTCAAATAATTGTCATCTCTATCATTTTCACCTTCAGTTGGCAACTGTTGCGCGGAAGACTGAATTGGTGTCATGAGCGATTGAGGATTTATCCGTAATAAGCGTGGTGTCTGAGGAGACTCCGGTGCAATTACATCAACAATGTTATCATTGATATTTGTCGTGCAACTAGTGCAAAACCATTCTCCCTCGGGCATCATATACTGACCACCATCGCCCACAATACCTAAATTAAAAGAGATGGAGATATTATATATGGGGTGATATACTTGTTGGAGGAAATGCCTCACCGATGCAACGGATATGAAATTTATTTCCGCAATTGCCATCACAATTAAATAAGAACCCTAATTCTTCTCCTGTATCTATCTTCAATTGTTCACTTTCTTCACTATTCATGCCACAGATTGCACATCGATCGATAATTTCATCGTCATCAATTCCAAATCGGGGGTCATCATTGTCATCTTCATCGCAGGTGTCTTTACCAATACTTCGATGTTCCGTATGTCTTTGATCATCTTCGTTGTCAATGGCGATATCGTTGGGAGGGAAGAAAATAAAACTACTGCTGCTCGTTAACTCATCAATGCGTGGCGACTGCTGTGAAGATAACAATCCTTTTTCTATGACTAATTTCGATTTCTTCTTTTTTAATTGCTGACATTTACTTTTTTTCATCTGTTCACCATTGCTATCTTCATCGTCATGTAGACTTTGATCAATAAATGCTTGACAAACTTCGCAAATTGCCGTAACAAGTCGATTTGAAGTTTCTCCAATAGGAACAGATGATGCGTCCTTTCCTGTCAAATAGGCGTATTCATTGACTAAACTATTGAAAGTGCTGTTGTTGGCATTTATCAAGGCTTGCGCAGCAGCTTCTTCTTTCATTTTTGTGATTGTCTGCTGCAATACTAGAATTTGATTTTTCAAGTCTTTTATTACACCCCGCAAATTCTCATCCTTCTCAACGATTTGCTGATGAATCTTTGGAGTTATTTTGATCAATCTTGCTCTTTCTCCAAATTTTAGCGTGCTGATGGTTTCACTCATATGTTGTTTCAATGGAGATATAGTCAAGATAATGACGGTTTTGTTGCTACCAGATAATGAATTTTGGAGCAGTCGAGTCAGTTTCGAATCGCGATATGGTATATGCACTGCATCTTTGTTGTTTCCATTTCCCATGCCAGTTGTATTATTTAATTGGGTTGAATTAGATAATTTAAGAGAGGAATTAGGCTTGGCATTTGGATTGTTTGATAATATCGAGGCGATGGTATTTCCACCACTGTTTTCATTATTTACTGAAGCACTTGCCACTATTGATGTTGTCGAAGTGACAGTAAGCGCTCCAATCACTTTACTCAAAGCGCTTAATGACTTGTTGATGAACTTTGCCTCTTGGAATCTCTGACCAACAGCTTCTGTCTTTTTTGCCTGTAAACATCCGATTGGAAATTGAACCAAAACACTTCATCATAAGAAGAAATACTCTTACCATTTCACTTCCCGCCAAATCAATAATGGACAACTTCGATGATATCTCCGTAGAATTGGCTTTATCAATTTGTGTGAGACTGATCAAACAGCAAAGATGACTGCGACTGGAATGTTCATTTAGCTTGTGACCACCGGTAACACGTCTCTTTAATGCTTGAGACAATAGTTTATTAAAATCTTGGGTGCCAAAAATTGGTATCTCTCTAAGATTTTCCACATAGATGGTTCCATCACTTTGTTCGCGAATCGCCAATGATGTCCCAACAGATGAGGACGAAGTAGGAGGTGCAGAGTTAACATCAATCCCCAACAAATCTTTAAGTTTTTCGTGGTAAATTTCTACAATCGAAACCTTAACTTCACAAGAATATGATATGTTGTCATTCGAGTTGCAATCAATTGTCTCGAATATTTGTTCAAGAGATCGAGGCAGCAATCCTCGATCATCACGATGTTGATTACTTCCGATCAGAGTGTGAGTCTTCCCCGATCCTGTTTGTCCATATGAAAACAAAGTGCAATGAATACCTTTAAAAAGATCCTGATCAATCATCGGTCTCACTGTTTCTTCGTATATTTCATCTTGTGTTATCCCATAGAAAAGACGATCCACCGCAAATGTTGACTTTTCACCAACTAAAATTTGTGCTGGACATTGCTGCATTAAATGCAAGCACGCTTCTTTTTCATCAGATGCTTGCGTATCAGAGTGTGTATGGTGCTCATCATAATCTCCTCTCAAACTTCGTTTTTGTTCCAAATACTCTATCGCATCAGGGAAAGTTACTGATATGTGGTCCTCTTTTGCGTAGGGTCGAACCCTGCAATAAACCTGAATATGACTCCCACCAATCATTCCTCAAGTCGATCTAAATCAAGCGTCCCATCGCCGTTCATTTAGAGATCAACAGTCAAAACCAAGGCAATGCAGCCTAATAATACAATACGACAACCACAAGAGAGGCAAACAAACTATAGCAAAAAGAAATTCGCGTGCTGGCGTGCGCGCCGCCTGCGCCGCCTGCGCCTGCTGCTCGGCCGACGCCAGAGCGCACAGCGCCAGCAGCGAGAAACGGTAATGATGGGATGGTGAGGAAGTAACTTTTCTCAGGAACAAAAAACAAACGCGTTTTGACTGTAAAGTTTCAAATACTTCAAGCTTGTACATGCACAAAATAGATACAAGATATAAATAAGTATACCATCCAGCAAAGAATACTTTGTTTCAATACCGATAGTCAAATATCCAGCGTGGCTGCGCAGTTTCTAAACTGGGGTGAGAATCGATACCGCGTCTAATTGTTCATTAAAATCCTCAATACAAGTAAGTCTGCGCAAGCTGCACGGAAAATAGTTGTTAAGATCCTCGGAAAAGATGAAAGGATTCATCTTTGCGGTACGATTGTTCGCAATTTTGGGGTCTTTTGGCTTAGTTTTGAACACTTCGATTCGTTCAGATCCAAAGAAACTTCCGGTAAGTTTTTGTATTTTTGGGAATGACTGATTGAAAAGTAACATAAACTTTTTTCACTAGATCCTTATTGTGAACAATTTGCTCGAGTTAACAACTGATCATCCTACAGCATCTCCAACCGAACTTCCGACAGAAACCCCAACGCCAACGGAGGAACCTACCATGTTTCCTTCAGCATTTTCAACAGCTGCACCCACACACTCACCGACTTTCGTCACCACAGAAGCACCCACTAAATCACCATCGGATTCTCCTTCTCTAGTTCCTACCATCTGTCCAACGGTGGTCCCAACAACCATGCCTTCTACACATCCAACAGGACCTACAGCCAATCCAACAGCAGTTCCTTCAGCATCACCTTCGTTGTCACCCAGCGCTTCTCCTTCCGTCGCATCCACTACAATCCCCACTGTTGTACCATCTGCTGTGCCGACTCCTTACCCTACCATTCCGCCCACAAGTTCTCCAACAGCATCACCTACAACCTCCCCGACAGCTCAGCCTACGACTTCACCGTCTTATCATCCAACAAACTTTCCAACTGCCTACCCTACCCCCGCACCATCATACGTTCCATCAACTATGCCGACCGCAGCACCTTCAGCGACACCCTCCATCGCACCTACTGAAATTCCATCTAACGAGCCAACCATATCACCAACAGTTGTTCCGAGTGCATCACCATCAAGGTGTCCGACTGAAGTCCCAACCATTACTCCAAGTCACGTTCCATCAGCCTGTCCTACAGCCCACCCAACAGCGGATCCTTCCGCGTTACCTACTATGTCGCCCAGTGCAGCTCCCTTTGCAATCCCTTCGATATCTCCTACTGCTGCGCCATCAACTATTCTAACAGTGGAACCTTCTTGCTGTCCATCTCTCGAGCCAACTGCCAGTCCCACAAATTCACCAACCAACTTCCCAACAACTTCCCCAACGACTATTCCAACAGCTTCTCCAACAATTGATCCTTCCCAATCCCCAACAGTATTTCCAACTTTACAACCGACAGCATGTCCCACTGCCCACCCGACTGCGATACCAACCGCAATGCCAAGCACCGCTCCAACACATAGGCCCACATTGATTCCGACACTGCTTCCCTCCATTTTTCCTACGGATGCTCCAACTTTTCATCCTTCCTGTTGTCCATCGTCTCAACCATCATCTGCGCCTAGCGGCCGACCCAGTGGACAACCTAGTAAGCAGCCATCTGGGGTTCCCACCATTCAGCCCACAAGACAACCCTCATCTTCACCAAGTGATCAGCCTTCTGGTCAGCCAAGCGCCATTCCCACGATACAACCTTCGAAACAGCCTTTTGGAAAACCAAGTAGACAACCAACCACTCAACCATCCTCAT
>JACCEA012570475.1_pt1 | contig 11268 bp, 15 predicted proteins | sample 7449851 | NCBI WGS metagenome assembly JACCEA01 (sample SAMN15323453, study PRJNA562643) | freshwater metagenome | isolation source: river surface water | place: USA:Blue River Watershed | collected 2017-08-18 | reverse complement strand
GTTATTGCTTGTAAAGTAAAAGAGGTTTAATATGATAGAAATTCTTAAAATTGAAAACGACTTTATCAACAAATATACTGTTGCAACTGTCAACATATATGAAATAACGATGGGTGTTCAGCGTTTACGTGATACATTCGTTTTAACACTAGACGGTATTATGGAAATTACCGATCCTGCGCTGCTAGATTTAGTATACGCAAAACTAAATTCAATTGGTTACCAGATTGTTATCAAAACAGACAGTCCTGCAAACGTAACTCCAGTAGACCCTGTAGTAGATCCGGTGGTGTCAGATAATGTAGCAGCAGTAGTAGATACAATTTCTGCATCAATCGATACAACTGCAACAACTGATACCACTGTTGCTCCTGATCCGGCTGCACAAATTTAATTTTAAATGACTGCATATTACTTGCCTTGCTATAGCAAGTATCACGATTTTTGGCAATACCTCTGTTTCATTTACGGAGGATTGATACTAGACAGAACAGACACATTAAAACTCGGGGACTTTGAGTATAAAACACTTACTCCTATCCCCGAGTTTGTTCCTTTTAATAAAACTTTTGCAGAAGTATGTAACTCAAGAGCCAGTGAGTTAGTCGCGAAAGCAGTGACAAACAACACAAAAATTAACGTAATGTGGAGTGGCGGCATTGACAGTACTACTGCGGTTGTTGCGTTCTTGCGTAACAACTTTAAGCAACACATTCATTTATTATTAAATGAGAAATCAATAAACGAGTATCCTTGGTTTTACGAGAATGTTATCAAGCGAGAACACATCAGCCATTCTATAGTTGCTAGACCCAAGGACCATTTACATTATTCTTGCGTTAATGTAACAGGCGAAATAGGCGACCAAGTGTTTGGTAGTGCAGCATTCTTTGATGCACACAATAAAGGCAAGCTATTTTCTAAACCAGAAGAATATTACGACCCTGCATTTCTTGATGCAATGTCCGAGCAAGTTAAACATTGTCCGTACGACCTCAAAGAGACTAAAGATTATATGTGGTGGGTCAACTTTTCAATGAAGTATCAAAACGTTCAATTGAGAATCTACCCTACTATTTTTATGCCATATGGCGGAATTGATCATTTCTTCGACACCGAAGAATTTCAGCAGTGGAGTATGAACAATCCCGACAAGAAGATACGCGATACATTAGAAAGTTATAAATGGCCTGCAAAGGATTACATCTTTGACTACACTAAAGATGAACCGTATCGCCAATCTAAACTAAAAGTAGGCAGTTTGCGAATTGGTACAATGAAAGTTTCCATAGACTCCAATTTTAAATTTGAGACTTGTAGTTGCTGACTAAAATTATGGCTTAAAAGCATATTTCTACCCATAAATTATAAATACTAAAAGGAGATAAGATATGGGTTATAATAAACCGTTATTCACTGAATTAATTACACAGGAAATATGCCAATACGGATGTAATAATATTGCTAAATTTCGATTTAGCAACGGAAAATTATGTTGTAGTAATCATTTTAATAGTTGCCCCGGTAAGCGACAAACGTTTTCAAAGAGAACAGACCACAAAGAAACAGCATCCAAATCCTTAGAAACAAGAAAAAGGTTAGGCATAACTAAATCTTCGCAAATCAAAGCAACTGCAACAAGAAAAGCTAATGGACATTATGAAATGCTCGCTGCAAAAATGCAGCAACATTGGCAAGATTCACCTTGGCAAAATAACCCTCATTGTTTATTGGTTCCTTATAAATCTACACATATTAATTACCAAGGTTCTTACGAATTTAAATTTTTAGAACAACTTGAATTAGAATACAGTCTGAATTGGATAGTGGAAAATGTTAACCGTGGCCCTACTATACATTATATAGACCCTAGTAACAATAAAGCCAGAGTATACTTTAGTGATTTTATAATAGGCAACGACTTATACGAAATCAAATCAAACTGGACTTGGAATAAGCACGGCTCGGATTTAGTATTAGAAGAAAAGAACAGGGCTAAGTTGACAGCAGCCAGAGATGCAGGGTATAATGTTATACTAGTGTTAGAAACAGAAAGGCTAAGTTATGAAAGAATTATGGGTAGAAGCGTATAGACCTAAAAAAGTAGAAGACTATGTGTGGATTGATGAAAATCAAAAGCATATGGTTGAGAGCTGGGTTAAAGAGAAATCTATTCCTCACTTGCTACTAAGTGGTGGCGCCGGCACAGGCAAAACGACTCTTGCTAAAGTTCTCATTAACGAACTAGAACTAGAGTCTGCAGACGTGCTAATGATTAACGCCAGTCGAAACAACAGCGTTGAAGATGTGCGTAACAAAATTACAAACTTCGGACAAACAATGCCGTTTGGCGAATTCAAAGTAATTCTACTAGACGAAGCAGACTATCTAAGTCCTAACGCACAGGCAGCTTTGCGTGGTGTTATGGAACAATATCAGCACGTACTTCGATTCATTATTACTTGCAACTATCCGCAAAAGATTATCCCTGCTATCCACAGTCGTTGTCAAGGTTTCAACTTTAGAAACTTAGACGAAACTGAGTTTATGGTACGTGTAGGTCGTATTCTTGCAGACGAGGGCGTAGAATTTGATATTGACACCTTAACTGGTTTTACTAAAGCGCACTATCCCGACTTGCGTAAAACAATTAACCAAGTACAGCAGTGTAGCAGCACAGGCAAGCTAGTAATGCCTTCCGAATCCAGTGACGATGCTAAAGACTATAGGCTGGAAATGGTATCACTATTCCGCCAAGGAAACATTAAAGACGCACGTAAACTAATCTGTAGTCAAATCGGCCTCGACGAGTACGAAGATATGTACAAGTTTTTGTATCGTAACTTAGACTTTTTCGGGTCAAATGACGACCAAAAAGATCAAGCTATCCTTGTGATTAGGCAAGGACTAGTTAACCACAGCATTTGCGGTGATCCTGAAATTAACCTCAGTGCTACAATGGTAGAACTAGAGCGTATTGGCAAATAAAATAAGGACCCTAAGGTCCTTATTTTTATTCGTCTTCGCCGTAAATGCGAAGCACTTCTGATACAGCTGGATGTCTTTCAATATCCTTTCTATCGAACTCAACAATCCCTATCATATCACTGTCTGCTTTCATTAAGCGTTGAGTGAAATCATATAGACCGTTTTGTTCATAGCCTCTATCGTGCTGGTTTAAGTCACCTGTAGCAATAATTTTACTACGGTCACCTATACGTGTGAGCAGCATTTTCATTTGGCTCGGAGTAGCGTTTTGCATCTCGTCTGCTAGAACGATTGCATCCTTGAATGTTCTACCACGCATATATGCTAACGGGGCGATTTCTATCGTCTTTTCTTGTAACATAAATTCGATGGTTTGCAGACTCCAATATTCTTCGAAGATGTCGAATATAGGACGGACCCAAGGGTCCATTTTTTGATTTAAGTCTCCAGGCAAGAAACCGTGCTGCTCTTCTACACTAACCGCAGGGCGTGTGATGATTAGCTTCTTGCATCTTCCCGCTTTCAACTCCTGAACTGCATACAGGCTGGCTAGCAAGGTCTTACCTGTACCGGCAGGACCTAATGCAAAAACTATGGGTTTTTTACGATTTTCTAGCAGATCTACGTACTGTTCTTGTGTTGCGTTTCTTGGGAGGATTTCTACTGGTCTTGACTTTTTTCTATAACTATCTAGCTCTATAATATCTTCTGTTGTTACAGCAGCCATTGAGTGTGCTAGAATTGATGGCTTACGTTTGCTTTTTGCCAAGTTATTCTCCGATCTGTTTTAATACTAATGAAAGACTGTGCATCCTTCATAACTATTTACTCCGGGAGCCTCGAGTATCAATCGAAAGGACATAATAACAGGTTTTTCGCTAAATACTGCAAGTGGGATGAAATATGAAACATCAAGACGATATTAACAACAATCTAGATACAATTTTAGGCAACGAGAACGTGCTTTCTGTATTGCTAGAGTTTGAGGGTATGCTAGACAATGCAGACATCTACGCCTTCAAAAACTGGCAAGTGGGCGAAGTAGTAGATGGCCCCAAGTTAGGACGCTACTGGGTCACTGTAAGTCTAATGTATCCTTATAAGATGATGCCAGATCCTATTGGCGCAGATAGGCTAGTAGGCTACGGATGTAAAGTAGAGTACGAGAAAATTAAGTATACTCGTCCTGTTAAAATCCGTACACAAGACGACCTAGAGACGAACGAAGATGGCAAGCGTGTTCCTAAAATGCTAACAAGCCCTGCTTGGTTAGTTACTATTACAATGCCGCGCCGCTACATTGACGAAGACCTATTAGACACAGACGATGATGAGCTAAATCAAGAGTCAGTTAACGATGCGTATGATGAAGGCTTAGACGAAGAATCTGCACTAAGCGGTGCACAACAGGATAATGCCGAGGAACAACAGGCAGAAGCTGCACCTGAAGGGGAACCACAACAATGACCAAGCAACTAAATGAAGGCTTATACGAAGGCGACTTAAACAGTACAGTAGACTCTACACTAATAATGGACTACTACAAGCCAAAGTTCGGTGACGAAAAGCGCACTCTTGTATTAACGTTTGTTTGCGAGGACGAAGGCCCGGCACAGGATTTAAGCAACTTTATTGAAAAAGGCTCATTCGATATTCTAGACTGTGATGTTAGCCCTGCACCAGACGAAAGCGGCAAGTTCCTTGCATTCGTTGAATTAGAGCGTAACAGAAGAATGTTTGGAACTATTGACGACATTTTAAATAGTTGTAAGGCTGTAACAGGTGTAGACACGTGGAAATTTATTCCGTATACTTACACAGAGAAATTTGAATGGTCTAAAGAAAATTTTGAAAAGACTATTCCGCAAATGCCTCACTTATATGGACACGATCTAAGCGAAGAAGAACGTGAACGTATTAGAAAGCGTGTACAGTTTTTAAATAGGTACTAATGAAAGAAGAAGCAATTAAAATGAACGGCAGGGTAGTAGAAGTACTACCCAACGCAATGTTTAGAGTAGAACTAGATAATAGGCACATAATTATATGTACTATAGGCGGCAAGCTAAGAAAAAATAACATCAATGTTAAGATGAGCGACAAAGTGGATGTTGAACTTAGTCCTTATGATATTAGCAGAGGCCGCATAACATACAGACACAAATGAACATACTATTGTTTTTAAAGACTTTAATTTCCAATTGGAAATTGTATGTAGGATTAGCGGCCATTGCAGTTGCTACATACTTTGCGTGGTCATATAAAAATTTAGAATTAGAAATTGAACAGTACAAGCAAAAAGTTTCGGCACTAAATTCTCAATTGGTTGATGCACAAACGCAAGTAGAGTCTGCTAAAAACAATGTAAAAATTGTTACTAAAGTAGTAACAAAGAGAGAATACTACAAATTAAAAGGCAACGACATTGTACAGTATGTCGACCGAGAAGTTGTTAAGTACGATAACACTTGCCCGATTCCAAAAGAATTTGTAGACGCAGTGAACAAGGCGGCAACAAAATGAAATCATTCGCATTACTCACAGCAGTCTTACTTACTGGTTGTGCATCTACAGTAGTCAAACAAGTCCCTACTACTTTCCCAGATGCGCCTGCAGAGTTACTCACAGCCTGCCCAGATCTTGCCAAATTACCCCAAGATTCAAAGCTAAGTGATGTTGCAAAAAATGTTGTAATCAACTATAATACATATTATCAGTGTGCATCAAAAAATGATGCGTGGATTGAATGGTATAACACCCAACGCCAAATTAACACAGACGCTGCAAAGAAATTATCCGGTAATTGACAATGAATCCTTGGGAAGTCTTAGGTGTATCAAAAACTGCTACCGAAGACGAAATAAAGAAAGCATATAGAAAATTAGCTAGCAAGCATCATCCAGACAAAGGTGGAGATACTGCTACGTTTCAAAATATCCAAACTGCTTACGATACATTAACTAATCCGTCTAAGCGTTCTGCTTACGAACAAACACAGCATACAACACAAGACTTTGACTTTGCAGACTTGCACGACGTCTTTTCTAATAGAACTAGCTTCGAAGATTTTATTAAAAAAACAAGATGGGGGGCAGGTCCCAGGTCTTCGCAACGCAATCACGATGTAAGCGCAATACTGCACTTCAACTTAGTTGACTTTATAAATTGTGCAACTAAAGAAGTAGACGTTAGGGTAGACGGCACTACTAAAAAGATTTTCATCACACTAGATCCAGAATACAGACCTGGCACAAGACTTAAATTTCCCGGCTACGGTAGCAAGCAATTTGCAGGCCCGGCCGGTGACTTGTATGTGACTATTAACATAGTCGACGATGGTGTACATCAAGTATTGGGTCCTGACTTATATCGCTACTTAGAGATAGATGTATTCAAAGCATTATTAGGCGGCACTGAAGAATTCACTAGCCCGGAGGGAAAAACACTAAGCGTCACTATTCCTAAGGCAGCAAAACAAAACACAAAACTAAGAGTAAAAGGCTTCGGACTACCGTACGGGGCTAATGGATTAAGGGGAGACTTATACATTGAACTTATTTTAAAACTGGAACCACTTAGTGATGAGGATTTAAATAAAACAGTATTGGAACTATACAATGAGCGACACAGTAACAGAAATTGAATTAAAATTTGTAAAGGAGGATGATGAAGTATTACATTCTCCTGCACAGCCTTGGTCTTCTGATCTAGGCATTGACCCGGAAAATCTTGTCAAGGAGATGCTGAGTATTATGCTAGTTAACAATGGCATAGGATTAGCTGCACCGCAAGTAGGTTTACCTATATCTGTATTTGTAATGGGCAACGCAGATGCTAGCTATGCTTGCTTTAATCCTCGTGTGATTTCTGTAAGTTCAGAACGAGCACAAACACAAGAAGGTTGCCTAAGCTATCCGGGCCTGTACTTAAATATAAAGAGACCAACAAGTGTTGTTGCAGAATACGAAGATGTAAAAGGTGAAACACACCGAAAAGAATTTACAGGTATTTTAGCAACGGTGTTTTTACACGAATTCGATCATTTACACGGAATCTGTTTTGTTGACCGTGCGAGTGATTTAAGTGTAAAATTAGCTAAACAACGTGTTAGGAAAAACCTAAAGAAACAAGGTATCAAATGAGTCAAGAAAACGAAAACGGACGTATTAATGATATTATTGCTCGAGCATTTAATATTGCAGCAGACAATAAACACGAATATGTCACACTAGAGCACGTGCTTTATGCACTCCTAGAAGATAAGGAAACGCAGTCGATTATTTCCGAAATTGGCGGAGACGTTGTCTTACTTCAAGAAGAGCTAGCAGCATATATTGCCGAACTAGAAGTACAACAAGTTACTGTGGGTACCTCTACTAGTACAGAGCTAGCAGCGCCACGTAAGCCACGTAAAACTGCAACACTAGAGCGCAGCTTCAATCGTGCATTTACACAAGCATTGTTTAGCGGACGCAATCATATATCCGCAATGGATATCCTAATGAGCGTTCTCAGCGAGAAACAGAGTTTTGCAAATTACTTCCTTGCACTACAGGGAATTACTAAAGATACCTTAATTGAATATATTTCTCGCGAGGATGAACGAGTGCTATCAACAAACAAGAATAATAAGAAACAAGAAAAAGCAGACAGTGCACTAGCAAAATACTGCACCAACTTAAACCGTGCAGCAGCAGAAGGTAAAGTTGACAACGTTATCGGTCGTGAGCACCTTATCCAGAACCTAACACAAGTACTAGCTCGTCGTAAAAAGAACAACGTTGTTCTAGTAGGCGAACCAGGTGTAGGTAAGACCGCAGTTGTAGAAGGCCTAGCAGGCAAAATCATTAGCGGCGAAGTTCCAGAAGTTATTGCCAACAACGTAGTCTATAGCTTAGACATTGGCGCATTGCTAGCAGGCACTAAGTATCGCGGCGACTTTGAAGAGCGTGTCAAGCAAGTTATGGATGAACTAGAAAAGCTACCTAACGCTATTTTGTTTATTGACGAAATCCATATGATGATGGGCGCTGGCAGCTCTAGTAGCAGCGGCGGTTCAGGTGATATGGCTAACTTACTAAAGCCTGCTCTAAACAGTGGTAAGATTCGTTGTATCGGTTCTACTACATATGATGAATATCGCAAGATTTTTGAAAAGGATCGTGCACTCACTCGTCGCTTCTACAAACTAAATGTAGATGAACCTAGTGCAGATGACACTAAGAAAATCATTCGTGGTCTGATCGGTAGCTATGAAAAGTTCCACGGACTAGAATACACACAAGACGCTATTGACGCAGCAGTTGACCTAACGTGCGAGTTTATGCTCGACAAACACTTACCCGATAAGGCTATCGATATTATTGACAGCGCCGCTGCACGTCAGCGCATCAAGCAAGAAGAAGATCGTGTCACTGTAATTACAGAACGTGAGATTCAAGAAGAAGTTAGTCGTTTAACTGGTATTCCTGTAGCACGTATGCGTGGCGCAAACAAAGAAGAAACTTCTAATCATATTGACTACGAAACAAGCCTAAAGAGCGCAGTATTCGGCCAAGACGAAGCTATTAATCGCTTACTAGACGGCATTTATATTGCACAAGCAGGTCTTAAGGATCCTACCAAGCCACTAGGCTGTTATCTATTCCTAGGTCCAACTGGCTGCGGTAAGACAGAGCTTGCACTACAGTTAGGTAAAGTACTACACCAGCCATTAATTCGTTTTGATATGAGCGAATATCAAGAGCAACATAAAGTGGCTAGCTTGATTGGTGCTCCTCCTGGCTATGCAGGTTACTCAGATGGACAAGCAGGTTCTGGTAAACTAATTAACGAAATTGAAAAGCATCCTAACTGTGTTCTACTACTAGACGAGATTGAAAAAGCTCACCCTAGTGTTATGAACGTATTCCTAGGTCTAATGGATAACGGTATTATTACTAGTTCCGACGGTAAGAGTGTTAACGCACGTAACATCGTTCTTATCCTAACTAGTAACCTAGGTGCAGAAGATGCAGAAAAGAACGCTATTGGTTTTGGCGCAGGCAACGTTAAGGGTGCAGAAGAAGCAGCATTGAAGAAATTCCTTGCTCCTGAGTTCCGCAATCGTTTAGATGCTATCATTAAGTTCAACAAATTAACCAAAGATAACATCAAGCACATTGTAGATAAATACATTGCAGACATTAATGGCTTGCTAAAAGACCGAGAGATTGAGATTACTTTAGACGATAGTGCGATTTCTTGGCTAATCGAAAATGGGTACAATGCCTCAATGGGTGCCCGTCCTATGAAACGTTTGATCAACACTGAGATCAAACAGCCCCTAAGTAAAAAGATTCTATTCGAAGAAGGATTCTCAACAGTTAATGTTAAGATTTCTAGAAACGAATCAGGATGGGCATATGACACAACCGCAAGGTAAAATTGAGTTTAACCAACCAGGGGTGCGTGTACTAAAGGTGCACCGCCCTTTTTACAAAAAATACAACTTTAAGATAGTATACAATTTCTCTATTACTAATAGAATGCCTGTACTATACGATTATGCTGCACGTAGAAATCAGCGTAACAAACTAAAGCAGTGTGCAGTAAATTTAGTAGACGAGATTGCAAAAGTAGCACCTAACCTAGACATTAAAGTTAGGACAGAATACAACAAACTAACACTATTTCTAGAGCACTACAGTGACTTTCTGACGGTAGTAGCAATCGACTCTGCTAATATTGTAGAAGTGGCTATTCCTGTCAGCGAAAAACAAATAGAAGTAATGGACGAACTGGGTGCGTCTGTTGTTTTTAAAACCAAGCTATTCAAGGGCGGGTATAGATACAAGCTAACGTTCTACTGCACAGATGAGTTTATGTCATTATTCCCTGCCGTAAAAAACATTAACGATCAGTTAACTGATACCGACTTCCTTCCTAGCCCAAATTACGAAAAGTTAACAGCAGGTAAGGATGTAAGATGGTGGCAACTTGTTAGTATGTACTACAATGACCCTCAGGATATTATGATGGTTAAGTTCGTTTTAGGTAAGCTAGAACATAAAATAGAGAAGTGTATGCTCTACAGTGAGCTAGAGTAAAGTCTAATGTTCAAAAAAACATAAATACACTTAGAGGCACAAATTATGGCAAAAATTGTAGAAGACACCCTAATCATACGTTTTAGTAAGCTAGTTAAAGAATCCCAAGAGGATGTAGCTGGCATTGCAGGACACGACGTACAGCAAGCACTTGAGCAAGTTGCTCAAGAATTAGTAGGCGATGCAGTAATCGTTGAAATTGTTAGGGCCGAATAACCTTGACTAACGCAGTATTACTATTAGGCACTACTAGCGAGTCCAACGTTACTGGCAGTAACGTTAATGTCGCCACCTTAAAACGAGACAAGGATGCCAAATATACTGCTACTATAAATGTAGAAAACTTTGCAGGCAGAATTTACTTACAAGGTTCACTAGTAAAAACTCCAGGTACAAGCGATTGGTTCAATATCAAGATAGGTGACAAGCGTTACATTGATTATCCGATCAATCCTGCAAGTCCCCGAGGCACAGGCGGCGACACTGCAATAGATAAGTTTAATTTTGCTGGCAACTACTTGCATATTAGAGCAGTAGTTGACAAGACTGCGGTTGCTGTACCAAACGGCAAGATTCTACAAATTCTATTAGCAGACGAATATAGTGCAGAGTTACATAACGACTATGATTCTAGTGGACCTACAACTGTAATTGATCCAGGGTCCGGATCTGTTATCGGAACAGGAACAAAAACTGTAGACTATGCAACTGTTACTGTAGATTCGTTAGGCAAGATTGTAAGCATTAAGTCAAACGATCCTACAAAGATCAGTGCACAGACTTATATTGTTAATACATATGCAGAGCTAGCAGCACTAACTACAGTACAAGCAGGAGACACTGCATATGTAACTAGCCAAGCAGACCCTAAACGTGGCCTTTATATTAACACAGGCACTGCTTGGCACGGATTCACTGACGATGACTTTAGCATTAACCGACAGGTAGCAGCAGGTACATATTCTAATGCTACTGTACAAGTTGACCAGTACGGACGAGTATTGTTTGCACAATCTGGTACAGACGTTAATAGCCTACGCAGGGTAGTAGAATTCGATACTAGCGCAACAGAATTTAGTGTAGCTTCTGCACTTCCTGCAAACTGCAACGTAAAGAAAATAGTAGTAGAAGTAGACGAACCGTTCGATGTTAATGCAGCTATTACAGTAGCAGATAGTACTAACACTCTTAT
>JACCEA011175521.1_pt1 | contig 11268 bp, 7 predicted proteins | sample 7449851 | NCBI WGS metagenome assembly JACCEA01 (sample SAMN15323453, study PRJNA562643) | freshwater metagenome | isolation source: river surface water | place: USA:Blue River Watershed | collected 2017-08-18 | reverse complement strand
ATAGTATGAAGATATTTATCAACACGTTGCTTTTCTTGTTGAGTCAACGTCGCCATCTCGAATGATTCTTTTCGAAGTGAGAATAGTGAGATAAGAATTGTATTCAATTCGTTGAAATGAATAGCTAGAAAGAATTATTTAGTGAACGTAGCAGTGATGACTTCCTTGATCAGTCACAACAGCCCACTTAAAGAATGGAAGAATTTTAATTAATTTGGAAGGTCTGGGGTTGAAAAAAATTGTGCTGTTTGGTGTCTTGGGTTGCTGTCACGGAAGAAATACAAACGTCGGACGCACAAATAAGAAATTAAAAAAAGTAGGAGTACTGTATTATGTTTGGAGTTGAGAAACCCAATCTGCAATCAATCAAATCATGTAAAATTATATATTAAGCATGGATTCAAACACTTCTATGTATATTATCAGTTCTCGTTTTAGAGAAACATTCACACACCACTATTCACAAAAATAACATAAACAAACATGTACACACTTCTATACAATGACAAAACGTTGAAATTTTAAAAAACACAATTGAAATAAACACTACCATTAATTACATCCACCATCTACTATTTGTTGTTATCCTAGCACACACGAATCAACGATGAAGTTGGAATGTATCTATCTCCAACTGAAGAAGATTTCTCAAATATCACCACACAATCGCTATCATCTTCATTGCTGTTAATATATGATTTCTTGGAAGATGATTGTCCTTCACATTCATCTCTTCGATGCTTTCTGCCGCTCACTGGTGCTAGCATCACAGTTACAGAGGCTTTCTCATTTGATGAAGCAAAAGTAACTGGAAATACAAGACCTTGAGAGGAATAGAATGAAAACGTCTTCACTAAGGAGGATGTATCATTCAAATTGAAATTATTTTCTTTTGATGATTCCATAGACATTGGATGTATAATCAATTTCGCCATAAACCGTGGTAATGCCAACTCCAACTTTGAAACTATCGCAATACGAGCATGTCTCATTGCATATGGGATCATGCAGTGAAGATGAGGATATTCAATGTCATTTTCAGTAACTTTATTCAAGGTTTCCGTGTTCAGCTCTCCATATACTAGATTCTCCGGATTGTTAATGTCTAATGATAATTCTAATACTTGTTGGAACATCTTCATTGTCAAGACACAGCGCGATACGAAGTATTTACAAATAAACCGAAATCTCTCTTGTTCTTGAATTGTCGGGAAAATTAATCTTGGTTCTTCGTGTTGTTGTTTCATTTCTCTACCAATACCACAATGATAATCTACGACTTCTCTCTTCACACGTTCATAAATCTCCTTCACCAACAGTGACATTCGATCGTCGTATACAAACACTGGGTGAGAACGTGGTAGGGCCAATAGAGGATTTAGACTATATTTCATAATCAACCGTTTGACTGTGTTGAACACTTTTGTTTGGTTGAAAGAATGATGCTTTGCTTGTTCAATACTTACTCTATCAATTGCCATACCTCCTACGTTCAATCCTCTGGTATACTTATTATTGTCCCATGATGTTGGTAGGATACAATCCATCATTGCTTCACCATCAGAAAAATAATATGCCTTCAATTCAGTGGTAATGGGAGGGACAGTAACTTTCACCGTCATTTGAGATGAGGACATCGACGACGAGCATGAGGTGAGTGGCTTGTTGATGGTGGTGGTGCGTTGAATGGCTGCCATTTTCTTTTGCTTTCGAGTGAGTAAGATTACCGTTAAGTGTATTGAAATTTGATTGTTTATACAAAATGACGAGAAACGGTTAGGATACCAGGACTGATGAGCAAAGATTGAACGGAAAAAGAATTTCTTGCGAGTTGGGATCCCTCCCAGCGTTCATCATCAGCAGGGCGCAGAGCGAACGTTCGCCGTATATTTAGAAATTTAGAAGTTTAGCTATTTGGATACCGAAACCGTTAAATGCATGCTCAAAGTAATAATAATAAGCAATGCCTGTATTGTTGTTTTTGTGAGCGGATAGGGATATTGTATAAAGAAACAACCTTTAACAAGTCCCATTTAAATTTTGATTGTTAAACTTCCTTTAATTGAAATATGAGGAAGGCTGGAGGTGCCAAAAGCAAAACAGGAGGTGGTGGAATGACTTTCTTTCCACCGTCATCATCGTCTTCGTCCCTACTTCAAAACTACCAACATCAGCATGGAGAGGATGAAGAAAACGAAGAAAATGGATATGGTGATGAATATCAAGACGAGGATCAAGTGAATCATAATTTAACGGTCGGTCTTTTCAATCAAATGAAATTGTCGCCGCCCAAAGCACAATCCGGCCATACAACAGAGGAAAATGACATGATACGGGGTTATGGTTTGAATAGTGACAACTATTATGACCAAAACCAACCCGGTTTTCCAGTACGAGAATATTTGGATGGGGAAGAAGAGTTTGATGAAGAAGACTACGAAGGAGGCGATGTTGAAGATGCGGATGAAATGTTGATGGATGACAAACCACCAGAAATGCCCCAACAGTTCTATGAAGAAGTGGATAGCTTTCTAAAGAAACCACCCCCTTCCTTTCGAGATGTTGGATCGAATCCAGCTGCAAAACCAAAGAAATCCAAGGGTAAAGTAGAAACTACTCCTAGTGGACCAAACGGTCATGTAAAGAGTGGAAACAGTGGCCCAAAAGGTAGTCTACAGAAGCAAGGTGTCGGGATAGCCGATGCAGTGAACGAAATGCTGCCTCCAATTGCACCTCAGATATCTAGTAAGGGTGGGTATAGTAACAACAGTTATCCTCCAAACCATATGCTTGACGATGCACAAACCGGAGAAGAGGTGGAAGAAAAGAAAAAGAGGAAGAAAGTTGGCAGCAAGCTTCCTCAGAGAGGACAAACCAAAAACGAACTAGACCACAGTTTATTACATGAAGCATTTGCATATACTGATAAATTGTTGCGTGATGCAGTGATGGAAGAGCAATTTCAGCAAGCATTACAAGAGGATACTTCTGTGAAGAAAGGACATCCAAGATCTGCACCAGCGGATTTAGAGCACGAAGCGAGAGGAGCTGCTGCTGGTATTGCGGCGTATGCTGCATCATCAGGAAATAACTCTCAAGGTAAAAAGAAGTCAAATGGTGGAATTAATGCAGTAAGAAATCTTAAAAAGCAAGGAGGAGGCAGCGGTGGTGGTGGCAACTCTAAACGAGGTGATTTCAATGTGGGCGGAGATAATAATGAAAGCGATATGCGTAGAAATCCATTGAATTTTGATGAACTTGTTTCTAATTTCCAAAATGGCACAACGTTGGAAAAATTACGAAGAGAATTGACAGAAAGTAGGAATTCATTGGCTCAGAGTGAATCCGTCATACGAGAGCTTTCCGGTCAATATTTGCAACCAAAGCACTCTAAGCACCGGTAGTTTATATATTTAATTATTTATATAGAGATGTGTGACTAATATGATTGAATGACTAACTGGTCAGTATTAAATGTTATTAGAACCTTTTAATTGGGTATGCTGTTAGCTTTATTTATCGAATCCTGATGTAATCAATATCTATATATATATATACACTAATTTGTAAACTATGAATTATAACAATACTTGTCCAATTTTATATTCTGGACATTTTACTTTCCTTCAAAGCAATTGCATTTGACCGCCTTGAACGAAATTCGACACATGTTGATATTGAGCGACCACCACCCCTCCCTCTGCAATATCTACAACATCATCCGCTTCACCCAGTTGAATATTTTCTAACTTTTCGAGTGATTGACAGAATACAAATTTCTTGTAAAAGAATCAGAAGTAAGAATAGTCAAAAGCAAAACTATCATCTACCGACGTACCTCCGATGCTGTTTTCCCATGTTCCTCGAAATCATTATTTGCTCGGTAAAGGGCCCTTGCTTGAGGTGTTAATCTTGATACAATCACATTATCAATAATAGTATTGTTTATATCTATTATCTTGTTCAAATATCGTTGTTCTGCTTCCGACAACTTCTCTAGCTCTTCCGGACGTGTATTAATGTAATGGGCTTGATTTTCCAATTTGTGAAGCCTAACACGCAAATAGTTTACCAACAAAAACCGGACTCTTTCGATTTCCGACTGATATAACGTGATGGTAAAATGCTCATCTTTATTTTTCTCATCTGCTTTATTGTCGATTAAGCTCTATGAATGAAAGTTGAATGAGTCAATGGTACAATAAACAATCCATCAAACTGAAAAGTATTAACCTGCTGTGACTCTAACGCTTGTTTAATATTATCGACAAGATCTTGACAATATGGCAACAATTCAGGTGCGTTGAGCTCTGTTCTCCACAGTGACTGGAGGATCAAATAATCTTCGTTTAAAAGGAAGTCACTACTTTGGCTCAGAAGTGATTCTCCACCAGCTTCATCACTTGTACCTTCACCTCCAAGCCGCTGCCTTTTAAGGAACTCCATAACTGTTGAGCCAGAAACCTCAATACACCCAAGGAAGATAGAAGACTTCAGACGCTATGTCCTTCGAATGCTTGTGTTCAAATTCTAATGGGGGCGGCATTAGATTAGAAGCCCAGAGAAATTTCGCTGTTTTCTGCGAGAGGATTTCCTTATTAGAATCGTCCCAGCTACATAAGAAGGATACCAAAAGCGTATAAATACATGAGTGATTTAGTTTGGTGGTCGGGGAAAATAATTGTTACTGCTTTTGCTGTTCGTTTTTTTTTATTTCATAGATACGAGTCACTTTCATTATTAGATAGTATTAACCTTTTTAGATTCTCTATTAGCAATATTGGTGCTGATAGTAGTTGAGTGGAAAGGTTCGATCATCGCTTACAAGCGGTTTGAGTGCGGCACGAGAGTGCAAAATCGATTGGACTTTGTCAACCTCATCATTAAACTTTTGCAACATGTCGGAAACTACTTGTCCAGTGTTTTATCCAGATGAACAACAGTTTCAAGATTTCCGTGCCTTTGTGGAAGGTTTGGAACGCGCCTATCCCAACATGGCAATTTGTAAAATTGTTCCACCAAAGTCATGGTTTGTTACCAATTACGATTTGCCAAAGTTGGAAGAGACATTAGTGGTACAGCAACCGATCAAACAGCTTGTATCTGGGCGTGCTGGTATATATCAATTAGAAATGTTGGAACTCTCGGACATGTCGTTAAAGCAATTCAGGCGACATTGTGATAAAAATGTGCCAGAGTCCAAAAATTATGCTGATCGTGAAAAACGCTTTTGGACTTCGGTGGGGTTCTCATCAGGTGTTGGTTGTGACCCGATCTATGGTTCTGATATTGTTGGGACATTATTCACTGGCGAAGAGAGTCATTCAGAATGGAATTTGAACAATCTAGAAAATTTGTTACGATTATTAGACAAAGAAGAAGCAGATTCAGATGGTTCTGATGTCGACGACGACGATTACGACGATGAAGAAGGGCCTCATAGTAGTGGAGCCAATAAGAAAGCGCGGAAGATGGGTCATACACAAGCAACTTCATTAAAGCGACGGAAGCGTAAAACGCAGAATCCTGAAGCAGAACTTCTTGGTATTCACAAACCCATGCTGTATATAGGCAGCTGGCGATCAATGTTTGCATTTCATGTCGAAGATATGGATCTTTATTCTATCAACTATCTACATCTCGGAGCTGAAAAGTCGTGGTATGCCATTCCACCAAGTTCGAGGAAAAGATTTGAAGTTGTGGCTGAAAGTATCTTTGAGAGCGATCGAAGAGAATGCCCACAATTCCTGCGCCACAAAACAAAGATTTTTTCACCTACAAAGTTAAGGGGAAATAATATTCCATATGTAACAGCAGTACAACATCCAGGAGAGTTTGTAATTACCTTCCCCGGGTCTTACCATGCTGGATTCAACCACGGCTTCAATATTGCCGAAGCAGTCAATTTCGCGTTTCGTCGCTGGATTGAAATTGGCAGAAAAGCGAAGCGATGCTTGTGTCAACCTCATTCAGTTAACATTGATGTGAATCATTTAGAGACATTGTATTTGAGGAAGCGTCTTGAATATCAACGACATATGCGATGTACAAATGTTGGATTTTGGAGTACAAGTGCAATGATTGCAGGTATCGGAGGCAGTAGTGGGAGTAGTACGGGTACAGGTGTGGCAAATATTCGAGATATTATGCGCACCAAATCGAATAGAGTAGGAAATACTGATTTCTATTTTATGGAGGAGATATTGGATGATTCGGTTGATTATTTCGATGAGTTTGACGGCCGAATCCGATGTTTCTGCTCTATGAAAAGTACATATCAGCAGCCTTTTTCACCACCTCCGGTACCAATTGAATTGAATGATGGTGATCAACAACAGGATATGACGATTCCTTCATCATCTTCTTCTAATGTAAAAGAGGTAGTTCAGTGTCAAGGGTGTGCAATGTGGTTTCATCCGCAATGCGTTCGTGATGCATATACTGCTGTGTATGATTTGAAATTCGTCGATATTCCTATGTGTCATCATTGTCATAACATTGAATGTATCGAATATCCCGGATTTCATCCAGCAATATGTGCAATACCAACACCTCCACCATCATCTTCGTCTGTGCCTGTCCCAACGACAACAGCAACCAAAGCGAAGCCATCTTCAAGTGCGAAAAGGAAGAAATATCAACCTTCTTCCAGTAGCTCAAGAACAAAACCAAGAGAAAATGGTTCTACACCCAATCATCCAAGCCATAATTTGATAAGGTTTGCATTCCAAATGGCTAGACCAGGAGATACACCTGGATCACCGATGACACATAATCCTATTTCGTGGGGTCTAGCTAAACTGAATGGGGAACCTGACCAAAATGATCTCGAACAAGCAGCAATATTGCATGAAGAGAACAACTTTGAACTGTTTCACATCTGTGAGATTGATAATGATATGGGGTTAATAGAAAATCAAATGATGCCCATGGATATGCAACGATTGCAAGCTCGCCCACCTGCTCTCACGAAGCAAGAGCAACCCAAAAAGAAGGGTCGTGCACCAAAGAAGAAAGAACGTGGGGAAGAGGTAGTAAAAGGAGACATGGTTACAGTACTACTCCCTGGAGCATTGGTGGAAACGATTGGGCGAATAGCAGATATTGATTCATCAGGGCAATATGGTAGATTGCATATTAAGGTAAGTTGTACAGTACAATTATTGAAATAGTTTTTGTAATGATCGATCAAAGGGTTCAAAGCGCGAAGACGATATTTGGGTATTTTTGAAGGATTGTCGACGATACGTAGAGTAAGTTGAACTTGAGTTTAATACTAGATGTGTTAGTTAAGTTCATGAAAATACTTAGGCCACCACTTTCGGAGGTTGAACTTGAAGAAAAATTGAAAGCGAAACAAGCCAGAAAAGAAAAGGCCCTTTTGAAAAAGATGAGTAAGATGCTGAAAGAAGGGCAAGCTGCTCAGCAACAATTGCATCCGGAACATCACTTGTTGCTTCAAAGTCATCTACAGCAGATTAGTAGAGGGGATCATTTAGGTCCTGATCAACTACAAACTGTGGGTAACAGCAGCGTTGGTGTGAGTCAGCAACAGTTGCTCTATAATCAACTCGTTGGTGATGGATTTACTCCACTCAATCCGAATGCTTGGCATCAATTTGCAGCTGCTGTACCTATTCAACATAGCGGTGCTACAACTAATGCGGTTCATTATTTTCCTGCTCCTCCAGAAAATCATGTAGCGATTGAAAGTGATGAAGAAAGTGAAAGAGAAGATAAGAATCCACAAATTGTTGATGTCGATTCTGAAGAATCAGAAGCAGATAGCGACAGCGATGAAGGAGATACTGACGATCGGAATCAGAATAGTAGCGGCGACAAACAGGGCACAGAAGTTGATGATAATCCTGATCAATCTGAACATCAAGTGAATGTTGCAGTGGAAGCATTGATGTCAATTGCGGATCGTGGAACAGAAACGACATCAAAGCTGATTGAGCATCCTTCTGTGCAAGTATAGGGACTATTTCTGTTTTATTATTTTATTCGTTAATGAATTGCTTAACGTATAACCCAATCATTTCCATCCACAACTGTTGTCCCTCATACTCAACAAAATCCCAATAGGCATATTTTCAAAAAACGTAACGGCGCGCGCCTGCCATTGGCATTGCATAAAAAATAAAAAATTAATCCATTAGTTTTCGAGTGTGTCACATTTATTTGTGATGGAATGCGATATATGAAATGTCAATAGTCTCAAAGGTCAGTAGTCATAAAGGAACTGTTGGCGGTAGTACAATAGCAACCATCGAAACAGGCACAAAGACCCTTGCAGTGGCCACTACAAAAAATTCGGTAACATTTCCTTCTACAGAAAATGACATCACAAGTAGCAGTAGTATCAAGAATAAATCTGGTACAAAACCATCCAATGAAGATGGAGAAGAGAAATTGGACTATGTCGCAGAATATGATTTCTTTGCAAATATCAGGAAACAGCATCTGGAAGAAATGACTCGTCAGAAACGTATCGACGATGCCAAACGACGTTCAAAACAAAGAGAAGAACAATTAAAATGGAGAGATGATGGCAAAGAACGATATCAATTATTAGAAAAGAAAGTTATTGATATACGTTTTATTCTTCGTCCTCATCAATTATTTCGTGAGGCAATGAATCTATTAATTGATTATAGTGATCAAGCATGGGAATTACGTAAACGTGAACCATTTCATCCTGTTCTTAAATATTTTTCAACAGCATTATTAAAAGTTATTCTTCAAAATCCACCAACTATTGTTGGTCTAACAGAAGACAATACCAACAAAACTGATAATTCAGACAATAATGCCTCAAGTAGTAATAACGATATTGAAGATGGCGGAAAAGATGAAAGTAAAACTTCTTCAACAGAACAACCAAAGAAAAAGAAAACCTTAAGATTTGGGATGAAAACAAATTTAATTGAATGGAAAATGGTAATAATGCGTCAATTGCGTTGCCGTTTTCGTTATCCATGGCACCGTGATGATCAAGGTCATCCATTTCAAGATCATCCACATGAATTAAAGATCATTCGTATTCTTTTTCGAATTTTTATGAATTATATTCCAATCTCTTTTGAAACACGTGAAACTTTAAGAAAACTTCGTTATAAACATAATCGTGCAGTACATAAATTAAATCTTATTCATAAAACCAAACTTGCATGTGAATATATTGGTGAATGTACAAGTTTACAACATTTTAATCCAAAAGGTTGTGCAAATTGTGGAGTAATCTATGTAGGTGGATCATTAGAAGGAGCGGTACCATATGTAAAGAGTGTTAGTCGTGATACTGGTGTATCGACATTGGTGACTTTAGAGTTTGAAATAGAGACTTTGTTGAAAGAGGAAGAGATTCAAGTTGTTGTTGTCGATGAAGTAACGGAGGAGTTAACCAAGTTTGAAAATGAAGTAGTATTCATTAAAGTACGATCATCTATTCAACAATGGTGGTGTTTAGTCTTACAATTCAAGCGTTTACGAAGGATATTGAAACAAGTACAAAGATCATTATTCTATTATCGAGTTCGTCGATTAAGTAAAATGAAAAAAGAAATTGATACATTAATAATTGAAGCACATCCTATTGATATGATCTATTGTTGTGATAAATATTGTGATTATTTAAAAGAATTATTAGAATATGTTTTATTACAACAAGAGAAGAAAGATGCTCGTATGGGTAGAATTATGTTATATTTTCATCGTCGTTTAGTTGAAATTGTGGAAGAGGCACGTGAGCGACGACATAGAGAACTGATGCGCTTATTAGCTATTCCAAAACCTGATCCACCGATAAAGATCAAATCATTACGTCCTGTTTCTCCAAAGAGATTAGTATGTTATCGTGAAGAATGTGCAATGAGAAGTTTCTTAACAAAAGATCGTTTAGAAATTCATATGAAAATTCATTATGAAGATGATAAAATACGTTTTGAAAAGATTCGTCGTGCTAAAGCGCAAAAGTTAGTGAAAGATAAAGAAGAGAAGTTTATGATAGAAAATATTAACAAATCAAAAGAATATCTTCAAGAATATCTCAATGAAACAGCACAGTCCGAGGAAGGATTTGGATCGACTTTAAATAATGATGTCTCTTCGATGGGATTTTCATCATCTCCAAGACAAGATAATACGACCATGTTTTGTCAACCTGTTGGTATGCGAACCCCGTTATTTTCAGCTACAATAACATCAAAGAGTAACAGTCCAATGAAAGGGACTATGCCACCAAAGGCTCCACCAAAAAGTGAAGATGATATTGCGTTTGTGAATGCTAGTAAGCTATCGTGGAGTGCATTACCTCATCGTTACAACATGTACGGATTATTCAATGGCGCCTCTTTTACCCTAGAGCTGGTAAGTAAGCATTCATCAATAGAAGCTTCAAGTAAGGTTACTATAGAAAGTGCTGTAACTCGAGTTGGAACCCATGAATCATGCGAATTACCGATTAAACTATCAGGTGAGCTTGAGAGATTAGGTAAAATTGGTAAGATTCATTGTTTGATATACCATGGAGTTGCAAGTATTGGTCATGAAAATGATGATGATGAAAGACATGAACAGAGAAAGAAAGGATTGGAAACATTGACTATTGTTGACAATAGTAGTGTCTATGGTTGTTATATCGTTGGGAAGGATGGTGCTATCAAAGTACCTAATAAAGTGTCGAAAGGATTAACAATTTATAATGGTAACTTGGTATGTATTGGTGTAATGAAAGATGGTCCACCTGTATTGCCTATTACAGAAGCTAGTTTAGCATGCATTGTGTATAGACTGCAGATACATGCCAAATAAGGAGTTTATGCAGCTAACAGAATTCCGTTTGTGTGTTTATCATGCATTATTATAACTTCTAATTAGTTGAATATCCATAATAACAACAGTAATTTCCAATTTACTATGCAAGAAACCATAATATTAGAATCACGACAGGAATTCAACAAGAAGAGACTTCATATCCATATCACAGGCAGAAAACTCATCACCACTGCAACGTTCGCAAAATCATATATGAGGTAGCACAGAGGTATATAAATATTCGATTAATGTTACAAATTCAATGAGAACGCTGTTACAACTACAAACACAGACACATTGATCAACAATTATTAATAAACTGCATATAAAACTGTTTCCAATTCATTACTATCACTAACTAGCTTGTGTCCCTATTCAGTCTTTCTTCTTATCACTAGCACTTACAGAAACATTTCCCGTCTCATCCAATATCGGAGTAGATGATGGATT
>JACCEA010653149.1_pt1 | contig 11268 bp, 6 predicted proteins | sample 7449851 | NCBI WGS metagenome assembly JACCEA01 (sample SAMN15323453, study PRJNA562643) | freshwater metagenome | isolation source: river surface water | place: USA:Blue River Watershed | collected 2017-08-18 | reverse complement strand
TTCCTGGATCAGGTGGACGCTTTCGTTGAAGAGAATCTTCCTAGGCTCCCTGCGTCCTTCTCCTCTGTAATCCTGACTGGCGAGTACACACCCTTCAATCTGCTTGTCACAGACAGCGCGCGAGTGGACCGTATCAGCGGAATGATCGACTTTGGCGACGCGATGATCGGTTATCGTGAATACGATTTACTCGGACCTTTGCTTTTCAGCTGTGAAGGTCATGCAGGCCTCGTGGCCGCTTTGCTGAATGGCTACGGTTATAGCGCGGATCAACAGAACCGGGATTTGCGCCGGCGGCTCCTAATTTTGCAGATTTTGCATCGGTATAGCAATTTCAAGGCTCAACTGCGCATTCCTGGGGGCCTGGACCGCGTGAAGAGCATGGAAGAGTTGGAAGAACTTATTTGGCCCATGGAAGGCGAACCATGACGGTCCAGTTTATGCTGTCTTCCTTTGTTCCCAGGGGCCTGCTATGCGTCGGTAATGAAATTCCTGCGCGGCTTCATCATCTCGAATAGTTTCCTTGGGTTTATCCAGAACGTAAGGGATGAACTGGCGTTGGGTCTGCGGAGGCAACGCCTGGTATATGGTGGAACGCAAACAGACGAGGTGACCTTGGCCGGGAATTGCAAAAACTTTGCGAAGGCCTTCATATCGTGACGCCAGCACTATGCCTTTTCCAAAAAGCTCGTAACTCCGAAGACCGGATAGCGTGAAAAATCCTTCGATACTTCCTTCGGCAATGCCAATCGAAAGCAGAGGCTCTGTCGGACCATGAAGTGGGTACTGACGCAAAGTTTCATGAAACTTGGCTACGAAGTCGGTGGCCATGTCGAGGGCGATTTCTTGAATTTTCAGATTGGAGGGAGGGTTGAAAGGAAACCCAATTGAGCAGAGAAACCCGTCGCCCATCTCTTTGATGCGGAAACCATAGGCCTTTAGGTTTTCTCCCTCGTAACCTCGATTCATGATGGCATCACATTCGTCAAAGAAAACCCGAAGAAATTTTTTCAGCTCTTGTATATTCTGTTTTGAGCTGTTGATCATATCCACGCAGATCACGCAAGCATTCCCTGCAGCAAAAGGCATGGTTTCTTCCAGCTGTTTGCCTTGCTGCATCATATGCAATTGGTGGGGGTAGACCATTTTCTCGAGCTGCAAAAAAGCGTGTTTGCGTCGCGACATCTCTTGGATACGTTCACGCTTTGTTTTGAAAGCCAGCGCATAGGAAATCAGAATGGCTTCAACTGTTGCTCCGATAAAGTTGGCCGAACGCGTAAGAGGATTGTTCTCGATGAACCCTGATAGAGCAGTGACTTGAATCACGGTGCCGATTAGGAGAAGAATCCAGGCCACCATGAATAATGGGGCCATGGGATTCCGCTGTTTGAGTGCATAAGCTCCATACAGCAGCGCAACCAGGGAACCGACTCCCGAAAAAATGAGGCAGTTCTGAGCAGCAATATGAAAAGGTCCGACGGTTGTCAGTACGAGGTTGCTCAAAGATACGAAAGCCAGCGTCCAGTAGATTCGAACCATCAATCTTGGGAAAGTATGAACTTCGAGTATTTTCCCAACGAATACGTAAGCAGAAAACATGCTGATGGCAATGGAACTGGTGCCCATTCGGCCCAGGAAAGGACCTGTGTCTGTGAAGATGTGGAGCTTGGTGAAGCCGGTCACGAACATCTGAATCCAGCCATAGCTGCTCAAGTACCAAAAGTAGTAGAAGTGCACTTCGTCGCGACTGACTGCGAAAATCACAAGATTGTAGAGCGAGAGGGCGAGACAGATCGCGAAGAAGCCTCCGAAGAGAATGTTCTCCCAGCTGACTGCTATATAAAAATTTTTAGGCTCCCAAATTTTCCAGTCGATGCCAGTTATATCGCGACTCTCCTGGTAGATGCGAAGCGTGTTTTGACCTGGTTCGAGTTTTAATTCAAACACGGGGGCGCGATAGTGCACAGGCCATTGCGAGGTGGGGACGTTGTTACCTGCCCTTCCCAAGTCTGTCCAGGCAATATTGTCCGATTTATGAAACACGCGGATGATATCCGGCTGGGTAAAGCCGTGCTCAAGAAAGACCATGCGCGAGCTGGAAAATTCGGATGAGATCTTTAATTCCGTCCAGCAGGACTGATCTTTGAGATAACCCAAATTGAGGGGTTTTTGCTGGAGTTTGAGAAGGTCTGAACGGACGTCTTTGGGATCGGCACCCTCGGGTCCGCGAAGCCTCTCACAATAGTAAGAATATTCTGAAACTACCAGGGAATCCTGCCCTTTTTTCCAGAAAACATCAGCCCGCAGAGGAGTCGAAAGACCAAAAAGCAGGACCAATAGCCAGCCAATCAGGGAGCTGCTGTTGTGTCTTAAAAGAGTGAAGACAAACAAAAACATGAGGTCCTGCTTTTCAATAAGTTTCCACTCTCATTTCGGTTAGCCGGACGGAAACCTTTTCTCCTCCTCTTGGTAATGCAGGGATTGGTTAGCGATTGTGACGTCCAATCCGTTCAAAAAACAGGACTTTAATCGTGACATTGGTTGGATACCAATGTCGTTTTTTTTACAATCGCAGGATGCTTAAGAGGAAACCCCGATTCCAGCGCGCCGACGTGCAAACCTGCTCGGACTGTCCCTGACTCAGGCACTGTCCCACGAGCTCATCGGGAAAAGGCCCAAAGGCATGGATGCCCTCCACACAGTAACGGGTATTTCGGTCCAAACGCGCGCCCTGCGGACAGGTGTCTTTGCCGCGAAAGCTTTTGACAAGGCTGCGGTGCCACCGCATCGACTGACAGGCGCGACCGCCGCCTGCCGCTATGCAGCTGCGCGTCATGGTTTCCGTAAATGGGCCCAGAACGTTTTCACCTTCTGTGCATAGAACGCCTTTTCCAAACGATTCCTGCCGATATCCGACAGGACACTCGATCTGTCCTGGAGTCAGGTCATCAAGAGGCGTGCCACCGGAAGCGCGGATGTTGGAGGCAAGAGTTGGCAGTTGATCCAACGATGCAAAACGATAATTCCTGGCCTTCCATTGAGGAACGAGACGCTTGACCATATCCACAGTTTGGCTGTGGGTGTCATGCATCAGCACGATGCCGCGACCGCGGACCTGGGTTTCACGCAGATACCCATCGGCGCAAGTTGGAATGCTCACGCCGTCGGCCCAGCATTTCCAATCTGCGGCATAACTCCCATTCCTGCCGTTTCCTTCGCCTCCTATGTCCCAAAACACGGGACCGACGTAGCGACTGTAATCGGCGTTGAGGCTATCGGGAAGCCTTGACGTCCAATCGCCATAAGGCGCGCGGAAGAGGTATATGCTATCGCTAACAAAAGGCGCAATCACCTGGTCTGTGCTGCCCAGCTCTCCGATCGGATCGGGGCTCGTGCTCATGGCGCTGTGCGAATAGCTGTGATTGGCGACGAGATGCCCCAGTTGTTGAATTTTGCTCAATGCAGCACGGTTTTTGCGCGCCTGGGATCCTACCACGAAGAAGGTGGCGGGAATATTCTGCTCCATGAGATATTGCGCCAGTTCTGTTGTGCGCTCCGAAGGCCCATCATCGAAAGTCAGGTAGAGGGTTCGATCTGGTGCGAGATTCCCGTCCACCTGCTCGTACGTGAGACGATCCAGGTTGGATGTTCGCTCGTCGATGCCGCCACCGCAGGCGGCCAAACTCAAGGCCATCGCTGTCCATTGCAGATACGGATTACTTTTTTTCATGGGCCATTCTCCTTGTTCAAGTTCGGCCTTGTGAATGAACCAGGATGGACGACTTGAAAAGGGGAAGTTTTCGCGGAAAGCATTTTTGTGAATCCATATGAAGACCTGACCCACCCTGTAAGTTCGATGGAGAGCAGCGTACCAGGAGCAGGAACAGAAAATCTGTCTTGCTCCCCACGGCGACCCAGTTCAACTTGCCAAGTGAAGCGAAATCATCAAGAAAAATGGCAACAACTTATAAGGACACAATGATGAGAGGATTTTACTATCGCACATTGCAGGTGATCCTGCCTTTTCTCGTCTGTTTTTCTTTGGGAGCCAGGGCTTCAGAGATTCCAGAAGCCCCATTTATTCAGGCTGGTCCCGCGGGCCTGATGCTGAAAAAATTACCTCAGGACGCCAGCGAACTTTCGGAACAGCAGAAGTGTTCTGTGAGCTCCAACGAGCGCGTGGAGCTGCTAGCCCCGCCTGAAGCCTATTCCTTAGCTTATCTTAAAGTCCGTTTACGACAGCCACGTGATTCTTGTCGCTTTCTGGAAGGATATGTGTATGCACGGCATGTAGCGGAACAATCACCAGTTTATTACCCCTTCGATAAAACTGATTACTGGATCGAAACCAAGGAGAAAGGAACCTACTTCAAGACCAGTGTTCAAAGCAGTGAAAACCTGGCCCGCGGCAAGGATAAATGTCTGATGGATCCCCGCACAAAATATTATCTGGATGGTATTCCTGGGCAGCTGGCATCAGGTCATATCCGAGTCAGTCTTGCCAATCTTATCCCAGGCTGTCTTTTTACTCATGGTTATGTTTTCGCGGAACATATTCAGGCGCTCTCGCACCCCACAGTCCTGGTCAAACCCTTTGAAGGACCTGGTGATCTTTATTATCGAGGCGCGAAGTGGCCTTCGGCATGGAGTGCATCCATTATGGATGCGATCCCTGATATCGCCCCCAGTCTTCTTGATGACGGCTTTGTTCCGCAGGCCGACATCAAATCGTTATGTCCCGGTTATTTTGGGGCGACGGAAAACGAGAAAAAGGGCTTTTGGGCGCTTTTTTTGGCTTCCATCGCTTATCCAGAATCTTCGTGGAATCCGGCGCCGGCCAAATTCAAAGAACCCGGTCTTAAGGATACCTATGGTCAGGTGTACAGTGAAGGTCTTCTGCAATTGAGCGTCGGCGACGGCGCGCATGGTGCGGTCTGCAATTTCCGCTATCGTTCCGATATCGATATCGAATCCCCCGAGGACAATCTTCGCTGCGGGCTTCTCATTCTGAGGAATCAAATCAAGAGCCGGCGCGCCCTTTTTCTGCCGCGTTCTTACTATTACTGGTCGGTACTCACCAATAAAGAGCGGACAGTTCGCGCGGTCTTCAATTCCCAGTTGAACAAACTCAGCTATTGCTTCTAAGATTTAGTATCAACGGATGAGAAACCAGTGAGGCTTGTTCATGAAGTTCACCTTGATGCTGTGGCTCGTCTTTTCTGCGTCTTTGGCGCTTGGCTCGGTGGGCGAGCCCAGTCTGAAAGCCAACTTTGACGAGCTCTACATCATGGTAATGGACAACCCATCGAAGATGAAGGGCTGGGCGAGTCAGATGCTCAGTGATCCAGAGAGCCGTCTGGATCCTGCCCATCGCAGCCTCTTGATAGCCACCTATGCTGCGGCCTGTTCAGAGATCCGCTGCCCTGATGAGGATCCCTGGCATAAAGTGGACTTGCTGGACGAAGCTCTCGCAACGGCCCGAACCATGAACGATACGGACCTCCTTATTCGCCTTGAAATCTATAAGCTCCATCGTCGCCTCCAATCTCTGGAGGCTCATCAGGCGGAAGAAGAGTACGAAAGGATTCGAAAGCTCGCAGAAGAACGCGGGAGCCTGCGTATGCAGGCCGAAGTCTATCGGGAAATGTCGGCCCTGGTGGAGCGTGACAATGATCTGACCAAGGCTCTGAAACGCATACAAATGGCAATCCAGCTCGCTCAGCAGGGCGGCTATCCTGGTGATCTCGTTCCCATCATCATCCAGCATGACGCCGCCCTACTTTTTCGCAGAGTAGGGGATACGCAGCGGGCTATGGAGCTCTACGATTATGCTCTCAAGCAACTGCGGGAGAAAAATATTCGGCATTTCCTGGGAACGCTGACAGTTAACATGGCAAGATCAAAGATGGGAACATCCGATCCCAAACAACTGGATGAAGCGGCAGCCCTTCTGCAGAACGCCCAGGATCTGGTGAAGGGCATGGATGAACCCGAAGCCTTGGCTTATATCCTTCTTTCCCGTGGTGACATTGCCTACAAGAAAAGTCAATTTGAGCCGGCACTCGTTCATTTCGAAGCAGCCTTGAAAGCCTATGAAAAGCTTGGTTTGACCATCTGGATCGGTGATGTCCTGCACTGGAAAGCCAAAACGCTGTTCAAGCTGCAGCGTTACGACGAAAGCTTGCGAAGCATTGCAGCATCTCGGGAGAAATTTCCAAAAAGCTTCAAGTCGGATCATTACCGGCTTTCGCTACTGCAGGCGGAAGTCCTGCAGAAAATGGGTAAATTTGAAAGTGGCATGAGCACTCTCCTGGAACTGATCAAATTCAAGGAAGAGATTGAAAAGGAGAGTCGTGAGAATGAACTCAACAAGCTGCGTGTTCAGCTTCACGTCCAGGTCAAGGAACATCAGAATGAGATCCTGACTCAAGAGAATCGCCAGAAGGAAAAAGAACTGAAGCAGGCGGAAAAAATTCGCCTCGCCGCCATTTTTCTTTCGATTCTTTCGAGTATAGTCCTGGCTCTTCTGCTCTTTTCGCATCGCCAGACGCGACGACTGCGCCGGGCCCAGGGCAAGATTCAAAAAATACTGGATAACATCGATGAAGGTATCATCACCATCGGACGACGCTCTGTGGTCGAAACCAGCCTTTCGTCCTATATCTACGACCTAATCCAGTTCGACTCGAAACGATCCCGTGACGTTCTGCAGTATCTGATCGATAAGGCAGAAATTCATGCTGATGAAAAGCAGATGGTCTGGAACACGCTTCAGTCATCGATAGGCGAGAACCAGTTGACTTGGGAAATAAATCGCAGCCATCTGCCCCACGAGATCAGCATCGATGGTGGCAGAAGGATACTTTCACTGCGCTGGCGTGCGGTGGCGAATAGCGCGGATGAGGTGGAGCAGATCATACTCTTGGTTCGGGACGAAACGGTGCAGAAGGAACTGGAAAGGCGTCTTGCCAAAGAGAAGGCTGAAAAATTCCGGAGCGTCGAGAAAATTTTTGAAATCATGGGCCCTCAGTCGTCGCGTGTCAACGAATTCATTCAAAGCATGGAATCCCGACTCGCGGTATGGAACAGCCAGAACAAGGCCGATGCAAACTGGGTCGGCTTCGCCCGGGACCTGCATACGGTCAAGGGTGAAGCGCGCACATTGGGACTCAAAGGGCTTGCAGCGCAGACCCATGCTCTGGAAAGCGAGATTGATGTTCTGCAGAATCAGCTCAAAAACTCTGCAGGTTTCGCCGAAGCCTGGCAGTTATGGCAAGCCGAGGTTCATGAATACCTGACTCTTTGCCGTGATTATCTGCAGCGTAAAGCTCCTGAACTTCAATCCCAGGCACGGGATCTCATTCATCTTGTCGGTGAAGCCCTTCAGGGTCTTCGACCCTATCTGGAAGAACATCGTCTCTCATTTTCTTCGCTGGTTCTGACGGATAAGGTTGTGGCGCTTCCTTCGCAGTTGGCAAGGGATATCAAAACTGTTCTTTTGCATGCTGTCACCAATTCGATTGATCACGGCTTTGTTTTGCCACGACGTCAGGGTGGGTTCGATCGGTCGCAAATCGAGCTGGAGTTTTCACTTACCGAACACAATGGCTTGATGCGGTTGACGATTGCGGATAATGGAGCGGGCCTCAATCGCAAGGCGCTGGGCAAAATTGTTGAAAGGTCCGGGCAGACATTGGAATCTGTTAAGATCGACGACATCGTATTTTTGCCGGGTGTCTCCACAGCGGAACAGGCCAGTGAAATCAGTGGTCGTGGCGTTGGGCTTTCTGCAATCAAAGCGGTGGCTGAGAAGCTGGGTGGCGAGGTTTCACTGCGTGATAATGCTGATTGTGGAACCATGCTGACCCTGGAATGGACTGCTGCCGAGCTTTGTCATTCAGCCTAAATCTTTGTATCAGTTTGAGGTACAGATTGTTTTCAGCGTAAATCAAAAATCTTGAAGTCAAATATTGGCTTCACTATAAGCGATGGCACGAACTCAACCAGTATAATGGGAGAAATTGTGTCAAAGCTCCATGTCTTCTTATTCAGCATACTTTCCATGTGGTTTCAGAGTCTCTATCCAGAAACGGCCTCTGCTGATTCCATCAGAATGCGTCGTGATACCTACATAAAAGTCGCGCCAGCTCCAGCGGCGCAACTCAAGGAATTTTGGTTCAATGATCCGCAGAGTGATAATTTCTGTCTGGTCGAATTACGAGCCGGACAAAAGTTGGAATTGGCCACGTCGAAGATTGTCTCCCAGTTGGGACATGGCTATATTCAGCTGAAACAGCCCCAAACATCCTATGAGTTCCCCGGCTGTGTGCTGAGCCAGGGCTATATTCCCAGCGCCGATTTTGAAAAATGGCCTCCTGCTCCTGTGCCGACGCCTGTACCGACACCAACACCTGTACCGACACCAACACCTGTACCGACGCCAACACCTGTACCGACGCCAACACCTGCGCCCGGTCCAGGTACGACTCCGCCCATCTCCTTGAACCGGACTCCTTTAGTCCTCCTTTATCATGATGTGGTTGCGAACCCGGACGAATTGAGTAGCGATTCCGATGTCACAGCCGATGCTCTGCGCACCCATTTGACCACACTGAAGGAACAGGGCTATTCTTTCATGTCGCTGGATGACTATTGGAATAGACTGAGCAAAGGTCCAGCTGTGCCTGAAACTGCGATCATCGTAACTTTCGATGATGGATATGTTGGGAACTTCGAATCGGCCTTGCCCGTGCTCCGTGAGCTGGGTGTGCCGGCTACGTTTTTTGTTCACACGGATTATGTTGGCGACATGAACGGGGCGAAGCCTCATATGACTTGGGCTCAGTTGCAGTTGGTCGAAAAAAGCCCACTCTTCAGCGTGGAGTCCCATACCCTCACTCATGCCAAACTCACTACGCTTAGTGGCGATGCAATCCGTCGTGAAGTTCAGGATTCCAAAAAGGAGATTGAGGATCAACTTAACAAAAAAGTACGTTTCCTCGCCTATCCTTACGGGGCCTTTAATGCCACGGTCAAGGACATCACGCGTCGCAGCTATAATCTCGCATTTGCCGTGGAAAACCAGCCTGATCGAGTAGATCGATTGTCGATACCACGACTGTCGCTCGGACGGTCAAACATGGAAAAAACAAAATTTCTTCAAAGTCTGAATGTCTGGAGAGGACGCTTTCAGTGAGAACATTAACTCTGATCTCCACTATTTTATGGATGGGCTTTCAGGTCCCCATGCTGTTGGCTTTGGAAGCTGAAAGCTTGAGACGCCTATGTGATCATGAATTCGAACTTGTCAATGAGAATGAGGACATCGAGTACAAGGTGAACCTCTATGCCCAGGAAACAGTCACGTCCAGGGTTCTGCAGGTGCTTTCGAAAGGGGACTTTGTCGAGTATACGGGGCGAGCAGGAGAGTCCTTTGCCGAAGTTCGCGTTTTCGGTGTGACTGGCTGGGTGATCAATCGAGGGGCTTTGATGGGGAACAAAGGAGTCCTATGTTATCCCCTGATTGCGGAGCGTCGCATCTGTGATAACATGCAAGGAAAACTCTCCGGGGCCCCAGGTGCTCCCGTGATCAAAACCCTCCCAGCATCCACAGTTTTTGATTTCTTTCATTATTCGAGCGGTGATGGGACGTCGTTTTTTGTACGGCTCAAGGATGGGACAGCAGGATGGCTGCTCCATGAAAAAAACATCTGCTATTTGGCCCAGGATAATAAACCTCCCACCGCCAGTGGTCAGAAAAGTCTTGATCTCCGGTACTTCAATCAAGGTGATGCTGGCCTCGGTCGCACCAACGATAGCATCTGTGGAATTACGTCCTTGGCCATGGGTTTGAGTTACTTCGATCAACTGCCGCAAAAGACTCCCAGAGATCTTTTTTATTGGAGTGAGAATATTTTCAGCAATGGCTTTCGCCGCGCCCAGACGCCAGCGGGAATGGCAAGTATGGCCCGTGCCCTTGGCATGAAGGCTTCCGCTGCGACCACATCCGGCACGGTGGAGCGAATCAAAGAAGCGATCGATCAAGGCTTCCCGGTGATCGTCCACGGTTACTTTACCAATGGGCACATCGTGCTTGTGAAAGGTTACGATCGCTATGGTTTCGTTGTGAACGATCCTTACGGAGAATGGAATCAATATACGGTGGGACGTCCACCGTCGGTTGGATATCTGAATCGAAGCGGAGAAGGCGTGAAATACCGCTACTCGGCATTTCTGAATGCGGTTTCCACGCGCCCCGCAGGGAATGATATCTGGATGACCATACTTATGCCTTGAGGAACGAAAAAATTATGATGATGCTGTCTGCACTTGTGGGGGCTCTCCTGTTGTCTGCTGCCCCAGCTGATTTGAATGACATTCGCATGGCTCCTCGTCTTATGGAAAAGCCGACCGAGGCTCTGGACGATGATGTCGCCTGCCCCCAGGACTTTCGCTTTGATGCCAGTTACCGACTGTGTCGAGGTTCCCGGCCAGAGCTTGAAAATGAATTCGTTGTGCCGCGCACCAGCAGCATTCGCCTTGCGTGTGAACTGCTGGAACTTGGTGCCTTTTGCCGAACCTACAAGGTTTGGCCCAAGGAAATCGTGGATAGAGTCCTTGGGCAGGAACGCTGTCCGCTCGGCAGCGGATGGGATCAGGACCATCAGGTCTGTCGTGACTCGGAGCGCGTTTACGGTCCTTTCACATGGAAGCAAACCGAAACCTGTCTGGCAAAAAAATGCGGAGGCAGCTGCGCGTCCTCAGACTGGGGAGCGTCCTGCCTTGTGCCGAAGGACAAAGCGCCCGCTGCCGGCTTTCCCATCGAAGTGAAGAACGCTGTGTGGCGTCCGGAATGGTCGGAGTTTACTCACAAAGCGATATTAAATTTGGGCAAGAATCTCCTCGATCCTAAAGCGGACGTGGCGGCGAGTCTCGAGAATGTATGTCCTCGTTACGAGGTTTTATCGGCCTCGCAAAGAGCGCGATTCTGGACCCTGGCCATGGCGTCGATGTCTTTCTATGAGTCCGCCTTCAACCCTCGCACCCGATTTTTCGAGCCGCCTCCATTGAGCAAGTATAGTGAAGGGCTATTTCAACTGTCGAAGGATGATGGCGGGCACGGTCGGGCCTGTGACTTCTTTACGAATGGCCGTGATATTCTGAATCCTTTTCACAATATTGAATGTGCGGTGCAAGTTCTCGATCGACAGATTGCACGTAAAGGCGAGTTTTTTACGCCGGGCTATTTCTTCTACTGGTCGGTACTGC
>JACCEA010480731.1_pt1 | contig 11268 bp, 14 predicted proteins | sample 7449851 | NCBI WGS metagenome assembly JACCEA01 (sample SAMN15323453, study PRJNA562643) | freshwater metagenome | isolation source: river surface water | place: USA:Blue River Watershed | collected 2017-08-18 | reverse complement strand
ATCCCGGTAAAAGCAATCGACAGCCTTCTGTCCCGTCTGTTATGGAGACTATCCGAAAAGACAAAGGGCTTGCAGATCGGTACAAAGAGAAAAGTAATTGATTACAGCAGCAGGTAAGACAGCTTAGACTATGGCGGATAACCTTCCACTCCAAACAGATGCTACTAAGCAAATCGCTACCGATGAAGTAGGCGGTGTGCACTTCCCTCGTACCAAGATTACTATTGGTGCTGATGGCGTGGATGGCGGTGTTGTCTCTCCAAGTAATCCTCTTCCAGTGTACCTCGATGCTGCTACAATAGCAGCCCTTGAGAGTATCTCTGTTACCGGTCCTCTTACAGACGATGAGCTTAGAGCTACCCCTGTTCCAGTATCAGGGGCGTTCTTTCAAGCTACTCAACCTATCTCTGCCGCTTCACTTCCACTGCCCGCAGGCGCTGCTACTGAGACCTCTCTTTCTGCCTTGCTTGCTTCTTACAAGGCGGAAGACACTCCACACACTAGTGGTGATCTAGGTTTACCTCTTCTGGGTATCCGATACGTTGCGGATACGGTCACTACTTCTAACGATGGTGACTATGCTAACTTTAAGCTTGATGAGGAAGGGCGTCTAAAGGTTGCTACTAAATCAGCTTCGTTCACTCCTGTTAGTGGCAACGCTATGGTAGTTGGTAATACTGTTTATTGTGATGTAAGTCGCGCTTCGAACGTCTCGTTTCATGTCAAGAACACTGGTTCTGTCCCTCTTGCGGCTGGTACGTTCGTCTATGAAGCTTCTGTTGACAGTACAAACGGCGTGGACGGTACTTGGTTTGGAGTACAAGTAGCACGTTCAAATGCGAACACAACTGAAACTCAAACAGCTCTTTCAGGTATAGCTGCCGGTTCTGGTTTTACTACTGCTTTCGAATGTTCTGTTAATGCTTATGCATGGTTTCGAGTTCGTTGCACAGTAGCAGTTACTACAAACGCTATTGCAACATGGACAATCCAGCGCGGTACTTATGCGACGGAGCCTGTACCTATTGTTCAGGTAACAGGTACACAGCCAATTTCCGGCACTGTTACTGCGACGGTCACGCCACCCGCGCCAACAACGCCTTACTTCGTCAACTCTATCGCTTCGACCAACAGCGCATTGATCATCACAGGCACAAGCGGGCTTCAGGCTTTTTGGGCCACTAATACAGGCGCAACTGCTGCATATGTAAAGCTCTACAACAAAGCTACAGCCCCTATCGTTGGTACTGACGTACCTGAAATGATAATCCCTGTCCCTGCTGCTGCCTCTGGTGTACCGGGTATTGCTAGTGTGTCTATCGGGTTCTCTGGGTTCCGTTTCGCTCTTGGGCTTGGTATAGCTATTACAGGCGGTGTAGCTGATAGTGATACAACTGCTGTTGCGGCTGGTCAGGTTAAGGTTAAACTTTCAAGGACAGTCTAGAATGCTTCTATATCTTCTTCCTTTCTTCTCCGCGGAAGTGGCTATAGAAGGCTCAAGTCTTCCTCCGTACATTGACTTTAAAGACTGGCATAATCACGACTCCTTCGACAAACGTTACTACAAGCATGGAAGGGCTTTCCATCTAGATCGTGAACGACAAGGTGTCGTACTTAGAGCAGAACAAAGAATTGAAGTAACCCCTACTAAAGTGATCATAGGCTAATGAATGACCGCACACCCAAAAGTCTACGAAGCAGATCGCTTTAGGCGTCTTCTCAACTACGGTTTTGACAGACGCCACTGGCACAATAAAGATAGTCTAGACCTTTACTTTGAACGAACAGAACCGGGTAGGTATCCGGTAGACTCAGAAAACCAAGGAGTTGTAGTGAGACACGAACTGATAATCCCTGCTGATCCGCTTACCACAGTCCTTGACTGGTATCGGTTCAACTTCTTTAACGTTACTGTCAGTAACTCGACTACCTTTTCATTCGTGAACCCGCGTCCTAACTCTGACTTTTCTATTCTCTTAACAAAAGATAATACTCCCACTCCGTATACAATTACGTGGCCTTCTGAACTTTCGTGGGAGAATGCTGTTCCTGTAACAACTCTAACCGACGCAGGTCAGACAGCTCTTCTTTTTATCTCCTACTATGGTGGTGTCTATCGAGCAACTTTAGGCAGTTCCGCAAATAGTAATAATGCCCTTCTCCGAGATGGCTCCCTTCCTATGCTGGGCCCCTTGACTCTAGATGCTGACGCTACTAGTCCATTACATGCGGTAACAAAACAGCAACTTGATGCAAACTTTATAAAGAAAGACGGTAGCACAGATTTTACCGGATTGCAAAAGCTTTCTGGTAATGCTACCGACCCGCTTCATTCAGTACCATACCAGCAGTTGCGCATTAGTGCAGACTACAGTCACAACATCGTCAGCAACGGCGCTCCTACAGACGGCGTGTCGGATTGCACAGCTGCAATTGCGAACACCATTGCCACGTATGGTCGTGCGCTGATCCCTCCCGGGACGTTTTTTTCTGCCGTAGTTCCGACGCACCAGTCCCTCATTGAGGGTGTCAGCCAGACCAAATCAATCTTGAAGGCGCGCGCCGGGACTAGCAGCACTGTCGTTACAGGCACAAATGCTTATTCTCTATTTGCTTCCGGCACGAGCTTCAACACCAACGATGGTAGCAATCAGGTTGTCATTCGCAATCTTACTATCGACGGCAACAGGTCCGGTGTTTCATCATCCGGCGACGGAATTGTTATGTGGGGTTACGGCCTCGTTATTGAAGATGTGATTGTAAAGAATTGTCGCTCAAACGGTATTTATCTGCAATGGACTGACGGCAACCTTCCGATGGAAGGTACGTTCAATAACATCATCGTTGATACGGTTGGTGGTCACGGTTTCATTTCGGCAGGCCCACACGACAGTCATTTCTCCAATATTATTGTATGTGATGCCGGACAAAATACAGACAACGCCTATTATGGGTTTGCACTGCTAGCTCTGAACGGCAATACGTTTGGCAACGGAGCCTGCTTCAACGTCCATTGCTGGCATCGCAGCGGCACGACCAACCGCATGGCATACGCAATTTACGCTAACGGCTCTTCTGTTTTTACTGCATGTCAGGCAGAGGGGGGTCGTAAACTTCTTAGACTAGGTACGAAAGACCTATGGCAGGGTGGCCGCATCTACGCCCACTTCGGAGCGAATGGTTCTGAAATGCTCACTTTTGCAGGTAACAACGCTCAAGTGGTAGGTACATTGTTTGACAACACAGGTGATCCAAACAATGCAAATCCCAACGGATCAACTTCTGCAAACGGTGATGTATACGCAGTCAACTTTGGGTCAACTGCTGGTAACCTTGTACTTGAATCACAGTTCCTTGGCTTCCGTATGCGTTCTCCTGTCAACTGGGGAACGAGCACCGGTCTGAATTACTTCCAAGGCACTGGGTATGCAGGGACTGCGGGTGGTGCAACTGCTTTTGCTGGTACAGCACACGCTTCAGATGCGTGGGACTATTTCCAAGAAGGTGGTACAAAAATAAATCGTCGTAAACCGTTCCCATGGCCTCAGTTTGTTGATAACGCAGCAGCGGCAGCAGCAGGTCTTGTTGTAAATGAAGAGTACATGAACACCACGACGAATGCAATTACTCGTAGGGTCTAAGGCTCAATACATTGGCTCAAAAGAAAACACTTGCTGAAGAGCTTCGTATCTTAGCTGAGAATGACCTTGAGGTCTTTATTAAGCTTGTGCATCCACGTAGAGCGCTAGGAGCAGTACACCAAGAGCTTATACGCTGGTGGCAGCGCTCCGACGCGAAGTCTCACCAGATGGTACTTTTGCCTCGTGACCACATGAAATCTGCTCTTGTAGCTTACCGCGTGGCTCAGGCTATTGCTAAGAACCCGTCTGTTCGTGTTTTGTATATATCTTCTACCGCAAATCTTGCAGAGAAGCAGCTAGGATTTATTAAACAAATCCTGACCTCTCAGCAGTTCAGGAAATATTGGCCAGAGATGGTCAATCCTGAGGAAGGTAAAAGGGAGAAGTGGACTAACTCTGAGATTTCTGTAGACCATCCTAAGCGTAAACTGGATGCTATTCGTGACCCTACTGTGTTTACAGGAGGTTTGACTACCAGCCTTACCGGTCTGCACTGTGACATCGCTGTCCTAGACGACGTTGTTGTCCAAGAAAACGCTTACACTGACGAAGGACGTGACAAAGTTGCAAGGCAATATTCTCTTCTTTCGTCTATCGAAGGCGCTAACGCTCAAGAGTGGACAGTAGGTACTCGGTATCATCCTCGTGACCTGTACAACACGTTAATGGGTCAAAAGGTTGAGATTTACGCAGCAGACGGTGATCTTGAGTCTGACGAGCCTTTGTATGAAGTCTTCCAGCGTGAAGTAGAAAATATTGGTGATGGTACTGGTGAATTCCTCTGGCCTCGCCAGCAATCTACCACAGGTGATTGGTACGGCTTTGATCAGAAAACACTAGCTAAGAAGAAGGCTGCCTACCTTGACAAAACTCAATTTCGTGCTCAGTACTATAACGACCCTAATGACGTTGGTTCTGCTAGTATCTCTCCTGACTATTTCCAGTACTATGACCGTACAAAACTTCAACGTGCTGATGGGAAGTGGACGTACTTCGGTCGTAGACTTAATGTCTTTGCTGCTATCGACTTTGCTTACAGCACTCGCATCCGCGCTGACTATACTAGTATTGTGGTCCTTGGCGTCGACCATCAAAACAACTTATATGTCTTGGACATCGACAGGTTCAAAACAGGTCTCATCTCAGATTACTTCCAGCACATCCTGAACCTACACACTAAGTGGGATTTTCGTAAACTCCGCTGTGAAGTCACAGCAGCCCAGCAGGCCATCGTAAACGATCTTAAGACAAACTACATTAAAACGCATGGCCTGAGTCTGTCCATCGAAGACCATAAACCTACTCGTCATGATGGAGCGAAGGAAGAACGACTCGAAGCTATCCTGCAACCGAGATACGCCAATCGCCAAATCTGGCACTACCAAGGTGGTAATACTCAGGTTCTCGAAGAAGAGCTTGTTCTACAGAACCCTCCTCATGACGACGTTAAAGACGCTCTGGCAAGCTGCATAGAAATCTGTGTAGCTCCATCGAACAAAGGAAGCTCAAACTTGCTCTCAACATTCTCGAATACAAACCTTATTAATTCACGCTTTGGTGGAGTTGCATTCTAATGTCTGAGAACGGAGCAACAGTAGCCCTTTACGATATTCTCTCTCCAGACAGCCTTGCGTCGGAGTTGACTAATCTTTACACAGATTGGGATACTCGTCGTGGTGCTTGGCTTAAAGAGAAGGCTGAAGTACAGCAGTACATCTTTGCCACAGATACGACAAAGACTACAAATGCTCAGCTTCCGTGGAAGAATAAAACTACCGTTCCTAAGATTTGCCAGATACGCGATAACCTCTACGCTAACTATATGGCTGCTATGTTCCCTAAGTCGGACTGGCTTGAGTGGGAAGGCGAGACAAAAGACGACGCTACAAAGACTAAAGCCGAAGCTATCGAGAACCTTATTCAGAATGCTATCGAGCGTCCTGAGTACAGGAATGAGATGGCTAAATGCGTCTTAGACTACATCGATTATGGCATGGCTATCGTTAAAGCTGAATGGGTTGACAACTCGTATATCTCCGCTGACGGCCAGTCTGAAAAGGTAGGGTTCGTAGGGGCTTTGCCTAAGCGCATCAGCCCAGTTGATATTGTGTTTAATCCGATTGCGCCTAGCTTTGCCCAGACAGGTAAGTTCATTCGCAATCTTATGACCCTTGGTGACTTTGCTAAACTTGTCAACCAGACTACTGCTCCAGATAATAAAGAAGCATACCAAGCCCTTTTTGACTACATGCGCAAGATCAGGAACTCTGCTTCACAGACTGTAGGCGGTTCTGACTCTACGAAGAATGCCTCTCTTTCAGTAGGCGGTTTGTCTAATTTTGTTAACTACCTTCGTGGTAACTATGTTGAAGTTTTAACTTACTATGGAGATTACTATGATGTAGCGGCAAACGTATTCCATAGGAACAAGATCATCACCATCGTAGATCGGCACAAGATCATGTCGATTGTTGATAACCCAAGTATCTTGGGCGGTGACGGGTTCCATATGGTAGGCTGGCGTATCCGTCAGGATTCCCTGTACGCGATGGGTCCTCTGGACAACTTAATTGGTATGCAGTATCGCATTGACCATATTGAGAACCTAAAGGCTGACATCTTTGATCTCGTCGCTGCACCTCCCTTGATGGTCAAGGGTCTTGTAGACGACTTCAAGTGGGGTCCGTTTGAGCGTATTTACGTAGGAGACGACGGGGATGTAAAGGTCCTTGCTCCTGAGGGTAATGTTCTTTCCGCCAATCTAGAAATCCAGAATTTGATGAATTTGATGGAGGAGATGGCGGGCTCCCCTAAGGAAGCAGCAGGCTTTCGTACACCGGGCGAAAAGACAGCATTCGAAGTCCAACGACTAGAGAACGCTGCTCAGCGTATCTTCATGACAAAGATTATCCAGTTCTCGGAACAGCTTCAAGAACCTAATCTTAACGACATGCTCGAGCTTTATCGCCGTAAGGCTCCTCCTTCTCAACTTCGTGTATTTAACGAAGAGACTAATTCTACCGTTTACCTTGACATCCAGAAAGAAGATATTGAGGGCGCAGGCCGTATACGTCCTATGTCTGCCCGTAACTTTGCTGAGCGTAGTCAGCGCATTCAGAACTTGAATGACTTCTTCACAGGGCCGATAGGACAAGACCAAGATATAAAGGCGCATTTCTCGTCTATTAAACTTGCCTACCTCTTTGAAGACCTTTTGGACATTGACGACTATAAGATTGTTCAGCCCTACGTTCGTCTTTCAGAACAGCAGGAGGCTCAGTCTCTCCAGAATGCCGGTGCAGAGCAGACCACTATGGAAGCTCTTACACCTGCTGGTACATCTCAGGCAGACGCTTCTCAGTCCTTTATGGGTGGTGTCTAATGGCAATAAAGACTGTATGGTTTACAGGACTTGACGAGCAGCAGAAGGCTGACTTTGAACTAGTTCTAAAGAATAACACTACACTATTCAAACAGCTTATGCGTATTCTAAAAGATCGCCATGACCAACTTGAACGTAGAAGCTACGATGAAGAAACGTATAAGACACCTGACTGGGCAAGTCTTGAAGCGTTTCGTAACGGCAAGCGAGCAGAACTAGAGTTCATGGCGGACTTGTGTAACTTTAACTAATATTAAGGATTAAACTATGACCAATAGTTCTTTGTTTAACAGCGACATTGATGACATCGATGAAGTTGTATCAACTCCAGATGCAATCAAAACTGAGGAATACCTTGGTGAAGGTAAGCGCTGGAAGTCCGTTGAGGACGTGATTAAGGGTAAGCTTGAGGCTGATAATACGGTTAAGCGCCGTGAGGCTGAGCTTGCAACTCTTCGTCAGGAACTCAACAACAGACTGTCTGTAGAAGAGGCTATGACCAAACTAGCCCAGACTTCTTTACAGCCTGCGGGTGCTCCTACTAGTCAGCCTGCTACCACAGCGGCGAACGAACAGAGTGGTATATCCGGTAAACCGTCTCTAACAATCGAAGACGTTGAAAAGCTTTTGTCACAGAAGACAAAGGCTGTCGAGCAAGAGAATAACCAGAAGTTTGCTAAGCAAAAGCTTACTGAACTCTTTGGTGACAATTACGTAAATGTAGTTGCTAAGAAGGCCAAGGAAATGGGAGAGCCTATTGAGTTCTTCGAAGACCTTGCTAAGTCTCGACCAAACGTGCTTCTGTCACTTCTTGGACCCGCACCAGCGGCTGCTCCTTCCGCTCCATCCCTGTTTAACTCGGTTAATCCGACACAACAGGTATTGAACAGGAATAGCAACTCAGGTGAGCGTACTAAGTCTTTCTATGATAACCTGAAGAAGGAAGACCCTAGAAAGTTCTTTAACGATAGAAAGCTTCAAGAGCAGATGCACCGTGACGCCGTTCGACTGGGAGAGGCATTCTTTGACTCTTAACAGTAGGATATAACACATGGCTGGTTTTAGCTATTCTAGCAATGACCATCTGGTTCGTTCGAACCTGTGGTCTAGCAACCTCAAGGAATTCTTTGAGGCCGAACTTCTCGGTATGAAGTATGTAGACATCATCACGGATTTCCCTGATGGTGATACGCTGAACATTCCGTCTATCGGTCAGGCTGAAGTGCTCGACTACGCGGAAGGTAAAGCGGTCCAGTACACCGGGATGGATACCGGTAACTTTACGTTCTCAATCGATCAGTACAAGTCGTCCGCGACGTACATCACTGAGCGCATGAAGCAAGACTCGTTCTATATGTCCCGCCTCGTCTCTTCGTTTGTGCCGAAGCAGAACCGTGGTATTCAGGTTGCAATGGAGCAGAAAATTCTGTCCGTTGGCCCTGATGCTCAGACTGCCGGTAGCACGAACGCTATCAACGGTGCCTCTCACCGTTGGGTAGGTCAGGGTACAAACGAGACCATGGCTCCGCAGGACTTCGCTAAGGCTCTCTACGCCCTTGAAAAGGCTAACGTGCCTATGACGAACCTTGTGGCCATCGTCGATCCGTCCGTCGAGTACTCCCTGAATACGCTCTCGAACCTCGTGAACGTGTCGAACAACCCGCGTTGGGAAGGTATTATCTCCTCAGGCCATGTCTCAGGTATGCGCTTTGTGAAGAATATCTATGGCTTCGATGTCTATGTTTCGCAGTTCCTGCGTCCAAACACAGGCTCTGAAACCATCGGCGCAGCTACTTCGACAGTGGGTGTTAACAACCTGTTCTTCTCGGCTGCTCAAGATGCCCTGCCTATCGTAGGCGCAATCCGTCAGGCACCAAAGGTGGACTCGGAGTTTAACAAGGACCTTCAGCGTGAAGAGTACGTTACAACCGCTCGCTATGGCTTCAAGCTCTATCGTCCTGAAAATATGGTTTGCGTCGTAACTGACACGGATCAGGTATAACAAAGGAGGATATGAAACATGTCTTGGCTTAATAGTGATGGCTTGTACATCAAATACGGTAACGAGGAAGCTGGTCAGGCGAAGGGCGGTGAATACCGCATGTCTGATGACAACATCCACGAGTATGCGTTTACGATTGACTACCGAGATGTTCTCTCGGCCACTCAGACTGTCTTGGGTAGCGTTGCCTACTCTGGTCAGACGGCTGGTACATTCGGTGTAATCATCCCGAAGGGTCTTCGTATTACCGAGGTAGAAACGTTTGCAGAAACGGCGTTTACCTCGTCTGGTACGATTGGTTCTGCTACGATGCAGATTGGCTTGGCTTCAAAGGCTGACCGTTCTACGGTTCTGTCGGCGACTGCCCTGACCACGGCTGCCGTCGTAGGCTCCACCTTCGACGCTGCTGGCGAAGCCAATGTCATTCGTGTCGGTTCTACCGGCGCTGGTGCTTACATTGGTACTACGCTTGCTGCTAGTGGTGTCGTAATCGTAGCGAACTCCGCACACGCAGCTCACCCGTACACTGCGGGTAAGTTGATTGTGAAGGTTCGCGGATACTTCCCTTAATGTAACCGGAGGGGTGTAAAAGCCCCTCCCTTTCTTGAGGAGGTATGATGTCCGAGAATGATACAAACGAAAGGGTTGCTGCGTTAGAGATACGTATCGCGCATGTCGAGGAGTCTCAGAAAGAGATTAAAGACATGCTACTAGAGGTCCGAGACGCACTGCTTCAAGCTAAAGGTATTAAAGTAACTCTTATGCTCTTAGGTGCTTTCTTTGGCTTCTGGCTCACAAAAGGGGTTGCTTTGCTTACCTACTTTAAAGGAAACTGATATGAAAAAGATTATCGCTGGTTTACTAATGAGTTTTGCATTGCTGGTTAGTTCTCCAGCGATTTCTGCTGAGTGTACTCTTACCTCTGCTGACTTTATGGCTAAGGTTGAAAAGTCTATATCACGTCTACATACGTATAGCGGAGATACTGTTAAAGTAGTCTCTTCAAAAGTCGGTGTAGAGGCTGATACAATGATTGTAGGAGAGCTAAAAGACGGTACTATCGGTCTTGCACTTATCTCAAATGGGTGTATCGTGCAAGGTACAATTACACAAGTTCCTGTAGCTGCTTATTTCCAGTTCTTGAAAAATCTCGGACTCGATAAGTTGCAAGTAGACATTGGAGCTAACGATGCCTAAACTAAATAAGGTTATTGCCCACTGGAGTGCTGGTAAATATAAAGCCAGTCAACTGGACAAACAACACTACCATTTCATCTACGAAGACGATGGTAAGGAAGTCCCCGGTAATTACACTCCAGAAGCTAACCTTAGCACTTCTGATGGACACTACGCCCAACATACACGAGGCTGTAATACAGGTGCTATTGGTGTTTCCTGCGCTTCTATGTTTGGTGCAGTCTCTGTAGACAAACCCGGTACCTATCCAATCACATCTGTCCAGTTTGACAGCATGTGCAAGGGGATTGCTCGTCTGTGCAAGAAGTATTCAATTCCAGTTACTCCGAAGACTGTCCTTAGTCACGCTGAGGTTCAGGAGAATTTGGGTATCTGGCAGAAAGGAAAGTGGGACATTGCAGTTCTCACGTTCCTCAACCTTAAAACTGCAAAAGCCTGTGGTGATGAAATGCGTCGCAGGGTCTCTTTTTATTTAGCTAAACTATAGGAGAATAACATGAACCTTTCAGCTATTACTGCTGCTCAGGTAGGTTCAGCCGTTCGATGGGTAATCACTAATATTGGTGCCATCGGCGCTGTTGCTGCCGTGACGCAGGGTTTTGACTGGGCCGCTGCGGCTTCTGCTGCTGCGTCTATTGCGTCTCTTCTTTGGTCCTTCTGGGCTAACAAGACGAAGGTCGTAGCTTAACTATGGATTGGTGGAGCGTTCTATTAGGGCTTGCTGCGTTTATCGGTATTGCGTGCGCAGCATTCTTAGTAGCACGCTCTCCGTCTTTCTGGGTTGGTGTCGCTTGGGAAATCCTTAGCAAGCTTTGGCCCTACCTTCTCTGGTTTATGAAGAACCGTCCTAAGTCCGAAGAAGAGTGGGCTGACTGGCGAAGGTTAAAGCAAATGAAGCCAAGTGATATGTCACCCGCAGATAAAGCAAGACTAAGAGAACTAGATAAACTAAACTGGGAATGGAAAGAGAAACAGTAGATGGGAATGAAGCGTACACTACTTGAGCTTACACAAGACATCCTAGCCAGTCTTAACGGTGACGAAGT
>JACCEA012076358.1_pt1 | contig 11269 bp, 14 predicted proteins | sample 7449851 | NCBI WGS metagenome assembly JACCEA01 (sample SAMN15323453, study PRJNA562643) | freshwater metagenome | isolation source: river surface water | place: USA:Blue River Watershed | collected 2017-08-18 | reverse complement strand
GGAAAGCAAATTTTATTAGGTTTTTTCTTGACGACTAAAGTGATTGGTAATACTTGGTTACTAAATGCCGTTGAAAAATAGCGCTTCAATTGTTTCTGATTAACAATTTCCGATCCCATGTACCATTCGTATGTTGCACCATCCTCTAAAGCGGTGAAACGCACAGTTTTTTCAGAATAAATGGTATCAGTAAAAGTCCAAAAATTTTCATAAGACTCGGGAAAGCTTCCCCCTACAATTTCCTCCATCGTAAAATCAGCAGAAACCTCTTTCGCACAACTACAATCCAATTCATTCATTTTCGGTTGAACTTTTTTGCAGGAGTTTTGTGCGAGAAGGATTATGCTCAATACTATAAAAATGATTCGTTTCATAGTTTAAAGTTTTCGTCCGTAATGATCGATATAATTTTCTGTAATAAACTGACCGTAATATAGTGTATATTTAAATCTATTATCTCCTAAATAAACAAGTCTTACACCAGGGCTGAGAGACATGTCTATACGGTTAGGTCCATAAGCTTCTAACCAATTGCAGTAAAGCTCCAAGATATTAACAGAATTTAATCCCTTTCCGTCATAATTGTACAGGTTAAAACGTGAAATATTGCCGGAATTATCACCCGGTTGAAAATCAATTTGCACATCAAAACTATCTTTCAACTCTGTGCTGTAAAAACGAAATGCACCTTCTAGAAATACTGTTTCTGACAAATCAGACTTTACCGACAAAAATTTTGTAATGGAGTCATAACCATCATCGTTGGGAAAGCAAATTTTATTGGGTTTTTTCTTGACGACTAAAGTGATTGGCAATACTTGGTTACTAAATGCCGTTGAAAAATAGCGCTTCAATTGTTTCTGATTAACAATTTCCGATCCCATGTACCATTTGTATGTTGCACCATCCTCTAAAGCGGTGAAACGCACAGTTTTTTCAGAATAAATGGTATCAGTAAAAGTCCAGAAATTTTCTACCCCATCTTCGGGAAAGCTACCCGCTACAATTTCCTCCATTGTAAAATCAGCAGAAACTTCCTTTGCACAGCTACAATCCAATTCCTTCATGTTCGGTTGTACTTTTTTACAGGAGTATTGGGCGAGTAGGATGGTGGTTAGGAATATGAAAATTAAATATTTCATTTTTTATAAATTTGAAATGCGACGTCCTTTGTAATGATATTGCTTATAATTTGGATGATTTGGATAATATAATTTAAAATACATTGTAGCAGTTCCATCAATTCTATTGTGAATATTACCTTCCATTAATTCACAGTAACCTCGGTTTATTATAAAACACTTTCTATATGTAATGTCATCTATTCCATTGTTTTCATAACAATTTGAACCCAAGCCATCATAATTTTCAATATTTACCTCCATCCTTGGTATTTCTTGATTTTTTGAAATAAAAAAAGTAACATCAAAACTATCAACTAAATGATCTGATTTAAAACGATAAACCCCTTCTAATGAACCTGAAATAAAGTCAGAAGTGGTTTCCTGAGTAAATTGGCTTACATGTAAAACTTTTGTTATTGAGTCAGATCCGTCAGAATCAGGAAAACATATTCTATTTGGTTTTTTCTTAACAACCAAGGTTATAGGAATATCTTGTCCAGCCCAAGTGTCACTAAAATAACGTTCAACAGATTGCGTATGTAAAATTTCAGAACCAATGTACCAGGTATACTCTGCATCCATTTCAAGCGCTGAAAACTTCACACGTTTTTTATTAAGAATAGTATCAGTAATTGTATAATACTGTTCAAAATCAAGAAAATATCCACTTTCTTCCATCGTAAAATCAGCAGAAACCTCTTTTGCACAACTACAATCCAATTCCTTCATTTCTGGCTGAACTTTTTTGCAAGACGAATGCAGAAAAGTCAGAACAATGAGGATGAAAAGGAAATGTAGTTTTTTCATAATTATAAATCAAACAGATATTCAAAGTAGTTTCGCTGGAATTTTTTGGCATCCATTTTATAGATTGTAATAAATTTAGTTTTTAATTATTCGAACTGTTTTTACAGTTTCGTTATTGTAAATTCTTGCAATGTAAAGTCCATTTGCAGCATTTCTAATGTCAAAAGGCTGATCAAATTTATCATTAAGTTCTCCTTTGTAGATAATTTCACCATTCACACTATAAATATCTAAATTGGTATAAATAGGATTTTCAAATTTTATTGTAAACAAGCCATTGGAAGGGTTTGGGTAAATTACCAAATCATCATCAATGTCAGAATTGAAGATTCTTGGTTTATTTTCAAAGATTTTTTTATCATTCAACCAAGCATCGTTTTTTGTTTTAATCACGGTAAGATATCGAAACAAACTTACTGGACTAGGAACTAAATAATCAGTATTTTCTTCAAAACTATCACCACTGATAACAATGTAATCATCGTTTACGTCAAACATTTGATATGCTTTATATGTCAATTCATCAAAATACTGTCCAAGCGGTTTGTACCCAATTTCTTTTCCATCTTTTGAAAATTTCACAATCATTAATTCGTTGTTTGCTCCTCTTCCATAAACGTAATAATAGGAACCATACATTTTAGATGCAAAAGGAAAGAACGATTCATTAGAGATTTTCAATTCAGAGAATCCATCATCAAAATTATATTGATACATAAAACCTCTATTTGCATTACAACCACCTAAAGCTGGGGTCGTATTTTCATAAACTTCTAAATCTAATGTACCTCGATAATATCCAAAAGCATTGAAACCATTGTCATTTATAAAGCCACATCTGACACTACCTAAATCAGAACTGTACATCGGAACTTTATCTTTTAGAGTTCCATTCAAATCCATTATTTGATTGAAATACCCGTAATTTTTGTATTCACACGAAGCCCAAATGTTATAAGCACCTTGCGACTGAATGGTAATTATCTGATCATTGGAAATATCCATTGCCCAGGTTTGACCATAATAATCTGTCCATTCTGTAGGAGTGTTATGAGCTGAAATGAAATCACCATTAAAGTTGAATTTAGCAAGTGCATTGATTGGACTTACAAGTGAATTACTTAAAGAAACACCGTCAATTGTACAATCAAAGTTTCTGTAAGTAAAAGAGAGATAAATATTATTGTCGTAAACTTTCATTTGATCAATATTAAAATCATCGAAGTAAAAATTTTCTGAAATTAATTTGAACCAAATTTTCTCTCCTGTTTCACCATCCAACTTCATCAAAAAGTTCCCACATCGTTCAACTGAAATCGTATCATCTTCAAAGTAATAATTTTTAAAAAAAACACCAGACATATAAATGTCTCCCAATGAGTCCACATCAACTAAGAGAGGGTAGTCTGCCCAATTACCAAAATATTTATCACCAGAACTGTGATTCCAAATCACCTTACCTAATGAATCAAGTTTGTAAATTTGATAACCACCATAAGCATCATCAATTATTTTGTATTCCTCATTTGCTATTTTACTTTTGTACGATGACCCAGATCTTGTTGCTGCTACAACGGCACCATCTTTCATTAGTTTAATTGTAGATAACTGTTGCTTATTGTTAGGTTCAGTATAGTATTGTTCATTAACATATACTAAATTTCGTGCCCAAACCTCCGACTGAATTTGATCTACAACTGTTGGTTGAGGCTCTAAATTTTCAACCAACGAACGAAATTGGATGGTTAATTTGTTTTCAAGAAAGTAAGTCGAATAGAAGTTGTTATTAAAAATGCTAAGAGGTTTAACATAGTAAACATTTTCTAATGGAAAGTACGATTTAATTATAGAATCCTTTATGCTATACAAGTAAAGCTTATTATCATTTAAGTTACTCATTATTGTAAATATCGTATCAAGTCCGTACTCATACATAAAATTAGGGAATTGACTGCCGTTTTCCTCAAACTCATTAACCCAACCATTTTTAATATTTGAAGCAACATCTTTTAATAAATAGATGGAGTCCGTTACGTAGAAGGGCTCAAAACCATGAAAATAGGTATATCCACGCATAACTTTATTATTTAAATTTAAAAATTGTTCAGTAAACATAGGTTTATATTGAGCCAACTCGTTTGAAAATTGAATTGTGTCAACTTGCGTTGAATCTGAAATTAATCCACGAACGTAATAGTATTTAAATTCACCACTAAATTCATTAATAGCTATGTATTCATCGGCAATTGCAGCAAAAATCCCGCTATCGAAATCATAATAAGAACCTTTATTATAATATCTATGTTCCGCGATTAGATTTATTGCTGGCGTATTTAAATTTATTTCATAGAATTTGTTTTGGTTGTTTTCACCAATTGAAATGTAATGTTTTCCATGAAATTTACCTCTGTATAAAGTATTGTATAAATTGTATGGAATATCAGTGTCTAAGAAGTTATGGAATCCAATCCCAGTATCATATTTATCGACACTAAGGTTACCGTCCGTTTTTAATGTGACAAAATAATTAGTTGATTCGTCTTCAAGCGAAAACAAGAATTGTTTGTCTGTTGTTGTAATTGAATTGATTTGTCCATTTGTCTTGTTAAATCTCTTTAATTCATAAGAGTTATTTGGTAATTGTATCGTGAAATAAAGGTTTTCGTTATCGGCTGACAGTAATTTAGTAGGACTCAAAATTTCACTTGATACGGTTTGACCATTGTGATTTAGCCAATGTAATTTACGAACAACATCGTTACCTTCATAATAATATGTCAAAAAATAGATTCCTTCACTCGTTAATATAGAACTATTAATAAAATCTATTCCATGAAAAGTACCCAGCGTATCTATTGAATTTTGTGACTTGTCAAATTTTAGAATTTTGAAATAATTGTAATCAGTATTGTTTTGACGAATTAGAAAATAATCAATTGTATCATTTATTTTTATAGTCACTCCATAATCTCTTATGTTAGGTATTTCAATTTCACCAGCTTGAGAATAGGCTTTTTGAGAAAATAAAATGGTTAAAAAAAATGACCAAATCATCCAAGAATTGTGCAAAAAAAGAAATTTCATAAATGATTTCATGTTATTTGATTTTGGTTAATCTAGATTCATTATCTTGAAGATAACCACCACGTAATGTAAAGGAGTTTTTATCAGTGAAATTGTAGCTATATGCGATTGTGTCAACACCAGAAATAAGATAAATATTTGAGTTAGCGAGGTAATATGAACTTGTGTAAGTATTTTCAGTAAGAAAATCTTTTTCAGTAAATTGATTTTTTGTAAAATGCACCGTATCGACATGCAGGATCGAATTTGACATAGGATCATATACAGATCTTTTCCACGTTCCAACCATTTTGCGAGCATCAGATTTGTCTTTGTTACAGCTTACAACTAAGTTTAGGAGTAGCGCGAAGATTATTTTTGTTTTCATATCAGTTGGTTTTAAGGTTTATACATCACCATTTTGAAATCATATAAACCGAGTCTTGATGGTTTTTTGTCTTCCCTTGATGAAAGCGGATAAACTTTTAAAAGTTTTAATTTAACTTGTTTTGAAACATCTTGAAATGGAAGCAATGAGTTTTCAATTTGTGTAATAAATTCACCAGAACAACCATTGGTAATTAATTCAAAATCATTTTCTACGCCATCTAATGAGCCTTTAAAATAAACTACTATTGATCCGCCCGTACTTTGAGAACACATTTTGCCATAGGCTTGACGATCATCAACTTTTGTTATTTTAAAAAAGAAAGTGGAATCTTCACCTATTTCACAGCTGTACCATTTTCTAGCTTTCATGTCAACTATTTGGTTGAGTTCAACGGTTCTTTTCTCTGTTACCCGTTTGCAGGAATAAAAAACACTACTTAAAAAAAGTAGAACGGAAATTGAAATTAATGTTTTCATTTTATTCTTTTAAGTTGATAATACAAACCTTCCTCAATGGGAGAAAAGCAATTGATTCTGATTTGATTTTCGGTTATAAATTTATAACAGTACGTTATAGTGTCCGCATCTTTTATTAGGATGAGATTATCATTTTTCAAATAAAAATTATAATCTATATTATCTAGTTTAAAGTACACTTTATCGATATAAACGGTGTCTTCAAGTAAAATCTGTCCAGTCATTCCGTTCCTAAACTCCCTTTTCCACGTTCCCACCATTTTTCGTGTATCAGATTTGTCTTTGTTACAGCTTACAAGTAAGATTAAAAGTAGCGAGAAGATTGTTTTTGTTTTCATGTTTTATAATTTCATTTTCAATTAGATTTCTTAATCACCTATCTTTTATCGACTGAATTTCAACTTCATATGCTTTCTTGTTTAGTTGACCATCAGTATCACAATATATTGTTTTAACAACTTTAAAATCAATCGTCACAGGTAATGACAACAAACTGTTTTTGTATTTATCGGCAATTGAAACTACCAAAAATGTCTCTGAGTTATATACAAACATTGCTGAATAATCTTTATGACAATCTATGCCATAAAGTCCCATTGGAGTTATTTGGACATCAATGTTCTTGTAGTTTTTTTTGTGTTTCGAGCACGAAAAAAGCAAGAAAGTCAGGGCAAAGAAAAGGGAAGCTAATGGTTTCATGTTAGTTGATTTTAGTTAATAGAAATTCTTTACCATTTAAGTACCAACAACCCAAAGTAAAGTGTTCTTTATCTTTTATAGAATAACAATAAATGGTCGTATCTGATGTACTTGTTAGCAAAATCATTTCACCGTTTTTTAGGTAATATGTTCTAGTGGATATATTAGTTGTGAATTTATCCTTAGTTATATAAACAGTATCAACACTAATTAAACTACCATCCCACGAATTATATAAACCTCTTTCCCAAGTACCCACCATTTTACGAGTATCAGATTTGTCTACATTACAGCTTACAACTAAGATTAAAAGTAGCGAGATGATTATTTTTGTTTTCATGTTTTATAATTTCATTTTCAATTAAATTTCATCATTACCTATCTTTTATCGCCAAAATCTTAACCTCAAAAAGTTCGGCGTTTAATTGACCGTCCGTATCGCAATGAACTTTTTTCGTTACCTTAAAGTCAATCGTTACAGGTAGTGACATCCAACTGTCTTTGTATTTTTCGGCAATTGATTCAACTAAATATAAATGACCATCATAAAAAAATACCGCAGGATACTGTTTGGCACAACTTATTTCAGCTAGTCCCATTGGAGTCATTTCTACATCAACGTTTCTATACGTTTTCTTGAATTTCGAGCACGAAAAGAGAATTAGTAAGCTTAAAAAAAATATTTTTTTCATAGACCTATTGATTTTAATTATCGAAAAAAGAGCTTTACTTTTTTAAGAAAAAAGCAGAATCATAACCCCCGCCACCAACAAAATCATATTGAGTTAATAACCAAATTTTTGTTTCAGGGTTATAACTTGAATTACAAACCCACCAATTTTGAAAAGGTCCTGGGTCTATAATCCAATATTTATCATATTCAAATTCTTTGCAGCGCATTCTGTATTTTATATCTCTCCAAACTGTATCAGCGTTATGGGGCATCATCTTAATAATTGTATCATTTAAAAATTCGATTTTGAAGGGGCCAGGAACGTTTGAATTACTTTGTAACTCCCAAACACCGTTCATTCTTAAATCTTTGTTATTAAACATTTCATCTTGACAAGCATTTGGGTCAATTTGAGGTACTTTATCCTTTTTACACGAAAAGAGCAAAAATGTCATGGCAAGGAAAAGGATAGATAAGGATTTCATGTTTTAAAGTTGAGATTGTATTGATTTAAATTCATTATTTTTCTTTTTCCAAGGATAAACTTGAAGTCTTCGATTAATACCCCAATAGAAACCAGAACCTCGAGACATCAGTCCAGTTCCATCATAAACAAAAGAGCCATTCAAATTATATTCATGTACGAATTCAACTCTGCTTATTATGCCAAAACCTTGAACATAATCGATATTAACGGAAAAAATATACTTTTTCTTAATGTACATATCTTGGTTAATTCCAATTTTAAGGAAAACATTTGTCTTATTCTCTTTAAATGGCCTTAAATAAGTTGATAAAAGCAGGTCTCCATTTGGGTTTAATTGAGTATTTGGTGCAAATGAGAAAATCGAAACCCAACGATTCCTGTTTATATTAACTCCTCCTCCAAATGAAATCCAAGTTGCCGAAAGCTTATTTTCTTTAGAAATATTTATGCAATAATCAAACCCAAATCTCTTAAAACCAATATTCAAATAATTGACAGTAAAACCTGAATAATTTTCTTCATTGTACGCACGATAGTGCGATTGAGCCCTAAAGTTTGCTAAATCTAAGGTGTAATTTAGTTTAAGTATTCTTTTGTTATTTTTGAATTTGATACCTGCCGAAATACCATATAAAAATGTTTGATGCTTTACAATTCGAGAGGCATAGGCAACGGAGTATGGTTTATAAAAAAATTGATTCTCTAATAAATTATTTTCAGTGGTATTTAAATCGTTCGGGTCAACAAATGCAGTAGAAGTTTTGAAATTAATTTCAGGGCTAATAAAAAATTTAACTTGAGAATAGATACTTGTTCTGATAAATAAGAACAGACAACAAAGTAGCGAGATGAATATTTTTGTTTTCATGTTTTGTTTTTATTCTTTTGGCTTCAATAAATTAAGAAAGGCTTTATTCAACACTAATCTTCTCAACGGTATTTCCAATTCTCACAAAATAAACTCCTGCCAATAAATCAGTTATATCAATTTCTGTTTTAGTACCGGTAAGATTAAATGTTTTGATTGTTCTTCCACTTGCATCGAGTAGAAATCCGTTTTCTTGAAAATCACTTTCAGTTGGAATAGAGATGTTGATTTTTTGAGAGGCTGGGTTGGGGAAGATTTGTAATTCTTTTAATGGAGATAAGTTGATCGATGACAAAACATCAGGATTCACTTCAAATATGGCAGAAAAACCTGGGTCACAAACAAATAAACGGTTAGCGCCATAAACTAAACCTCGTGGAGAGAATATCCCCGTGTTTACAAGATCTGAAGCTGTTTGACTTGTAGAATTTAATTCATATTTTATTACTTTACCATCACCAAAATCGGCAATATAAAGTTGACTTCCATTGATTGTTAAGCCAGTAGGAGTGATAAGGTTTGTTACTAAATCTGTTGAAATTGGATTATTGATATTCAAATTCACTTTTGAAATTTTACTGGCTGCCGTTTGAGAAAAATATAATTCATTATTATAAATTTTTAAACCATAAGGCGCATTTAAATGAATTAGAAAATCAACTGCTGTTGGGTTTAATTGATTTAGATCAATTTTTGAAATTTTATCGCCCATATATTCGCTGACATACAATTCATTATTTCTAAATACCAAACCAATTGGATAATCCAAACCTGAAATTACATCAATAGATACAGGGGTAGGATTAGTAATGTCAATTTTACAAATTTTTGAATTAGAACTTTCACAATAATATAATTCATTGCCTTTAAACTCTAAGCCTGTAGCGTAAGAGTCATCTGCTAATGTAATTACTTCAATCGGGGATGAATTTGGTGTGTTTAAGTCAATTTTTAATATTTTATGATCTCCAAATGTCGTAAAATAAAGATAATTTCCATTTATCGCCGCATCATAAGTGTTGTAGCCATAAACAAAAGAGCTAACTTGGGATAGTAATGGCGAGAAAATCAAAAAGGTAAACAGTAATACTGTGTAAAATCTTGACATAATTTTCATTGTTGATTTATAAATAAAACTTGCTAATTGTTGAACGGCTTCAAACTTCAAAAATTCGAACAAACAATAAACAATAATCTAATTTACTTGAAAATACAAAACAATTGATTGCAGGCAATTTTTTAACAATTTGAAAAAGGGCTTATATCTTCTGAAAACGTTACTTGTGTTGAGTTTTAGCATGTTTTTAAATAAAAGAAAAAAATATAAAAATTAGAACATGTTCTAAAAATGAAACGATTGAAATCGTTAAAAATCTTGGCATTCTACTAGGTGCGGGATTAATCCCGCACCTAGTAGAATATCGATTGTAACAAAACCATTTTAATGGTTTCAAATTTATTTTTTATTGCGTTTTGAGAATTACCAACCAACTCAAATAACCCTTAAAATAATCAATAAAAAAACAACCTTAAAATATCAAACGCCCCTCATCAGATTCAAAAAAGGCATTTGAGTTTTCAAGAAAGAGCTGCATTTCATCCATGGTACTACCCACAACTTTTGCGCTAAATTCATGAATTTTCGAAAGCATACGAATAAATGCCTCCGGCTCCTGTTGACGAGTTAATTTTCTTAAGGTCAATATATAATCTTCACGATAAACCGTTGGAATTAGAATTTTAGAATGATTCTGATGTACCAATTCTGCATTCATCATTACGCGAGCAATTCTTCCATTCCCATCTAAAAATGGATGAACTTCGCTAACAACAAACATCATATATGCCGCTCTGGCAAATGGATTTTTGAGTGCATTGTAAAAATCAAAGGACTTAATGAGCGTACCTTGAACCAATTGAAAATCTACAAAAGCTGTTTGTCCAGCAAAATTATTTTGGTCTTTAAACTGTCCAGGATTTTTGTCCGGTCTTGCTGAAAGTAATATTTTGTGTCGATATTTGAGAATTGCGATTAGTTCCTCCGAAGTTTTTGGTATGATTGACATTTCTTGTCTGCTAGAAACAAGTTGGTAGGTACCCAATACATCGTGTGAATCTTCGTGCCTTTTTGGAAGTGGTTTTTGCGTTTCAATAATTTGTTTTGCTTGATTTACATCGAATTTAGTTCCCTCAATATAATTTGAAAAGTAGCTTTCAAAAAAAGCAAAATTCTTGAACGCCAACAGATTATTGGAATTTGGATCAAAATACGATTTAAACTCATATTGATTTAATTCTTGAAATAACTTCCCAAATAATTCATAGCGAATTGGATCATAAGGAATTCCAAAAGCCCTAGCAGCTGCAATAGGTGAAGTTAATATACTTGCAGGACGAGTGGATAATAAAGCGCTAATAACGGTATTTAAACTTTCAAATTCTTTTTGTAAATTTAGCTTTTGAGCAATTTCTCTTGCTTTATCTCTAATTTTATTTAGTTCTTCTTCACCGTTTACTCGGACAATTTGTTCCAATCGTTCCTCAATTTCAGGAAAAGTTTATACTTCCCCCAATATTTAGGACAACTTTAATTCAAAAATAAGTTTTTTTAGCATACGGTTTTCAATTGGTTGAAACAGCTATCTGGTGTCAGGTTATTTATTGAAGTATGTCTTCGTTGT
>JACCEA011792519.1_pt1 | contig 11272 bp, 6 predicted proteins | sample 7449851 | NCBI WGS metagenome assembly JACCEA01 (sample SAMN15323453, study PRJNA562643) | freshwater metagenome | isolation source: river surface water | place: USA:Blue River Watershed | collected 2017-08-18 | reverse complement strand
TTTAAAAACTGAACCTACTAAAGAATTAATTAAATCTATTAAAACTACATATAATCTTAAAACAGATGATTCTGATAATTTAACGTATTCATTAAAAAAAGATATACCAGAAAAATACTCCGGTACATATATTCATAAAACTTTATTCAACCATGCTTTATCTTGGATTGATACAGGTTATGCAATTAAAATTTTTAAAATATTAGATGATGAAAAGGATAAATATATTAATAAATTAGAACAAGAAAATAAAAATTTACAAAATCAAATTAATAGACTAAATAATATATAATATAACATAATTAATTTTGAATTATTTTTTTTATATAAATAATACATACAATGGCTACAGCTAATCGATTTAGTACTATCCATGATGTCGTTGATAAATCTTTAGAAATTATAATTGATAATGATACTGGATATTATAATATCACAAAAATTATTAAATATATTGAATCTAATAAAGTTACCGATAATTTTGAGGTGTCCATTATTGTGGACACCTCAAATAAACGTAGAAAAAAAATAGATAATTTTATGATTTTAAAATCAACTAAAGAATTAATTAAATCTATTAAAACTACATATAATCTTAAAACTGATGATAATGATAATTTAACATATCCATTAAAAAAAAATATTCCAGAAAAATATGCAGGTACATATATTCATAAAACTCTATTCAATCATGCTTTATCTTGGATTGATACAGGATATGCAATTAAAATTTCTAAAATATTAGATGATTGTAGAAATGAATATAATTTAAAACTTAAATATGATAAAGAAAGATTAGAAACTGAAAATAAAGAAAAAACATGTAAAATTGATATGTTACTTAATGATAATAAAGATTTAAAAAAACAAATTGCAGATCTTATATCTCATACTAAAGAAGCAAATAATAAACTTGATGAAGCTAAAATAGATCGTGAAGAATTATTTGAAAAAGTGAATGAAACTAATACTAAACTTAGTGAAACCAATACTAAACTTGATAAAACTAATAATATTTTAAAAAAAGTAAAACATATGGTTAATGTTCCAAATACTAAAGATGATGATGTTACACAATATTATACATTATTGTATGATAAATCTATTAATCAAATTAAAATGGTTATTGGTCAAAAGAAATATAATAGTAAAAAAATTAACCAAAATATTAATTGCACAGTTGAAGAATTTACATATAATCCATCTCCAACATCTTTAAAACACGCTACTAGAAAAATGATTAAAGATTTACCAGAAAAATACAGTAATAAATTAACAGAAATTAATAAAATACATAATGAAAAAATTAGAAAATATAAAAGAATTATTATTAAAACTAATAGAGATAATATTTTATCTGAAAATGAAAAAAATGATAAAATAGATATTTGTAATAGTAAAATTGAACATTATACAAATATTGTAAATGATAATAAAAATAAATATGATATCATTATTAATGGATTACCATTAATGAATAATAGTAATATTATTTTAAACGAGTGGTCATATGATGAAATTAAAAAATTGATTAGAGATTGTATTGATAATCAAAACGACTACGATGATGTTGTCGTCAATGAAGAAGATGAATAAAAAAAAATACAAATTATATATACATATAATAAAATTTAATACATATTATTTTTTTTATAACAACATTTTTAATTCTTCAATCCAAATAGATTTAATAGTTTTATTTTTATATTCTTCATAGAACATTTTGTTATCTTCAACTTGTTTTTCTAATTCTTTAATTTTTTCTTTAGTTAAAGATAATAAGTTCATATTTAAAAGATATGAATATGTATCGTCTACACGATCAAATTTTAATTCATCTAATTTATCTTCAATATACTTTTTAGTTTTATTTCTAATTTCAATGTCTTCAGCAATAAATGCACGAATAAATCTAATTTTATTTTGTAAAATTATTAAATCTTTCAATAATTTTTCTAAAATATATTCTTTACGTTTAATATAAAATTTATTTCTATATTTGTAATGATATAAAATAATATCGATTACAGAATCAAATTTTCTAATTTTATTATTTGCATCAAAACAATGAATATTTGATGTGTTTAATGTTTCAGATAATTTAAAATCATTAATGATATCATCATGTACTTTATTGAGATGTACTTTAAAAGATATATTATCAGTTGTGCAATTTTCAATATAACTTTTAATTATTTTTTTTGTTTCTAATTCAATTAAAAAAGCTTTATATTTTTCAATACTAGTTGAAATTGGAATTTCTGTAATATGTAATATATTTTTATTTAATTCGTAAGTACCAGTCATTAAAAATCTATGTGAATCAATAGCTTCAATTGTACCTTTATAACCTTTAAAATAAGGTGTTAATTCATAATCAATCGGTCTATTGTTAATTTTATCTATAATCACTTTAATAATATCATTAATATTATATGGATAAATTGTAGTACTGAAACCAGTACCGATTCCTTTAGATCCATTAACTAAAATCATTGGAATAATTGGAATATAATATTTTGGTTCAACTTGTACGTTTTCAACAACTAAATATGTTAATAATACACTATCATCTTCATTAAAGATTGTACGAGTTAATTCATTTAAGTTTGTAAAGATGTAACGAGGCGCTGCATGATCTGCTCCGCCCTTTAATCTTGATCCAAACTGTCCGAGCGGTTTTAATAGATTATAGTTGTTACTACCTACATAATCCTGAGCCATGTTAATGATAGCTCCAAATAAACTAGTTTCACCATGGTGATACTCAGTTATACGTGCAACTTCTGCACCAAATTGTGCAACTTTATATTCTTTATTTAAATCAGTTTTAGACATAACTTTTAAAGCAGTATATAAAATCTTTCTTTGTGATGGTTTAAATCCATCTAAAACATGTGGAATTGATCTATGATTATCATAGTAAGAGAATTGGATTAATTCTTTATCAATATGTTCAGATATAGATATATTCTTTTGTGTCACATCTAAATGATTTTTAACATCATTTGGATTATAATTTAAAAGCCATTCTTTTCTATCATCTGCATATTTTTTATCAAAACCTAATCTAATTTTTTCATTAGCATGTTTATCATTATAATATGTAACTCTTAAGTCACTTAGTTGAGAAAATAATTCAATAGCTAAAGGCTTTTGAATTGTACCCAATCCTTTATAATATTTAATCTTATATGATTTAATATTTGGTGTTTCAGAAACCCATTTATTATAATCATATTCTGAATAAAAATTTAAATGTTTATCACCTTTTGATATTCTAACAATAGGTGTCATCATAGAAGTTACAAAACCTAAATCTATTAATTCAGGCCAATAATATGAAATCATATTAATAATTAAACCTCTGATGTGTATACCATCTGTATTGTGCACAATTAAATTTCCAATGCCAGCATGAAAATGGTGGTTTTCAGTTTCAATATCATAAACGGTAGTATTATTAAGATATATATTAGTTATAAGTCTTTCTCGATTAATACTATATTTATATTCTTTTGTATTGATATAAATTTCATATAAATCAAAATTATTATTATATGATATTTGAATAGATTTTAATTTTTTATCATCAAATATTATATTCTTTAATAAAATATAACAACATTGAATTGTAATTTTATTATGATCATTCAATATGAATTTTTCAACAAATAAATCATATGGGCTATCTATAAATAAATATCCCATAATGAATTTTAGTTGAATCATATTATTTTGATTAAATAAAATATACGGACTAATAAATTTTTTAGATTTATTATAATAAAATAACATTTTATATTTTTCAATTAAACTATTATTTTCAATATCATCAGATGATATTTTAATATAATATCTATTATTTTTATATGCTTTATAAAATTTTACATTATATATATTTTTTAATAATTTTGATGTATAAATATATTTTTTTTCATCATCAAATTCAAAATATAAATGTTTTTCAATATAACCATAATGAAAGAATATACCAAATAAATAACTCTCAGATAAGTAATTATTTTTTTTAAATTCTTCATCAAATTGTTCAGAATTAGTATTTAATAATTTAGACCATAAAGATGTTTTTTTATCATCATTATTATTGCTATTATTTAAAATACTAAAATAATAATTATAATTATTAATACCAGTTTTTAAATCAATTTCATTAGATAGTAAAATTGTATCACTTGTTAATTCTTTTGGTTTAATTTTATTCTTATTAGAATCTAATAAAGAATGATCTTCTGTAACATCTACAGATCCATTTTTATCAGTAATTCTATAAATGTTTTTATTTGTATTATGTTTCATTATATGTTTAATTTTACTCCAACCATTATCTGTCCATATTTCAATATTTGAAATATAACAATATTGTTTAGGATTTGTAGATTTATCAGAAAAATCTTTCATATAAATATTTTTTTGATTTAAATGTAAATCTTGAATTTCAATAATAGATAATTGATTATTTTTATTTTTAATTAAAATTGGCGTATCGCCTGTAACAGAATCTGCATCAGTCATACACATTATAGACCCATAACGTAAATCGTTTAAATCTTTATATTCTACATTATTTTTTAAACCTAAAATTTCTTTAATATTTTTAAATTCTTTATTATTATTAACTTTATCAGCTGATGCTTCACGAACATTTAAAAGTTTACCACGTAAAGGAAAAACACCATATTTTTCTCTACCTATTTTAGATAAACCTTGGATAGCTGTTGCAGATGCTGAATCACCTTCTGTTAATATTAATGTACAAGATGTAGATTTAGCAGTACCAGCATGTTCAGCATCGAATAATTTTTCAATACCAACTGATTTTTTCTTTTTACCATCGGTTTTAGATAATTCTTTAGATTCAGAATTAAGATATAAATGTGTTAATCGTTCTTTAAGCATTTTCCAAATTTTATCATAAATTTTAACATCTGTAAATTCATAATTTTTAAAATAAGATTTATTAATACTTAATTCATCTTTTTGTTGACCTTTCCAATCTGGTTTATTAACATATCCTTTTATTAAAATAGAAAGATTATTAAAAACACTTTTAGATGTTATTTTTTTACCTTTAAATAATTTTTCAATCTTTTCTTTTAATTTAGATAAAATTAATTCTTTGATATATGAAATATGAGTACCACCAGATTTAGCATAGATACCGTTAATAATTGAAAAATTATCATCACCATCAGCTAAAAGAAAAGTAACATCAAAATCATATGATACATTATATATGTTATCAATTTGTGCATTAGATTTTAATATGGTTGAAATTGAATTCTTTCTTTCTTCTGGTTCAATAATACTTGATAGTGTTTTATTTGTAATAAGAATATCATTATAGTATACATCAATATCATTACAAAAAATAGCTGTTTGAACCATTCTTGAATGAATCAATGAATTAATAATAAAACCAATTTCAGAATCATATTCTTTACCATAACAAAATTTATAATCTAATTTAAATGTAATTTTTGTATAACATTTATTTTTAACATCTCCTTTATTATATTTAATAGTTGGTTTATTTATAAGTTCATTACCATTTTCAATTACTTGGTGATATTCTACATTATCTTTATCTAATGTTTCAATAATAAAATAATCAGAAAGAATATTTGTTAACTTAGCACCATATCCATTTAAACCACCAGTAAGTCGATCAACATTATCATTATCACCAAAATTACTACTAGTTTTAGTTTCAGTAAAAACAACTTGTGGGATATAAATATCTTTATTTTTAAATTTTTTTACAGGAATACCGATACCATTATTATAAAATATAATTTCACCATTATCAATATTGAAATTACATTTAATGATATTACATATAAAATTTTTATCCATATTTTTAGTGCGAGTATAATGATCAATAGCATTAACTATTATTTCATCAATAGCTTTATAAATTGCTGGAGAATAATAAACTAATACTTTTTCTAATATATTATTTTCATTAATAATATATTCACAAAATTCTTGATTTTCTTTAGCACCTAAATGCATACCAGTTCTTAATCGAACATGTTGATTATCAGTTAATTGTTCAAATATAATATCATTAGATTTTTTGCTTTGTTTAGCTTTAGATGACATTTTTGAATTTTAATCAATATTTCAATTCTTATATAATTATATTTATTAAAATTCAAAAATGGCAAATCGATATTTAAATTTGAATATATTTTCAAGTAAGTATATTGTACGTCCGAGACAATCCAACTACCGTTTACCATGGCTTTTTCCAACGCTTCATTTGATTTCGTCAATGTTAAAAACATTGACCATGATAGTGAGTATGTGACTGAGATTGTCAAAGCTGTTTTGATTGTGTTGAATAATCGTAATACGCCACCTACCAAAAAACCATCTACAAAAACAACATCTACTGAAACAACGACTACTGAATGTACTGATAGTAGTACACAAACTGAACTTCTTGATTTTGAATCTGGATCTGATTGTGAATCTAAAGATGAATCTGAAAGTGAACTTGAAGATGAATCTGAAGATGGATCTGAACTAGATTATAATGATTGTAACTATGATGCTGGGCTTTATGCTAAATCAATTGTCAACAATTTAGAAGTTGCGATCAAAATTAAACAAGTTCAAGCTCAGCTTATTGCTGAGCATAAAGCTAAACAAGCTCAAATTCAACGTACTACTGAGCTCAAAGCTCTACTCATCGCTGATATTAATTCTCATGCTGATGAAACTGAACAATTTGAACAAGCTAAACTTATGTCTGAAAACGACTTTGATGCTAATGTTGAAGTTGTTGATGCTGAAGAAGTTGTTGATGCTGAAGATGATGCTGAAGTTGATGTTGATGCTGAAGTTGATGTTGATATTGCTTATGAAGTTGATGATTATGATTTTCAACCAGAAGATGAATTAGATTTTGATGATTGTTATGATGACGAACAAAATGTTTGTGATTATGATTATGAAAAATATTCTGAAATGGCGCCAAATGATAATCAATTGCTTTACAGTGCTTGTGTGAATGCTGGTTTGTATTTCATTAGTGCTCATTGTTCTGATTTTAATAAGATTTTTAATTCTGATATTAAATCTTATGATTTGAAAGATCATGAAAACAATTGCAACAATGGTGTGTATATGCTCAATTTCAAAGATTTCTACAATAATTTGGAAGGAAAATATAGAAAAGTTAATGAATTTTTCACATTTTTAACGGTGTGTGATGATAAATCATATATCAATGAAGATGTTAAAGAAAAGTTTTATGACATTTCTGAGTTTTTCGTCAAATTTTTGGATAAATTTAGCAATCAACGCATTTATCATATCTTGAACAATTTGTTTCAAAGAGCAATCGATGTTATCCCATACAATTACCAACTCGTCGAACCTCCCGTCGAAGCTGTTAAGGCTCCTGTCGAAGATCTTGTTGAAGCTATTGAAGCTCCAATTAAAGATATTGAACCCCTTGTAGAGACTGTAGAAGCTATTGAAGCTCCAGTTAAAGATCTTGTTGAAGCTATTGAAGCTCCAATTGAAGATGTCGAACCTCCCGTCGAAGCTGTCAAGGCTCCTGTCGAAGATCTTGTTGAAGCTATTGAAGCTCCAATTGAAGATACCAAACCACTTTCTTATGCAGAAATTGCTAATTCTTTAAAAAATTCAGATGAATTAAATAAGAAAACGCAAAATTTTGTAAAGAAACAGCATGTTGAAGCTGACAAAAACAACACAAAGTTTGAAAAATTGGTTAAATCACCAAAACATCAAACTAAATCCCATACTGCCACAAAACCTGTCGAACTCAATTTCACAAAATGTGGTAAAGAAACTCAATTTGAAGATCAATTCGGTAGATTGTTTACCGTAGATACTCAAGATTGTGCTTATGCAATTTCTAAACACAATTTGTGCCACAACCGTTGCATTTCAGCTGATGGTATGTATTGGAACAATGCCGGCATGTTTGTTGACGATTCTAGTTATTGTTGCCAAAAGGTTCATATTTATCGCAAGTTGTTTGCTAAATGCAACCCAGCGTTTTATGGAATCTGTGATGGTTTTTGCAATAATGGAAATGGTGTGAGATGCAATTTCATCCATATCAACAATTGCAAACACAATGACAAATGCGCCAGATCAGAATGTTGTACCTTTCGACATACTTGTGACAACATCCCCAACTTCTATGATGTGAGTACTTCTAGCAAGATTGCTAAAGGTTATAACCCAAATCATACTCAGAAGAATCAAAGATACAATAACTAATTCTTCTAACACACACTACACACACTTACACACACACCACCTAATCTAATCAACACCTTAATCCGTAACCCATAACCCACATTTTGTATATTTGTATATTCAAACAAGTCTGCATATCGTAGAAATAAAACCAACAACATGTCGTTGGTAATCTTCTACAAAACCCACCACCAGAATTTAATCAACGATTGTAGTTGATTTTCTCACAAAACCCTCCAAAAAATATAGAAAAATTATCCAACGTTTGTAGTTGGATGTTTTTTTTGTATATAACAATTACTAATATTGTATATTTTTTTTGTTTTTTATTATATATGTCTTTCAAAGTTCATGTAAATGTAGACATAACAGAATCTGATAATATTAGTGAAATAAGTAATATTACAGACAATATAGAGTTAAATGATTTAAATAATATAGATGAAGTTTATAAAATATATTTAATAAATATAAAAAATTGTGATAAAAATAACTTAGATGTTTTGTTATCTAAATTTAATAATAATATCTTAAAAAAAAATAAAATATTAGTATCTATTAAATATATAAAATATTTTTTATCACTAACATATGGTAATGATAATATACTATATGATATATTTAGTTATATTAATTCATTATATGTTTCAAATAATGACGATTTTATAATAGATGAGAATATTTTTTTAAAATATAATATCATTTCTTGTAAAAATAAAATAAAAACTAGTATTATTAATAATTTAAATTTACATAAAAATATTGATTTTATTATAATTAATAATATATATTTTTTTAAATCTTATGTATTTATTAAAATGATAAATAATAATAAAAAATATAATATTGATTATAATAAAATATTACTATATTATGATATTTATTTAAAAGAATTTTTAAATAAATACCAATATGTTCTTATTTAAAAATAATTTATTATATTTCTTATATTAACATTTTAAATAAGATGAATAATGATAAAAACGATACAACTGTAAAACGTGGTCGTGGAAGACCTCCAAAAAATAAAGTAGCACCAGATGTTGTTAAAAATGGTATTGTATCGACTCCAACATTAAAAGATGCTGTAATGGAACTGCAATATCATATTCCAATAGTTTTTAAAAAAATCTTTTCTTTATTTGAACAAATTAAAATTCATAATTTAAAAATTGAATTCAAAAGCAGATATATCTTAATAAAAACTATTGATAGTGTTGAAAAAAATACTATTTTATTAACAATCAATTGTGAAGAAATGGTAAGTTATTATTGTAAATTTGATTTTGAAATCAATATTGATTCAAATATTTTACAAAAATTATTAAAAAAAATTGATAGTTTATATACTGATATATGTTTTTACTCAACTGAAGAAAACTATAATAATGAAATAAATATTATCTTATATCAAAGTGATGTAAAAATGAAAGAAAAGCATATTATTAAATTAACTGATAATGATTCAATTGAAGATACAATTAAAAATATAAAATTAACTAATGAATATAAAACATATCCTATTCAACTTAAATTTAAAAGTAAATTTTTTAAAAAATTAATAAATGATATTAATAGTATATCAGATGAATTTATTATTGAAAAAAAATTCAACTCACCATTAACATTTAAATATAAAAATGTGCAAAATAAACTAATATCAAAAAATATGTTTAAAAGTTCAAATGATATTAGTTTAGTTTCAACACAAGAACAAGGTGATATTTTTGGTGCAACAACATATACTACACAAATTAAACCTATCAGTTCAAATATTTTATCCGATACTATAAAAATTTATTTGAAACAAGATAAAGATATCGTTTTTCAAATTAATATTGAAAAAAATACATTTATGTTTTTAATACATACAAAAATTAAAACACCATTAGTACAAGAAATTTAATAAATTTTAATAAAAATTATTACAAATTATATTATTTACTTAATTTATTTTATATGTATTATATATAAAAATTATTTTTTTTATTTTTAACTTATTCATTAATTATGTTATAAATCATTTTATAATTAAAATGTCATCATCTTCATTATCTAGTATGGAAAATAATTATCCTCAATATGTTTCATATGGAAAAGTAAAAAAAGTTGTTGATGTAACACCACAAACTTTAAAAAATTGGGCAAAAAATGGATTAATCGATTTTAAAGTTATAAAAAATGCTAAAAAAAATACATGGTTATATAATATTGATTCGGTTGGAAATCGTTTATCTAATACATCTTTTAATAATTTAAATGATTTAAATGATTTAAATTCGTTTAATAACACATTAAATCAAAATAGTACAATGAGTTGTACAAATAAATCAAATATAAATTCAATAAATTCAATAAATGATGACATAGATAATAGTAGTATTGAAGAAAATACTAATGATAATTTATTATTTAATAATAATTTTAATAAAGTTAAAATAATATATACTAGAATTTCAACAAATATAAATAGTGAATACTTATCTACACAAACTAATTATTTAAAAAATAAATATGATAATGCACAAATTATCACAGATATTGCATCATCATTATCATATTGCAGACCTGGTTTAGATAAATTAATAAATATGATATTCAATAATAAAGTAAGTCATGTTATTATAACAGATAAAGAACGTATTTGTATGTATGGTTATGAATTATTTGAAAAAATATGTAAAAATAATGATTGTATAATTATCATAGATTCAGATAAATCTGAAAGAAAACATAAAAATATTATTAAATATAAAGAATTTTTTAATGATATTGATGATATTGTAAAAAAAATACAAACTATTAAAAAAAAAGATATAAATTGTTTAAATCATAAACATGTGGAATCACCAATTTAAAATTTATACTTATTTTTTATTTTTTTTTAACTTATTCAGTATCATTATCTGTGTTATTTATATTTGTATTATTTAATACGAGATTAATATTATAATCATCAATATTTAAAGTATTATTAATTGTATTTTCCATAATTGACATTTTATTT
>JACCEA010646704.1_pt1 | contig 11272 bp, 12 predicted proteins | sample 7449851 | NCBI WGS metagenome assembly JACCEA01 (sample SAMN15323453, study PRJNA562643) | freshwater metagenome | isolation source: river surface water | place: USA:Blue River Watershed | collected 2017-08-18 | reverse complement strand
CATATAAGCGAAACTCTTTCCCAGTCGCAACTTCAACCAACCCCCTATTTGAATCCTTCAACTTAAGGATAGGAAAATTAACCTCACCTATGGGAGGTAAATAGATATCTGGCCAACTTTTCAAACTGACTCCTTTCAAACTGGCGGCCATGGTATTGCTGGCCAAGACTCACTGGGTAGTGGAAATCTTTGGTTAGCAAGTAACAACTCAATTCTTGCATAGATTGCATTGATCTCAACTGGGGTTAGAAGACCTTGGAACAGTGAATGAAAATCCAGAGCAAATGACTGGTTAAGAAGTTGCATATTCTCTGGATCAATCGGATCACCAGCAAACTGCCAAATCACCGTGCGCAACTTGTCTTGACTATGAAAAGTCACACCGTGATCGCAACCAAATAACCTATTATTTCTATACAGCAGATGTCCGTATTTTCGATCAGTATTATTTATAACAGCATCAAAAATTGCCATCTTTTTAAGCTGTGGGTCAAAACTTTGACCAAAACTTACAATATCAAAATCTTCATCAGTTTCAATCCACTCCTGCACCATCCCAAAACCAAACGGGCCATCTCTTAAGACTGTATTGGGAACTAGATTAAAACCACTTTGATCACTTAAAACGAACGCGCAGTATTCTCGATGAGCTAGATTTCCATCCTGAAAATCCCATAATGGTTTTTCACCCGCGACAGGCTTATAAATAACCTTTTGACTCTTTTTTTCCGATTCAATTTCGGCTAACAATGTTGCATTGGAAGCATCAACAAGCCTTCCGACAACTCTCATTGCACCACTCAGCGAACTTTCTTGGCTTTGCTTCATCGCCGATAACCATTTGCTCTTGGACAAAGGTGACCATTTGGATCCACCGGTAGAGCGCAAAAAGGACATGCAGGTCTTCCGGCACTAACAACCACTTTAGCTCGCTCGCAAAAACCTTTTACCTGCGCAATATTTAAAGAAGCAACAACTAAATCCGGACCACTTTCTAAATCATCTAGTATCAATTCATCATCTTGCGATGCGGCTTGAATATTTACAATAACGCGATTTGTTTCCCAAGTAATACTGATTACTCCTATTTGAAAATCTTGCTCAATTGGAAGTTCAAGCGGCTGGTCATCAAGTACTGGTATCGCAGATAACTCGTCACTTGAGGCCATTTTGGCTCTTCTTAACTCTCTTACCAATTCCTCAAGTCTTTGTGTGAGCGCAATAACTTGGTTCTTGTCAATCGCCAAAGTATTTATCCCACTAGTTGATTTTACTTGTATAAAGAACTCTCGTTCCCCGGGCTGCCCTATTGCACTAACAATAAATCTAGTTGCTGGCTCGTGTCGATAAATTATCCTTGGCACTAACGCCACCATAATTTGAGTCGGTTTGAAATAATGTCACCGCCACCGAGTGTATTTGAAACTTTTTTGTCTACTCTGGTGCTAGCAAGTGTATTGGTATTGACAAGTGAAATCTGATGATTATTGATGCCTATTGTTGAAATAGATCCAGGCTCCACGATAAATCGCTGGAAATCATCAGTCTTTAGCCCAACTGCCACTGCAAGAAACATCTTTATAATGTCTCCATGAGTGACCAGAAGTGCTGGAGTATTTTCATCTGCTAGATCTCTTAATATAGATTCAACGCGGCTTCGCATAGCTTTAAAACCCTCACCATTTGGAAAAACAAAAGTTGAAGGCTTTTTCTGTATCTGTTGCCATTGAGGCTTTCGAGAAAGTGATGAGAGCTTCTTACCTGACCAACTTCCGTAATCCATTTCAACTAGTCGATGATCAACCGCAAAGAGAGTTTTGGGTCTTTTTTGCATGTAAGGATCGATGGTTTCAATACAGCGCGTCAGAGGACTGCAATAGATCTTTTGTATTTTAAGAGCATCTAAAACTTGTACTAAACTTCTTGCCTGCTTAAATCCCTTTTTGGAAAGACCAATTTTGTTGTCTCTTCCTGCAAGAATGCCCTTAGTGTTTGCAGTTGATTGAGCATGGCGAAGTAAATAAACAATGGGCATTTGGCAAGGTTACCGATCTTTTTAACCACTTGTTGCTAATGTGCCAGCCATGGAAATGCGACGAATGGGCGGGGCCTCTGTTTCCCGCTTAGGGCTAGGCACAATGACCTGGGGTCGCGATACCGATGAAAACGAAGCGGCTCAGCAGCTGCAAGAGTTTATAGATGCTGGTGGCAACTTTGTAGATACCGCCGCAATCTACGGCGATGGTGATGCTGAGCGAGTTCTGGGTGGCTTTATTGGAACACTGGTTAAGCGAGAGAACTTGTTTATCGCAACAAAAGCTGGTGTCTCTTTTAGAGATGGTGTTCGGCAAATCAGTAACTCAAGAAATGATCTAATTTCAGATCTGGATAAATCTCTATCCAGATTGAATATTGAGCATATAGATCTTTGGCAGATCCAAAGCTGGGATAAAAATACCCCACTTGAAGAAACTTTGTCGGCACTTGATTATGCGGTTAGCTCTGGAAAAGTAAGGTACGTAGGAGTATGTAACTTTAATGGCTGGCAACTTGCTCGATCAGCTACGCTTCAGAATCCAATATTTGGTAAAGCTGCTATAGCCACATCTCAAAATGAGTACTCACTTCTTAATCGCCAGGTCGAAGCTGAATTAATTCCGGCAACAGATGCTTTGGGTTTGAGTTTCATTGCATGGTCTCCGCTTGGTCGAGGTGTGTTAACTGGAAAATACAGGAATGGTGTCCCATCTGACTCAAGAGGGGCCTCACCTCACTTTGCTAACTTTGTTGAACCATACTTGTCCGATAAATCTAAACAAGTTGTCGAGGCAGTTTGTGTAGCAGCCGATGGTCTTGGCTACTCACCCCTTGAAGTAGCACTTTCATGGGTACGAGATGCACCAGGGGTAACAACTACATTAGTAGGGGCAAGAACTGGAGCCCAATTACGAGGAATTCTTACTGTCGAACAAATAGTTTTGCCACAACAAGTAAGACTAGCTCTAGACGAAATATCAGATCCTAATTAAACATTTTCTAGAAACTCATACAAAACGCGCACACCAAACTTCAATCCATCTATCGGTACACGTTCATCAACTCCATGAAAAAGTGAGAAAAAATCTAAATTCTCTGGCAGTTTTAGTGGAGAAAACCCATAACCAATAATTCCCAAATCACTCAATGCTTTATTGTCGGTACCGCCACTCATCAAATATGGCACCGGAATAGCCTCAGTATCTTCCGTTTTGATTGCAGCACACATCGCATCTACTAATTTCCCGGAGAAATCAGCTTCCAGTGCAATATCACGGGTGAGAATCTCGACTTCAATATCATCACCAGCCAACCTCTTTACTGTTTCATGAAGTTGATTCTCATGCCCAGGAAGAAATCTGCCATCAATTACTGCGCTGGCACTTTGGGGAATGACATTTGCTTTATATCCTGCATCAAGCATTGTCGGATTAGCAGTATTTGAAATAGTAGCCCCAATCATTCTGGCAGCCTTACCTAGATGCCTCAATAACGGTTTAATATTGGCTCGGTCATATACCTCACCTGTTAATTCGGCAATCTTTTTAAATAATAAACCGTTCGTTTTAGTTTCAATCTGCGGCCACTCATACTCGCCAATACGTGCTACTGCTTTTGAAATCTTTGTTACCGCGTTGTCGTTGTTTACAAATGAACCATGTCCGGCTGAGCCTTTGGCAGTTAGCTTCAACCACTGAATTCCTTTTTGTGCAGCTTCGACCAGATACAGCCTTTTATTTCCAGTGATGGTAACCGAAAAACCGCCTACCTCAGAGATAGCTTCACTATAGCCCTTAAACAATTCCGGCCTATTTTTAACTAACCACCTAGAACCGTAGGTGCCTGAAGCCTCTTCGTCTGCGAAGAAAATCAACAAAATATTGCGCGGAGGCTTATACCCAACCTTCTTCCACATTCGCACTGTCGCCAACATCATGGCATCCATATCCTTCATATCTACAGCGCCACGTCCCCAAACAAAGCCATCTTTGATAACTCCGCTAAAGGGATCCACAGACCAATCTTCTGCATTTACTGGCACAACATCTAGATGTCCATGTAGCACCAAGCCTGGTCTAGCTGAATCACTGCCATCAATTTTTGCAACTACATTTACTCGATTTGGCGCGGTTTCGATAAGTTCTGATGCGATGCCAACTTCAGATAATTTCTCCGACACATAATTAGCGATAGCGCGTTCATCTCCAAGTCCTTCGCCGTGATTTACACTTGGAAATCGAATCAATTCCTGACACAGTAATACCGTCTCATCTTCTAAATCTTTAATCTGCTGTGCACTTAACCTCATAGGCACATCCTACAGATACGAGATTTCCCATGAATTAGTATTAGGTTAAAATAGAAATAGGTCCGGGTGGCGGAATTGGCAGACGCGCTAGCTTGAGGTGTTAGTGCCCGTAAGGGCTTAGGGGTTCAACTCCCCTCCCGGACACCAGTATTTGACTCAAACATTATGATTCTTAGATGAGTAGGGTTTTCGATCACTTGATCCGCGAGATTCCAGATTTTCCCAAACCGGGAATTGTTTTCAAGGACATCACTCCGCTTATTGCTGACAAGGATGCATTTTCTCAGTGTTGTAATGAAATTGCGCAGTACGCAGCAGATTGCGATTACATCGCAGGTATTGAAGCTCGAGGCTTTATTTTTGCTTCCGCGGCTTGCGTACTTACTGGTAAAGGTTTTATTCCAATCCGAAAAAGTGGAAAATTGCCTGGTCAGACAATTTCACAAAGTTACGATTTAGAGTATGGGCAGGCGACCCTGGAGATTCATTCGGGTTTGATCAAGGAAGGCAAAAGAGTTCTCGTAGTAGATGATGTTTTGGCCACCGGTGGAACCGCGATCGCTGCGGTTCAACTATTAAAGGAAGCCGGATTGGTACCAACTGGTTTGGTTTTTTTACTTGAAATATCTCAACTGGGTGCAAGATCACGAATTGCCGAAGTCTTACCTGGCATACAAACCCACACAATCTTGGCAGAATGAGTTCATGGCTGAATTAATTTACTATTGCGGAACGATGGATAGTGGCAAATCTACGCTAGCCCTTCAAACAGCGCACAACCACAGATCCAGGGGTCGCGATGGCGTTATTTTCACTAGCAAGGACAGAGCTGGCAAAGGTGTAATTTCTTCAAGACTTGGTCTACAAATTGATGCCCTAGAAGTCGATGAAGATATGGATGTTCATAAGTTGATTGTTGAAAGACTTTCCATCGGAGGCCGGATTAATTTTATAATTTGTGATGAGGCCCAGTTTTATACCCCATTACAGATTGAGCAGCTTGCAAAAATTGTCGATGGTCTTGGAATAGATGTTTATGCTTTTGGAATTCTTTCCGATTTTCGAACAAAGCTTTTTCCGGGTAGTGCCCGACTTGTCGAGTTGGCTGATCGAGTCCAAACGCTTCAGGTAGAGGCCTTATGTTGGTGTGGGGAACGTGCTACACATAATGCAAGAACTATTGGTGGAAAAATGGTCACTGAAGGCGAGCAAGTAGTTATCGGTGATGTAAGCACCACTTCAAATGTGGCCTATGAAGTATTATGTCGCAGGCACCATATGCGCAATGTCACTTCAAAGGTTTCAAATCCAGCATCAGAACAACCACTGCCCTTTAACAATTAGGAGAAATATGAAGACCAAAGGTTATGTAGTAAAAAGTGCAAAAGCTGCGTTGGAGAAATATGAGTTCGAACGCAGGCAATTGCGTCCAAGAGATGTCGCACTAGACATTGCCTTTGCTGGTATTTGCCACTCTGATATTCACCAAGCTCGAGAAGAGTGGGGTCCTGCACTTTTTCCTATGGTGCCTGGGCATGAAATCGTTGGCAAAGTCACACAAGTTGGCTCACAAGTTAGTAAATTTAAAGTTGGTGACACTATAGGTGTTGGAGTCTTTATTGATTCATGTCGCAAGTGTGCAAGTTGTAATGCTGGACTTGAACAGTACTGTGTTGAAGGCATGACAGGTACCTATAACACTTATGAAAGAGATGGCAAGACAATAGCTTTTGGGGGCTATTCAAATAAGTTTGTAATTGACGAAGACTACGCAGTTCACGTTCCAGATAATTTGGATAAAGCTGGCGTTGCCCCTCTCATGTGCGCTGGCATCACACTTTATTCACCTCTAAAAAATTGGAAAGCAGGGCCTGGAAAAAAAGTTGGAGTGATGGGTTTGGGTGGATTAGGACATATGGGAGTTAAATTTGCCCACGCACTTGGTGCTGAAACCACGGTGTTTTCTCATTCGCCAGAGAAAAAAGCAGATGCTCTTCGCATGGGCGCTGATCATTTCATACTCACTAAAGAGGTTAAAGAATTGGAAAAGTACAAACAGACCTATGATCTGATATTGAACACAGTCTCGGCTGATCTTGATTTAGAGCCGTACCTGCAGCTCTTAAAATTGGATGGTACTTTGGTTGTAATCGGATTGCCGGGCAAGCCTTACGCGATCAATGCTGGAACATTGCTTGGACAACGACGATCTCTTGCTGGGTCAATGATTGGTGGTATTGCTGAGTTACAGGAGATGCTTAATTTCTGCGGTAAGCACAATATCGTCAGTGAGGTCGAAGTTATTAAAGCTGACTACATCAATACTGCTTACGATAGAACTGTTGCAAGTGATGTGAAGTATCGATTCGTCATCGATGCTTCCTCATTTTAAATAAATTGGTGAGCTAATAAGGCCAGCAATGGTGCTAACGCCAACGCTGGTAAAAGGTTGCCAATCTCAATAGTTTTAATACGTAGCAGTTTTAATGATATTCCTATTAGTAATATTCCACCTACCGAAGTCATTGCTAGAACTTGATAATCGGCCAGAATAGCTCCAAGAAATAATCCAATAGCTGTCCACGCAAATTGATAAATACCAACTGGAATACTTGAAAGCACAACACCCCAACCAAGTGAAGCAGCGAAGGCCAGCGCAGCAAATCCGTCCAAAGTACTTTTCAGAACCAACTGGTCGATACCTGTTCCCATACCATCTGAGATGCTGCCTAAAATAGCAAGAGGTCCAATAACAAAAATTAGCGAAGATGTTACAAACCCTTCTACAAAATTACTGTTATCCCCCTTAGAGAATCTGACTTTTAACCTGTTGCCAAATAATTCGAGTCTTTCTTCAATTCTCCAAAAACTTCCCAATACTGCACCGAAGACTAGAGAAAAGACAACCACTAGAAGTGCCCATCCTCGCGGCATAGAGTTCTGAAAATTTGGATCCCAAAAATCCATTAATGCATCGGCTGCCGATATAATTGTCACACAACCTAAGGCATCCAAAATCAAATCTCTTAATTTTTGGCTGATCTTGGCACCAATAAAGACACCCAAGCTGCCACCAATAATAATTGTAATTATATTAAGAGTAGTTCCTATTCCAGGAAACATTAGGCAAACCTAAGCAATGACAAGATGCCAAAAATGAGGCAGTAAATTGCAAATGGATAAAGTGTTCTAGTTTTAAACCATCTCACAAGAAAAGTAACACTTATATAAGTGCAAATGAAAGAGACAATTGAACCAACTGCTATCTGACCGATTAGTTGATTGGCATCAGTAGTAAAAAGTTGAGGCAACTTTACAATTGATGCTCCTAGGATTACAGGTAGTGATAACAAGAAAGCAAAGTCAGATGCAACTGAATGGTTTAACTTGCTTAATAGTCCAGCACTCATTGTCACGCCAAAACGACTAATGCCAGCAAACAAAGCTAAACTCTGACCGAATCCAATGACAACCGATCTTTTTACATTTACGCGGTGGTCAATTTCGGCATCGGAGTCAGGTAATTCATGAGCAACATCTCGCCTAGAAAGTCGTTCTGCTCCAATCAGTATTAAACCATTTATGGTTAAAAATGCTGCGGAAAATTCGGGCTTTCCAAAAATGCTTTGAAAATAATCATCAAATGCCAGTCCCAAAACACCGACTGGAATAGTTGCAATCACTATATAACTTAGAACCTTGAACTGAGTGTTTTGAAAATTCCTAACCTTTAAGGCTTTTATTGAACCAACAATTAAATTTGACCAACGTTTTCTAAATACCAAGAACAAAGCAACGGAGCTTGCAAGATGCATTGCAATTGAAATAAGCAAATATGTCTGATTTTCCTCACTGATGAAATCTTTAAAGGTGCCGCCCAACCAGGCAGGAATCAAAATGGCATGCCCTAAGCTTGAAATTGGAAATAACTCGGTAATCCCCTGAATAAATCCGATAATTACCGCTTGAAAATAAGTGAATTCCAAAAACACACCAATCGCTAGATTAAATTCGAGTATAGTTTAGCAGTGAATAACTCTGAATACATAAAGAATAACCGATCTAAACCATTCGCATTTTTGAAACCGTCAAAAACAATTCCAATCACACCTTGGCGAGCTGAATCCACTTGGTCCATTGGAGTAGGAAAACTTCATTTACAGAGATTATCGATATTGATTTTTGGCTTAACCATCTTTGGAATAGGTGATGCATTTTTGATAATAACAAACTTGGGAAACTCACCTTGGACAGTTCTGGCTGAAGGTATATCTTTAAATACCCCACTTAATATTGGAGCCGCTACTTTCCTGATATCCACCTTAGTTCTTTTGTTTTGGATTCCATTAAAACAAAAACCAGGTTTAGGTACGATCGCAAACATTGTCATAATTGCAGTAGCTATTGAAATTGGTTTGTTCATAATCCCAGAGGTATCTAATATATTTGCGAAAATTTTTTATATCTTGTTCGGAATTTCACTAGTTGGTATTGGGTCGGCTCTATATATAACTTGCGGGTTAGGCACAGGACCAAGAGATGGCTTGATGACAGGCTTGCATTATCGAACCGGGGTGCGAGTAGGAAGGGTGCGCTTGGTTTTAGAAATACTGGCACTTTCAGCAGGCTTCTTGTTGGGCGGCACTTTGGGCGTGGGCACCGCCTTATTTGCATTGTTAATAGGCCAATCAGTAGCGATTTCACTTGGTGTCGTTTCCCGCATTACCACTAAGTAACCAATAGATTTGCCGTATCCCCCTCGGCTTGTCAGACCGCATCTGACAACATGTCGAAAACACCATGTTAAAAAAACAGAAGGGTCTATTCCATGCTTGATAGTTTCTTTAAAATCAGTCAGCGTGGCTCAACCGTAGCTCGTGAAGTTCGTGGCGGAGTCGTCACATTTTTCACAATGGCTTACATTGTTGCGCTAAATCCACTCATCATCGGTCTTGCTAAAGATGCTGATGGAAAATATATTGGCGGAGGCGATGCTCCTAATCTCGCATTAGTTGCTGCAGCTACCGCACTTATCGCCGGCGTTATGACCATATTGATGGGCGTAGTCGCTAACTTTCCATTAGCCATTGCAACTGGATTAGGTTTGAACACATTCGTTGCCGTTGGTATTGCCTCAAAAATGACCTGGGCAGATGCCATGGGATTAGTTGTCCTAGAAGGCTTAATTATTTTACTCTTGGTGCTTACTGGATTCCGCACAGCGGTGTTTAGAGCAGTGCCAACTCAATTAAAAATCGCTATATCTGTGGGTATTGGATTATTCATTGCCCTTATCGGATTAGTTGATGCAGGTTTTGTTCGCAGAACCGGAACTGGTCCAGTGCCTGTAACTCTGGGCGATAACGGAAATCTGGTTGGTTGGCCGATTATTGTTTTTGCTTTCGGCTTGCTTCTAACCATTGCGCTTATGGTGAAGAAGGTGAAAGCTGCAATTCTGATTGGAATTGTTGCAGCAACTGCTCTGGCAATCGCCATTGAATCAGCTTTCAAGATTGGACCATTATTTAATGGTGCAACAGGTGCGGTGAATCCAAAAGGTTGGAACTTAAATGTTCCTGCTATGCCAGAATCAATTGCGGCTGCTCCAAGTTTTGGAATCCTAGGAGATTTCAATTTGCTTGGTGGATTTGATCGTATATCACTGGTTGCAGCGGTGCTATTGGTGTTTACCCTTCTACTGGCAGATTTCTTTGACACGATGGGAACAATGACTGCAATTGGTAATCAGGCAGGCTTAGTGGATAGAGATGGAAATGTAGAGGGTGCCAATCGCATTCTTCTAGTTGACTCTATTGCTGCGGCCGCTGGTGGTGCTGGTTCAGTTTCATCCAACACTTCATATATCGAATCCGCTTCAGGTGTTGGTGAAGGTGCTCGCACCGGACTAGCCTCCGTGGTAACAGGATTGTTGTTCCTTTTAACAACCTTCTTAGCACCACTAGTCGCGGTCATACCTTATGAAGCTGCAACTCCAGCGTTGATTGTTGTTGGGTTCTTGATGATGACACAAATAAAAGGAATCGATTGGGATGACCTTGGAATTGCCATTCCTGCATTCCTTACAATCATTCTGATGCCGTTTACTTACAATATTTCAGTAGGTATCGGCGCTGGATTTGTTTCATTTGTTGTAATCAGATTATTCCAGGGCCGCACTAAGGAAATTAATCCTTTGATGTGGGTAGTCGCTGGACTATTTATGATTTACTTCCTGCAATCTCCAATTAATATCTGGACAGCATAAAGTCCTAGAACAGAAAAGGGTGGGTACTTCGGTATCCACCCTTTTACCATTTTATTGGAGCAAGAGATTTATCAATTAATTTTGAGTTGATACGACTAAATGGCCTAGATCCAAAAAAACCTCTGTATGCAGAAAGTGGACTTGGGTGCGCTGATGTGATCAAATTTTCTTGCCTAAAATATTTTGACATCTTTAGTGCCTGATTTCCCCAAAGTACCCCGATTGCATCTTTTTCTGCCACAAACTCAACAATCTTCTCTGTGAAATTATGCCAACTGAGTTTCTCATGAGAGCCAGTTTGAGATGGCACTACGGTTAAAGTTCGATTGAGTAAAAGCACTCCTTGCTCACTCCAATCCGATAAATCTCCATTAACTCTCTTATATCCAAGGTCGTTCTCTAATTCAGTAAAAATATTTCTTAATGATGCGGGCAGAACTGAAACCTCACGGCTTACAGAGAATGCTAAGCCCATCGCGTGCTTAGGGTTTGGATAAGGATCTTGCCCCATGATCAGTACTTTTACTGATTTTGGTGCAAGCTCTAGTGCACGAAATACATTTCTAGCTTCTGGAAGAAATTTACCTTCGATATTGTTAGAGATCGTCTCTAACAACTTCAAATCAACAATGGGCTTCCAAGAATTTGGTAAGAAATCAATT